>ENA-OSAI01000179-OSAI01000179.1-marine-sediment-metagenome-genome-assembly--contig:-NODE-179-length-37501-cov-12.846285_pt1 | contig 37501 bp, 29 predicted proteins | sample MGYA00237871_ERZ529316 | MGnify/ENA primary metagenome ERZ529316 (study PRJEB26369, sample SAMN03142814) | marine sediment metagenome | biome: marine; feature: borehole; material: sediment...
GATACCAGCCTGGGGCGCTGGCGATCCGGGGTTCAAATCCCCGCGACCCCACCACAGAGCCTTCTCTTGATTTTATCTAGAATAAGGTGCATAATCGTTATATATTCCCCCGAGTAATCGTTATTCAGTATGGCTTCGGGAGAAAGGTTCCTTATTGAAATCATTAGGGCGTGTGTCCGTTACCGTTTTTTTGATTTTTCTAATAATTTCTAATTCATTCGGGTTTCAGATAGTTTCTGCGATGAGTTTTTCTCAATACGACCGTCTGAGGTTAAGGGGAGAAATAGGAATTTTTTATGACCCTTATGATGCTACTACTTCTCAGATAGCTAAGGATCTGTTTTTCGCCCTCGATTTAGCGAACGTTTCTTCTAACTTGTATGAAGTTTTTTCTGTTTCAAAATTTGATTCTTTGCTTAGAGAAAGCGGTGTTAAGATTGCCGTATATCTTTTTCAATCCAATTTAACAGGCATAACCTTGCGTTGTGAGCTTTTAAACTGGAAAGAGTTCGCTGAAGTATTATCAAAGCATAACAGTGTTCAGCATATTATTGGTATAGGAAACACCCGAACACTTGCTAAATTTGTAGAAGAGAATTCTACGAATGTTCATTTGGCAGATACGGAGGTCGTAGATGCTAAGTTAACTTTTTTGTTTTCCTTGTGGACGATAGCTGAGGTTCTTAAGGAAACGAGAGAGGGAGAATACTATAGGGATGTGGAACTTGATATAAGGTGTGTTGGGCTTAAGTTTTTTGCTGATGAATTTAATGATCTGTTTGAGCGAACACTGGAGCCGAAGGTTCCTCTAGGGCAGGAAGACCTCCAAGAGAAGCAGAAAAGATACGAAGAAATGCTTAAACGATTTTCATATGGAGTTCGTGAGCTTTCTCCTATACCGCCTGAAGAGATGACTCCAGACGAAATTGTTAAGGCAGAACTAAATAAACAAAATTCTTCAGTCATCATCCATAATGAATTAGATTATCAAACGGTCCCTGTGAACGTTTCTTCAACTAGTGGTGAGGTGCAAGAGGATGAGAATTCTGTTCCTAAACCAAGGCTTTACTTGACTCATATGGGCAATTCTTATGAGAAGATTTCTGTCACTGGTAACCCAACGACTGAGATCTTGTATAAAATTATAGATCTTCCATTGAAGTCTGGTTTAGATGGTCCTATAGGCAAAGTTGTTGATCTGCTGCTGGAAACTTTACTTTCTGAGGGTAAAGATGCTGCTGCTATGGCAAAATCAACGGTTGAGGAGATTCTGAAAGTTGTTAAAATCATTAACTTGGTTGTTGGCATAGGAGAAGGGGCTGGGGGATCATCTGAGCTCAAGGAATTGTTCGATTTAATCAAGAACAAATGGCCCGTGCTGGAAGATTATGATGTGTTTTTCGATCTTTTTGTTGATGCATTGTACGCTTTTAGATCCAGTGATGTAAGTAGTATTCGAGAAATGGTTAGGAGCATCCTAACCGCAATTATGGAATTAACTGGAGAGACGAACCCGGATGCTATTGCAATCATGGATACCTTGGTTAACATATTTTTCAATTCAACCAGTGAGTTAGTTCAACGATTGAGTAGTTCCGAGAGAAACTTTGAAACTTTGCTGGTTTGGTTTCTTGAAAAGTTGATGAATGAAACTGAAAGGGAGTTTCCTGGAGCCAGCGAAATTTATGATGCAATGGTCGAAATGATGAGGATACGTGAAGAAGCAGATAACACTCTTCAAGGTGTGATGGAAACAATTCTGGAAGGACTGGCCTTTGCGTTAGTTTCATATTATAACTTGGACCAAGATGTTTACAAGGCAATACTTGAAGCTATATTTCCAAGTTATATGGGAGTTAGTCAACCTAAATCTGTTGAAGATGCCGTTAACCGTGTATTGCAGATTTTGCCAAGCTTTTTGAACGAATCTCAAAGATCTGTTGTTGAAACAATTTTAACCGCCTCCATTCATGTTGAAGGTGTTTTTAAAGATGGTTACCATTGGATTTTCAATCGAGTGCTAGGATGGCTTTCCGGAGAGGCTGAAGCTCTCTTTGAAGATTTAACTGGCGGAATTTTGCAGAAGATAGAAACTTATAGTTTCTTCCACCTCGAGGGAGATTTTCCGTTAGGGCTTGGAGACTGGTCGGCTTTCCAAGTTTCGTATGATCTGGCGCTTGACGCTGGTGTGGACATTAAAACTGAGAAGCTATTCGAGTTTGTAGGCGACATTATATTTGATGGGTTTAACTGGGAAATGGGAGACACTGGCGATGTTTTAAAAAGAGTGCTTTCATTCGTCGAGATTGTGCCAACCTTTAAGGCATCCATCGAGGTTGGCGGATTTGGAAGCGAAAAAAATGCCTTCATGCAGATGCTGCTTGAAAGTTTAGGTTTCGAAATTTCGTTTGAAGGTGGGGCTCACTGCAATATAGAATTGTTCAGGGCTAGCACGTCTAACTCAACATTTATGAGAGTTGTAGAATGGGGCTTCAATTTTAAGGTTGAACTTTCAAGAGATTTTACCCTTCTCGACTTTCTAACAGGCGGAGTCGGAGGTGGCGCACTTAACAGTCTAGCTGAATACATCGGGCTTGACAGCATTGTAATTACGGTGCATTTCGGACTATCCGTAGATATTGTTAAAAGAGCATCATCGCCATCAGGTCCAGAACAAGGCACCTTCACTTTAATAATACAGATAGGTACTGCTCTCCAAATAGGCATAGACATAATAATTGCCTCCATAACCTTCTATGGTTCATTAGACGTCATATTTACCTTTGTCCAAGATTTGATTGGAGATGCTCCGCTTACAATCATGATGGACTTGGTAGCATATGTTAAAGTTACTATAGGCTTCTTATTCTTTGACAAAAGTTTCGATTGGGGTCCCAAAACAATCTATCATGATCAATGGCCTCACTCGTCCGGAACTAAAGAAGAAGCGGAAAACTCTGGCTATGCCCTTGGAGTTGACAGAGATGATGACGGACTTTCAGACGAGTATGAGGAAAGAATGAATCTCTTAGGAATAGTTCTTTTGGATTCTCGTAACAACGACACCGACGGCGACGGGTTAACCGACAAAGAAGAGATGCAAACCGTGAAAACAGACCCCACAAACCCTGACACAGACGGTGAAGGATTAAGCGACTATGAAGAGTGTTACATATATAGGACTAATCCGCGGCAGCCAGATACTGACTATGATGGACTGACAGACTATGAGGAAGTCAAGATCTATAAAACAGATCCAAACGTGATGGACACAGATAAAGACGGGTTAGACGATTATTTTGAAGTTCACCATGTATGGGACATATCCAACTGCACAACAAGCGTAAAAGAAGTTTGGATAGGAGGCGTAGCCTACAACGATCATACTGACCCGTTGAATCCTGACACCGATAATGACGGTCTTCTAGATGGGGAAGAAGGGCCTTCTGGAGCATACTACGGACTGGACACACCTGGATTGTATAACTGGACACTAGCAGATCAGGGAAATATCACTGGTAGACCGATAATTTTCAACTACGGTTACACGCACCCCCTTGATAATGACACAGACGACGACTCTTATCTTCAATGGTGGAACGGTTCAATAGCATTAGTAAGCGGCAAGAAACAGTTCTTGCGTTCAATGACTGATGGGGAAGAAGTCAAGGGAATCTGGGTTGTGATGTACGACCCACTAACGGATGACTGGGAAAGGAAGCTCATCAAAACTAATCCATGCAATCCCGATACGGATGGAGACACTGGGCCAAGCTATCCACAATTTAACCCTCCACCCGAGACAAACAAGTATATCATGAGCGACGGATACGAGCTTTCTTTGGACCCTCCACAGGATCCAACAGAAGGCGATTCAGACCACGACGGCATACTCGACGGATTAGAAGGTGTCCTTAACCCTGATTCATACCACACTAACCCAATAAACCCAGACACAGATGGCGACGGTTTAGGCGACCTTCAAGAAGTGCTTCTTGGAACAAACGCAAGAAACCCGGACACCGATCATGACTCTGTGCTAGATGGAGAGGAATATCACAAATTCCACACAGACCCACTTCTAAGCGATAGCGATTTTGATGCATTAACTGACGGCGAAGAGTTGTACTTCTGGCATACTAACCCTCTTTCCAGAGACAGTGATGGAGATAAAATATCTGACGGACTAGAAGTGCTTAGATATGACACTGACCCTATGGATGAAGACACAGACAATGATGGAATAAGTGATTTTGACGAGATTTTCAAACATATGACTAATCCATTTAATCCGGACACTGACGGTGATGGCTTAAGAGATGGTGAAGAAGCCTTTATCTATCTTTCAGATCCACTAAATTGGGACACTGACAAAGACTCGATAGAATATCCCAACGAGTATGGGCAAATGACGTGGCCTATGAGTGACGGCGACGAGGTTTTACGATTCAACACAGATCCAGTGCACACCGATAGTGATAAGGACGGCCTAAACGATGGGTTAGAACTTTACCTAGCGTCAGGACGAATTCCTCAAAACGTGTTAAACCCCATACCATTGGATGCTGTAAATCCGGACACTGACGGTGATGGGCTGCTTGACGGGGAAGAACTCCGCGTAGGAAATACTTCCAGCATAATCTACCCCTATCTTGCAGTCATGCCCTACTCCTTCTACAACACTTCTGCTGTAAATCCGGACACTGACGGTGATGGGCTTTCAGACTTTGAAGAAATAAATGGCACATTAAGCAACTCTCACAGCTTCGAACAAGGCATAGCAAAATTCAATTACACGGGAAGTATACCCTATCTCTGGGACACTGACGGTGATGGCCTCGGCGACGGCGACGAGGTTTTGCTTCATGGAACAGACCCTTGCAAAGCTGATACTGACGGAGATGGAATAATTGATTCTTACGAAACAACCTTATATGATACTTCAACCTTAACCAGCGAAGTGTTTTACTCCAGACAGAAGGCTGCACCTGGAGCGCCAAATGCTTCCTTCAGCTTCTCTCCCATTAGGCAAACTGTAAGCTACCAACCCTTCACACGACCCCCTCAAGTCACATTTAACGCATCCACAAGCAGAGATATAGACGGCACAATTGTAAAGTACTACTGGGATTTTGGCGATGGAACAAACATAACCAAACTCTCTAGTGAAGCTAACCCAACCATAGTTAGGCATTCCTACCTTGCTTATGGAAATTACACTGTTTCCTTAACCGTAACCGACAACGATGGATTAAACAGCACAGTTAAAGCCAACGTAATTATAAGATTATCAACAAGCGCCCTAGACTCAGACTCAGACAACGATAAAGCGCCAGACGGCTACGAAGTATCGGAGATAAGAATCACAACATACAATGCATCCTACACAGAAGTATACACGATAACTCCTGTTGAAACAAATCTGATGGTTCTTCACTATCCAGTAACAGCAAAATATGGTGTAACAGAAATAAAGCCCACAACGGATCCTTTGGATCCCGATTCGGATGACGATGGCGTTTTAGACGGCGACGAGTTTGATTTAGACCACGATAGAATCCGGGATGGCGACGAATTCTACACAGACAAAACTTGGCAAGGCATGTTCTACAAACCTAATGGATCACTTGTAATCGGTGGACTCCTAAGCTCGGACTCAGATGGAGATGGATTATCAGATGGAATCGAGAAATATGAAATCGGAACAAGTCCCATAAACCCTGATACGGACGGCGACGGCTACTCAGACGGTGCAGAAGTGGCGGTTGGAACAGACCCTCTGCAACCTACTTCTCCAGAAGAATATAGACAAGCATTGGAAAGACTTAGATCTGGAAAAATAATTAGTATAATCTCACCTTCAAACACTACAACCATCGATGTAACTGTAAGCGTGCTGGTACTTAACTCCACATATATCCAGAATATGTGGTTTAGATACAACGACGGAACCGGTTGGTCACAAAACTATACATTAGAATACGAACCACAAGAAGAGCTGTGGAAAAACACAACAATGCTTTGGAATTATTCTTCCTATCATCTCGAAGTGTTTGGAAAGCTTGCAGATGGATACGTGGTCATAGATGAGGTCTGGTTCACTGTCAAAGAGCCTTCCCTTCCACCTAGTAAGATAATTAGAATAATATCGCCTACAAATACAACGCTAACAGATGTGAATGTAAATGTGCTTGTCCTCAACTCAACAATTGTTAAAGCTATGTGGTTCAGGTACAATGATGGATCTGGCTGGTCACAAAACTACACTTTAGAATATGACCCCCAACAGCAACAATGGAAGAACACCACTTTGGTGCTCGATTACAAATCTTACCATCTTCAAGTTTTCGGAGAACTTGCAGACGGACAAATAGTTTGGGACGAGGTTTGGTTTACCATAAAATCGCCTACCCCCACTGAAGCACCGCCAACTTACCTATGGCTGATTTTAGGATTCATCATCGGAACAAGCACAGGCTCCGTTTCAGTCTTCTTCTTTTTCAGAAAAAGGGCCAAGAAAAACTCCAAATTTAAAGATGAATCTGCACAGGGCGCTAAAAAGGAGGACAAGAAATGAAAATTCACGAAATAGAAAAAATTTTCCTAACAGTTTTACTTCTTCTAATGTTAATTTTTTCCTCTTTTTGTCCAATTGCAATCACTAATCTAACTAATGATACGGTTTCATTAGACAAAACGTCCTATGAGTATTCTCTGATGCAAGATGCGTCATCATCTCCAGCGAACTCATACTCGATAAACCAGATTGAACCTATTGGCCCTTTTCAACCACCTATTGCTTATGTTCCTGAAAACTGGTATTCTTCAAAATTTGATTTTATCAAATATCTAGGCGATAACCCCAACGATTACCATGAGATCTGGGAACCTTGGCTTTCAAAAGCAGCAATCCACGCTATTGCAGCTTCAGAAGATGGAGAATTTTTAGCTATAGGAGGAGGCTACCTATACGATAATGAAGTCCACATTTTCCGTTGGAACCCTGAAACCCTTGAATATGACCGGGTATGGGATTCAGGTGACAACATCATAAAAAGAGACATTTTGTCTCTTGCTTGGGGAGATACCGACAACAACAGCTTTATGGAAGTGATCGTCGGCTCTGCCGACGGACATGTTTACGTATTTGAACAAAGACACATTTACGATCCACTTACAAACACTGAAAACCAGTTTGAACATGTTTGGACAAGTCCACTGATGCGTCCAGTTTTTTCAGTTGAAATCGCTGATACAGATCGAGACAGAATTCCTGACATTCTGGTTGGAGCTTGGGACGGCCTACACATTTTCGAGTATACAAACCATTCCGGTTACCCCTTCAGCAAAGTGCATAGCATAGAATATACCGAAGTTTGGAAAAGCACTGGCATATCCGACAACATGATTTGCTCCGTAACCTCAGGAGACGTTAACAGCAACGGGCTTCCAGATATAATAGCCGGAACACGGAATGGCACAATATACATATTCGAAAACGACGGCGTCGTCCTAAATGTAAACGGTAAACCATTCCCACTGGTAAGCGACAACAAATACCGGTTGAACGCAACATTACAGGGCTACATCTGGAAACCAATAACATCGTTGGATATCGGAAATCTAGACGATGATTCGGACGACGAAATCGTGGCTATGGCCTTAACTCAAGGAGTATACGTAGTCGACAGAAGAATTAACAATAATTTTAGCATCGAAAAACTTGTTCGCCCGCTGGAATCCTGGGAAGAAACAGTAAGCCCTAACTCACTTGACTATTTTGTTGACACGGCTAAAAGCGCAACAAACGTTTATTATAATACGCTGACAGAGCCCATGGCAAACCCACCTAACCCGATTTCTCCTTGGAACACGGCTATGGCCAGAATTGATGGAGAAACATCAAGGTTTATACCTGGACAGGCAGGGAAAGCAACAGCCCTCTTAGACTTTGGCAGAGACGAAGAGATAACTGGAAATGGCAACGATTCGCCAGACATAGAACTCACATTTCTCATATATCCAGGTTTTGCCAGTATACCTAACTTCACCAATCTGAAATTCTACGTGTCACCCAATAATTTCTTGTTCAGAGAAATCAATGATAAAGATTTGAATTGGGAAGCTATCCCCTCAGGGTTTACTGTTAAAATCAACCTTGACGATGTTCTTTTTAATAACCGATGGGACTATGTGCAATACTTAAATATAACAGTCTATGGCAGCGAAAGCTATGCCATCGACGGGATTCTAGTCAACACGCTTTACCGTCCAATAGATGCTGCAACATTCACCGGAATCTTTCCCATCGAACTTAATAGCTCAAATGTAATCCAAGAGTTCAACGCCAGACTAGAAGCTCACTTAAGTGGAAAGGAATACAGCGCAACTTCAAAAGCTAAACCTAACAAAATTCTCATAGGCACCACTGATGGAAGACTCATAATATTCGCTTATAGCAGTACTTCTGCAAATTACTCTGAGCTATGGGACTCTTATTTGGGCAGGACTCCTTTAGCATCAAAACCCAACCTCTTCAACCTAAAAACCAATATATGGGCAATACAGAACGTAGAAACCATCGGAAAGATACCTACATGGCTCACAACGGAAAACTTCACATATATAAAAGATTTTCCGCTCTTCTATAACGTAAACCTTACAGATTTCGAATATGCTTCCATAACGTTCACAGACGTATATGCATATGATTACCTACCCGACTTAATTGTTGGAACAAAAGGAACCGACAGCCGACCTGGAACAATTGAATGCCTATCAAACCCCCAGACAGCTGCAAAATTCAGTTACTTAAACTACTGGTACGGATTGCCTTGGCTATATAACAATACAAAACTGTGGCTTTCAACAGCCTTCGGAGACATTAACTTAACCAGGCCAACCTACGTCAACTATGACCCATTGGAATTAATTGTCGGCTACTTTGAACCTGGAAATGGCTCCGGAAACCCTATTGACGGCGGCTCTACATGCAGACAAGCTGGACTCGACTACTGGGAGGTTGTAAGCAGCACTGGAGAATGGACCCATCGTATACCACTAACGCAACTAGAAGTTACAGGTGAACTTCAAACAATTTTGAACCGAAGCGTAACACTGCCAAAAGCTGCTCTAGCAGATATGGACGGGGATCTCGACCTCGACCTCACAATAACTAACGGCAGAATCTACTACCTAGAAAACATTGGAACTCTTGCAAATCCGCTTTTTGCAGTAAAAAAGGAGTATTATCGTGAAATAAACATGCGGGGCAGCCAATTTTCCAGTCCCCAACTTGTTGATTTTGACATGGACGGTGACTTTGACCTTGTTGTAAGCTTTGTCGACAAGTATGGCACAACCTACTTTGAAAACACTGGAACCGACAAAAACCCCATATGGGTTGAAAGAAAAAAGTTTTTCTCAAATCCTGAAAGAAACTTTAAACTTTACAATTTCACAGACCCTGTATTCTACCATGCAAGCCAACTCTATTATTTAATTGAAAATGCCACATTCCCCATAGATGCCTTTTCCGAAACGTACCACGAAACTTTTGGCACCACGTGGGTTATGAGCGCATACAACAATGAAACAAAACAAATAGTCACGTTCTTCGGAGATGTTAACTCGCATAGCAGACTTATCATTGGAACAAACCCGAGGATTGTTAGGCTTGAAGTAGCCTTAGCAGATGGGCCGCTGTGGAACCTCGGATATCACGTGTTTGAAACATGGAACAACGACAATGAGTTAGACGAATGGACCTTAACTGTCGAAATAGGAGACGTGGACAGGGACGGCAAAAACGAAGTTATAGTAGGCGACTTTGACAATAATCTATACGTTTTTGAACACTTGGCCAATAACACTTACAAGCGAGCTTTCAGAACCTTTGACTTCAATCACACTGTAGAGTCGGACTCAAGTCCCTACGCGTGGCAAGAACTTGAGGGGCTTTCCGGAAACTTCAGCAGAAAAATATGGGACCATGTTGAAAACCTGGTTGTAAACTCCGACCTTGATAACGACGCCCTAAAGGAGATCATAGCCACAGCGGACTTGTCGATCTACGTGTTCGAACAGAAAATCTCAATTGCAGGCATACCCATTGATGATGAGTTCAGCCTTGTATGGAGCGAAGATCTGCGCAAATCAAAGTGGGGCCAAAGCCTTCAAGAAAATGGACTGGAAAAGATAAACGCACTTGCCTACTGCAACGACTTAGACTACAACGGGTTAGGAGAAATTATTGTAGCGGTTGGCGACTACCTGTTTGTGTTTGAAAGTCGCCAAGACAACGCCTTTGCAGAAGTTTTCTTCTCTGATGCTCCCTTGGGCAGATATTTCCTGCCAGGCAATCCTGAGGTTTCACTTGGAAACAGTGGGTATACCGGACTATTTATCAATACTGTTGCAACAGGTGACACCGACTCTGATGGATATATGGAAATTATTGTCGGCGGAGTCCGAAACATAACGGAAATGGAGCCAGCTAGACATGGATTCGTCTTCATACTGGAAAATCATATTGGTACTTATCAACTGTCTTGGGAAGCTCCAGATGAACTCACCTACCTTAACCCAGTTAACGTCATCGCTATTGATGACCAAGACTATGATGGACAGAAAGAGCTGATAGTAGGCCATGAACATGGAATAGACGTATGGGAGTGGAACAGAACCAGCAATGAATATGCGAAAATGGAGGTTATTACAAGCTCTCCTAACTATCCTATCATTGATTTAGGCTCGCTTCGTCTCCTCAAAAGCACCACATTTCAGCTTGCGGGACGAAACAGCGATATTTTCCAAATGGAAAATGGCACGTTAATCCAAATTTACTCTGAAGTTGTAGGTGGAAATGAAACAAGACTTTTCTTCATGACCAGCAACGATGAAGGTTTGACGTGGAGTCTCCCGAAAAGGCTGACAAATGATACGGAATATGGAACCCAAACCGTGCTTTGGGAAATACAACCATCAATAACTGAAGTTAATGGGGAGACATGCTTTGCTTGGTTAACGCTGGGAACATCATCTGGAGGAACACCCTTCTGGGCGATATTTTTCAGATATTATTCTACCACGGGATGGTCTCCGCTAGAGGCCCCCTTAGGATACGATTATGGACAATTTTTCTCCTATTCGCCAAGTTTGTATCAGGTTGAGCTTCCCAGTCCTTATTCGGGTTACACGGTAGCTATCTCTTACCTTTACTCAGGAGATGGAAAGGTTCATAATTTGGCTCGTTTACCAGGCACAGGATGGGGTGTCATCGGAGTCGTAGAACCTCTGCCTTATATCGGCTCCGAAGCAATGTTCCGTTATGAAGCCTCATCAATAGACATGATAGCCCTTAAGGATGGACGTTACGCCCTTGCCTTTGCAGGACGTTTCAAAAATGAAACAAAAAACGATTATGATATATGGGTAATGACTACAAACGCTGCTGGAGGTTGGGACCTGCCTCCAGTTCGCCTTACATCAAAATCTACTGATGAAGGAAACCCCTCTATTGCTCAGCTTAAGTCAGAAGATGGCACGGTAATTGTCATCTTCGAGTCCTTCGGTGGACTACGGGAAGAAACTATACAGTTATGTTATTCAAAAGACGGTGGACGAACGTGGAGCACGCCTGAAACCATGCCTTCTCTTCCCCCATATACAATGGAGTATGTTCTCAATGGTGTAACCTATTATAAACTAATATATGATGAAATACCAGTTTACACGCCCCAAAGCTTCGCACCTCGAATTGCAGCACGCAACGGAGGAGGGTTCATCTACTCAGTTTTGGCATACGCTCCCGTGCGGTTACCCCTGATCGAAGACATATATGATATCCTTGTTGGGGTGAATCCTTCCTCAAAATGGGCGCTAAACGACATGGAAAGCGTCCACATAATTGGGGTAGGCGATACTGACAGTGATGGTCGCCGTGAAATAGCAGCAGACTACAAGAATAAGGTGATCCTCTTCGAATTAGCTCATTCTAACAGCTCATATCAGCAACATGTTCAAGTTTGGACCAGCCCAGAACTTCCCGAAACCGTGACAGATATTTGTATAGGAGACGCCAATGGAAACGGCTGGGAAGAGGTTATTATATCAGCCAAAAAGGGAAATGTCTATTCCTACGAGATTACCCAGACCAGCCTGCCAAACGTCAATATGCTAATCTCAGAAATAACTGGTTGGATTTTCCCCTATTCCGAATCTCCAATAGTTTCCGAAGGGCTCAAAACTGGAAATTTTGATTACGATTTAGAACCTGAACTTGTTGCAGCAAGACACGAAAATGTAACCGTTTTTGAAGCCAACGGTTCAATATTGTGGGAATATTCCGTTGTCAATCAGTCAATTAAAAACTTGGCAATAGGAGACATAAACGGTGATGGGGTTGATGATGTAATTTTCGGTGCAATTAGCACCTTCGGAATTCTTATCAACGGAACAGTTTTTGCTATCAACGGCATTGATGGCACTCAACTATGGAACTTGACATGCATTATTGCAATACCGCCCAGAAGTGTAACCTTTGGAGATATCGCACTAGGCGATCTTGACGGTGATGGAGTGAAAGATATAGTCATTGAAACAAGTGTTTTCTATTATATGGGATTCCCACCTAGCCTCGTGGAGATCCCTGGCATCTGCGCCATTAACGGCTCAGGCGCAGGTTTACTTTGGTCGAAAACTCTTTCTGAATCAATAGTAGGACTAACTGTCGGCAACCTACATGTAGGAGACCATATGGATGTTGTCATATCAACAGTTGATAATGTTCAAGCATTTAATGGGACAGATGGAAATCAACTTTGGATGTTTTCGCCCTCCAATAAAGCCTACGACACACCACTATCAAAAACAGCTCTATGCGACTTGGATCAAGATGGATTGGATGATGTTATCGTATCCGGAACAATCTACGTTTGGCCCTCACATAAAGGAGTTATATTCGCCTTAAACGGTCTAAACGGGATCCAGATTTGGAACAGCACCCAACTTGAAGGCAGCTACAAGTTGTATGCTGAAAATGCCATGGTCACTGACTTAAATAACGACAGTACAGCTGACATAATATTATCCTTCAATGACTTTTACATGCAAAATTCCCACATTCTTGGCGTGGACGGTTCTAATGGAGAAACTCTATGGATATACCGCGTAAATAACGACATGGCCTCATATTTAACTGTTGGAGACTTCAACAATGATGGCACATTTGAAGTGGCATCCATTCACCATGATTTAACTTCCAATAACGAAACAATGGTTGTACTTAATTCCAAAGGCATGACCTATTCAGGCTTCTATAGCGAGTGGATAACAAGCTTCTCAGGAATAGCCGCTGAAGATTTCGATCAGGACGGAGCCTTTGAAGTTGCACTAGCCACATCAAACGGTCAAGTCTACATAGTTCAAGAAGCCCCACTCGGCTGGAATCCCCCCTCTTCACCAGTACGTATACTAGAGCCCTCTTGGAGCAGCATTGCATATGAGTCAGACATAACATTGATGGCTTCTGGAGACATTAACGGCGATGGAATAGACGATATAATATCAGCTGATTATGAAGGAAAAATTAGCGCCTTTTCAGGAATAGACGGTGAAAAACTATGGAATACCAGTCTCCCATCAACTCCAATACTGCTCACTACTGGACACATTGAACCATCCGGACCATTTGATGTTTTTATATATGGAATAGACGAACTTGGATACAATTTATTTGCATTGAACGGAGACAATGGAAACCAGTTATGGAAAACCGCCTTACCGCGCAGATACATTTACGTCCCTCAACCCGGATATTACCTGTGGGAAAGACTTAATGTAGTAAGTTTAGAAGTTGCAGAACTAGATGGTGATGCAGAAGATGAACTCGTTATAGCTGGATCAAGTGTCCTAACATCGGTAGAAGGATTTATTTTTGCAGTAGATGACAATGGAAGCCTACTGTGGCAACAATATCCTTCCTTCCCGGTTTCCAATATCGAGATTACTGATATAATCGGCATAGCAGGACTAGGCTTCGATGGTATAGAGGATATTATCGCCATTACTTTTGACCTCTTTACAAACAAAAACTATGTGGACATCGTGAATGGGGCAGATGGAACAGTAACAACACATGTTCAAATAACATCTTTCTTCAATCCAATAGTCACTTCAGAACTAGGCTTCTTGAACAATGATGAGTATCCAGAGATCGTGGCTTCAACTTCAGGCGAATACTCCTACTGTTTCGCTATTGATCTGCCCGGCAGCATAATGAACGGCACATACGCTAAACTCCTCTGGTCGAGATGGGTGCCACACATAAAGTCCATCGTAATATCCAATTTTGACTTCTATCCGGGAAATGACGTTGCTGTTCTTGCGTGGATGTCGGAAATCATCGTGCTTAATGGAGCCGATGGAGAAATATCATGGAGGTTCAATAATCCAACAATCTATCCAATCCCATTTTCTCCTCACCCAGAAATTTTCCAATCTAAAATGTACGCGCCGTTCCTAGCTGGAGACATTAACGGCGATGGAATAGATGAAATAATAGTTTTGAACTGGGCCAAAATCTACGCAATTTCGCAGAATCGACTATCCTACTTTATATACAAGTCCACAATAGCGTGGTCTACTCACGACTTGTCCGAGGGAATTACAGCCTACACCACAGGAAACTTTGACGGCGACACATCGCCTGACATCGCAGTAGGCACCCTAGACGGACACATTTACACCATGTTTGACTTCGTAGAAGCGGTAAACTACCAACTTCAAATATCAACTACGACCGGAGGAACAACCTCACCAGCACCCGGAACCTACACTTACCCTGAGAACACCCAAATAACAGTTACAGCGATTCCAGAAACTGGCTACCAGTTTGACTACTGGCTCATAAACGGCACCCTGACAAACACAGATAACCCCATAACAATAACGATGGAAGCTAACTATCATCTAACAGCCTACTTTAGAACAATACAAACATACAGCCTAACCATTGAAACAACAAGTGGAGGAACAACATCGCCTCCCCCAGGCATCTACACCTATCCTGAAGGTACAGAAGTGTCCATACAAGCTATCCCAGACACAGGCTACATATTCGACCATTGGACTTTAAGCAATGGCACAAACAGCACCGCCAACCCGATAACTTTTGTAATCAATGCAGACTACACAATAACTGCCTATTTCACAACCGCCACTGGTGTAATACCTCACGACGACCTATACATCAACGAGGACACAGTCCTTGCTCCAGGCTTCTACAACTTAAATGACAACTATGCCCCTGAGGGTATAATAATCATAAACGCCAGCAACATCGTTTTAGACTGCAACTATGCCGTGTTAAACGGTAGTGGCTGGGGAATCGCCATAGTAAACCACGGCTTCGACAACGTTACTATAAAAAACGCTGTGATACAAAACTTTGATTACGGCATCCTCTTCTATAACTTCACAGAGAACAATACGATAATAAACAACAAGATAACTCAATGCAATCATGAGGGTATATGGTTCAGCGATTATTACGGGGCGCCAACAAGTAGTAACATCACTTTAGCCCAAAATGAAATTAGTTTATGTGATGTTGGAATCAAAATATCAACGGCAAGCGACATAACAATAACACTTAACAATGTGACTTCCTGTCGCCTGGGAGTAGTTGCTGCTGACTCTTACTCCCTTGTTATAGCTAATAACGCTTTTGCCTACAATGAATATGGGTTGCAATTAGGAACCGGGATAACCTCGGTGGTATCCAACTCTACTATAATGTATAATTTTATCCACTCTAACAGTTGGAGAGGCCTTTACTTACCCTATGCAATCAATAACACCATAGCTAAAAACGTGGTTGAAAACAACACTTTAACTGGTATATACTTGTCTTGGAACGTTTCTTACAATAAAATTGCCGATAACACGGTGGTTGACAACGGGGAAACCGGCATCCACATCCGCTACGGAAGCTTTAACAGAATAGTTAACAATGTCATCCTTCGTAACGGCCAATGCGGAATCAACATGTCAGACATAATAGGAACAATAACGGGCACCCTTTATCCTTCGCTAAATAACACAATAGCCCATAACACCATCAGCTATAACGTCTACGGCGTTGCCGTAAAAGGCGGGGCAAACTACAACATTGTAGTAAACAACACCATAACTAAAAACAGCTACGGCATATTCCTCAGCAAAGACCGGTATTCCGGATATGTCTACACTCCCATAGGCAACAGAATCTATCACAACAACTTCATCAACAACACAATCCTACAAGCCTACGACGAAGGCGCAAACATATTTGACAACGGCTACCCAAGCGGCGGAAATTACTGGAGCAACTACACAGGTAGTGACTTAAACGGCGATGGAATAGGAGATACCCCCTACATAATTGACGCAGACAGCCAAGACAACTACCCAATAATAAACCCAAACAGCTGGGAACCCTTTAACACATTAGGAGCTACCAGAAAACTCGAAGTATTTAACAATTCAAACGAACCGTCCCCGTTGCTAGCCTACCTACCAATAGTGTTTTCATCTCTGCTATACGCTCATTTAGCATCAGTTAAAATCCGAAAGAAAAAGAGAAAAACAAAATCTCCCAAATTTTTCTCTAAAAAGCATGACTAATGATTTACACAGGCTATTTCACTAATCCTTCTCGTCTCATTTTGTTTTTCTAATATAATCATGTCTCCATCCATCTCAGGTATGTAAAGGCAGTTGCTAAAGTAATCTAGACTACTTATCTTCGGCAAATTGAGCTTTAATGGATCTGTCTCTCGAGGATCATTTCTTTCATGCAGCTTAATCTGATGTTTCCCCGCGATCGTTGATATAATATTAGTCCTTTTTTGAACCATGCGGAGAACATGATTTTGAGTGTCGCCTATGTAAACATTTCCATCTTCATCCAAGGACAGAGCATAGGGGCCATCAAAATGTTCCCTTGGGTTCGAGCCCAGTGTAGCTTTGAGCGCATCGCCACCGTCCCCTGAATATCCCGGCCTTCCGGTTCCCACACGCAAGGTAACCATCTCATCTTGCAGATCAATCATTCTCACCGCGAAGTTCTTGCTGTCAAGTACATAGATATTGCCATCTGGACCTAACCTCAAATCATAAACCCAGTTGAAGCGAACCTTATCGAACGGGGTTGCTTGCTTTTGAAATCCTGGCTTCCCATCGCCTAAAACCAGTTTTTTGTTACCTTTTGAATCAAACTGCCAGACCCTACAACCTGTAATCTCATTGACCCAAATGTTTCCATCCAAATCGTACTCACAGTTTCCAATGTTTTTTAATCCCATTTTTTCAGTGTCTATAAAAAGTATTGCAGATCTTTTCTCTGGGAAGACCTTGTAGATTTTATTGGTGCCGCCACTTGAAACGAGAGTTGCGCCATCATCGGGTGAGGTTGTTATGTAATGAGGATTCTTTAGATTAACAGGGATATGCGTTTTACTCACATTTGGGTTAATCAAGCCGGCTGTCCACAAAAATTTATCATCTGGACCAAAAACACCTATCCAATGCTTAAAGTATTCTTGAAAATATACTCTGCCTAAGGGTAACTTATCGTGGAAGCCTCCATGACAATAGCCATCTCCCCATGCCTTTTCACTGGTAAAGTTAAAAATACGTTTTATCTTCCATTGCATCATAGATAACCTACTGCTTCAGGATTTATTTTTCTTTGGTTTCCTTTTTATTTGCAGAAGCTTCTTTACGTCATCAATATCGTCTTTCGTTAATAATTGAATCCATAGCCAGCGTCCATCATGCAGTTGTTTTGTGTTCCTTAGAAGTTTTTGGATCTTGGAACCTAATTCATCACATAGTGAAAGAGCCTTTTCGAATTCTTTCTTGCCAAGAGTTATCAGAATTGTAAATCCATCTTTTTCAGGGAAGAGAGAACATAATGTTTTGCCACCTTTGCGATAGCGGATTGTCCATCCATACTTGGCTCCATAAAAGAGGGTTTCAGGTTCAATGCCGTAGTGTTTTTCGATGAACTGTTTTATCTCCAGCCAAGCTTCTTTCGCCTTCTCTCCAATAAAACTCAATATCTCCTTTTCAGTTGGCTTGTGGGCTTTGTCAATCATCCGACCGAAATCCTGCTCCATAATGATTCAATCCTACCACATTAATTCCTGTAGGTACCTGCGTCACACATGCATTTCTGCATAATCCCATTCCGTTTATAGAAGCTAACAAGAATTTGTGAAAAGAATCAGGTTGGTTTAAACAAATGTAAATCCCACTGACTATAATGAAGAATCTTTTAAGAAGAAGATTCTGCAAAACATTGGTAACTTTTACTTTTTTATCCTCCTGGAGCACCGTGGAAGGGCGCATTTTTCCAAATTACATCCCACCATTCATCTTCAGTTATGGTTTCTCCTCGAACAAGGGTTTTCAGCACTTCTCTTAGAAGTTTATGATGTCTTCTCTCATCCGTTAATATGGCGTTCAGGAGGAGTCTAATTTTTTCGTTTTGTATGGTAGGTATGACCTCTTCCATTCTCTTGATTAAATTCTCCTCCATTCGTATGTGTCTTTCTACGAGTTCTTTCTGCTTATCCAGTTGTTCCTGTGTGAGGGCGGGGGAGATCCCTGTAAGTAGTTTAACTGCCGAGGCGTATATCTCCGAGTGTTTGATAGAATCTAAGGATATTCCCTTTAAGACTCCTTTGACAGCTGGATTCTCTATATTACTTAAAGAATTGTTTAACGACTCTACAATTTGTTTCTCAAGACTAATCTGAGTTTTCATAAAGTTGATCAGCTCTTTTTCGGAACTCAAATTGTTCCCTCCTATTTTAGGCCCCAAGTTTTTGCACAAGTCTTTCGACAATTTTCTTTCCAAATTCTTTGCATTTCTCTAGTCCAGCTTGGTCTGGTGTATACTTAATCAATAAAGGTGGATTTAGGACATCCATTTCGAATTTGTTTTCCATTATTTCAAGCACTAATCGCGGGGCTTCTCCACTCCATCCATAAGACCCGAAAGCGGCTCCAACCTTACCTTTAAGCTTAATATTTTTCATCGCGGTTTCTTCAAAAAGCGTTTTCATGTCGCTGGTCATATCATGGTGATAGGTCGGCACTCCTATTATTATAGCATCATAATTTTCCAACTCCTCTGGTTTTATATGATATTTCAAATCAACCTGCATTTCGGATACAGCCCTAATTTCTTCTGCAATAGCATTAGCCATTTTTTCTGTGTTTCCAGTTCGACTATAATATAGAACAAGGATTCTATACATTAGAGAACACCTAATTCGATTATTAACATATCATTAGTGTGAAGCAATAAATATGTAACGCAAAGTCTTTAAACTTAGCTTCATTAAATGAGTATTTATCCTTTATTCTGTCATTCATTTCTTAATGATTGATTCTGATCAGGCCCTATTTGGCTTTTATTCTTGTTTATACTCAGATTTTCTCATCCAAAAACAGCTAGAATTGCGCGGGGCAAATGAGAATGTTTTTCAGCTCGGATTACTCTACCGCGTGTTCTATAATTTCCAAATTACATGTCTTATATTTACTACACCATGCTTCGCATTTCTCTGCGATTTCTCTTTCCTCATATTTGAGCTTGCACTCCTCACAAACATAGAGAATTTTTTCTCCCTTTCTGATAGTTTTCACCATAACTTTTCCTCTTCAATTTTGTCTGACAATTCAAAAAGTAAAAAAGAAGGAGAATTGAATAATGTTTCAAACTTTTTTCCAAAGGCCATGAATGTTGCAGTATTCTCTTGCCCAAACGTTTTCCGTCTTTATTTCGAATTCTGCCTCTGGTTGTTCCCCAGGTTTTAAAAATTTTCTGCATATCTTCGTATCCGTGACCAGTTCTATCCACTCAATAAAGTGGTTTTCTTCCATTGGGTGGGGAATGCTGCCAACTTTAACTTTTATCCCCTTTTCCGTTCTTTCAATCACGGGAACATGTTTTTCCATTCCAACGTCTTCAGTTTTTTCAGATAATAGTTCCATTGGCTGTCCACAACACACAAGCTGTCCAGCCCCATTATGTAAAACCTCAACTATGTTTCCACAGATGTTACATCTGTAAACCTGTTTTAACTCCGTCACACTTTTCACCTATATCTCTTCAAGTAAGCTCGTAAAGAAATCATGGTGACTCTCTTCTTCTTCCAGAATTCGCCTGAAAAGCTCCGCTGTTGTTATATCCCTTTCTCTTTGAGCTGTTTCAATTATTTGCTTGTATAAGCTTATGGCGTTTTCCTCATCCTTTCTGTCCTGTTCAATCATTTCCTTCAAATTCTGTCCTACAAAAATTGGAGCTGGTTTCGTTGTTGGAGTTCCTCCCAAATAGGCTAACCTTTCAGCAATAGCTTCAGCATGCTTCATCTCAGCTATTGCTATTTTTTTCAGTTCATCTTGGACAGCAAACGCTTTAACTCCTTTCCAGAGAACATGTTGCCACATATACTGAATTGAAACCTGTAATTCTCTAGCTATCGCGTTATTTAACATTTCTAAGAGTTCATGCGATACGATTTTTCTCACCTTCCTACTCTTTATTCTGAGTTAAAGTATTAATTACGTTGTATCAATGCATAAGCTTTTCCTATTCTCAAATTTTCAAGAAAACCCAACAGTATAACGCCCTAATTTCGATGGAAAAACATGTTTTAAATATACCTAAACCAGCAAAGTTACGTTTTAAGGTGAAGAAATTGGATAAATGGGAATGTACCATTTGTGGCTATATCTATGATCCTGAAGTTGGCGACTTAGAACATGATGTACCTCCAGGGACGCCCTTCGAAAAACTACCAGAAGACTGGGTTTGCCCTATCTGTGGAGCGCCAAAAGATCAATTCATTAAAAAGAATGGATAACCATAAAAAGGAGATGAACACTTGACTAACAAAAACGAAATTTACGACCTAATAATTATTGGCGCAGGCCCGGCTGGATTAACAGCAGGCACATACGCATCTAGGTTAGGATTAAGAACTCTCATTTTAGATGCCAAGGCACCGGGTGGAAGAGCGGTTGAAGCGCCAATAATCGAAAATTTTCCAGGATTCCCAAAAGGAATTACTGGAAATGAACTCATAAGTAGAATGAAAGAACAAGTTTCTAAATTCGGGGCAAAGACTAAATCCTTCGAAGAAGTGGTTAACCTCGATTTTGGCAGAGAATTCAAAACGGTTACAACTAGAAAGGCGAAATACTCTTCTTTAGCTTTGATAATTGCAACCGGTACCCAGAGAAAAAAGCTGAGAGTTCCGGGGGAAACAAAATTTCTCGGGAGAGGTGTAAGCTACTGTCCCCTTTGCGACGCGCCCTTTTTCAAGGGACTAAGAGTAGCTATTGTAGGTAATGCCGAAGAAGCGGTTACAGACGCTCTATTTCTAGCAGACCTCGCAAAAGAGGTCTTGCTAATAACCCATGAGGGTGAACTTGAAATTGCAGATCTTTTAAAGAGAAAACTCTTAGATAAGGACAACGTAAACATAGTTAATGGAAAAGTTACTGCTATTTTGGGAGAAAACGTTGTGAAAGCAGTAAAAATAGCAGAGTTTAAGACTATGCGTGAAAGACAAGAGAAAGTTGACGGAGTCTTCATTTCTTTAGGCGGTGTTCCAATGACTGAGATAGTTAGGAAGGCAGGCATAGAGGTTGATGAAAGGGGATGCATAAAAGTCAACCGTTGGCAAAAAACAAATGTCAACGGAGTCTTCGCGGCTGGAGACTGCACCTGTGGTGGCATGCAAATTGTAACTTCAGCTGGAGAAGGCGCGATGGCAGCCATAAAAGCTTCCATGTATATAAAAAAGAGGAAACGAAAAGGTTAGGGCTTTAACCTATTGTTTTCACTTTTTCACCTATTTCTTTCCCAAATCTGAAACCTTTCTCAAGTTCTTCTCTTGTTGGTACATATTTGGCTTCCAAGATGTCCTTGTAAACTTTGAAGCCAGCCTCACTCGCGATTTTAACCATTTTCTTCACTGCTCCCCCAGCCCAGCCATAAGAGCCGAAGAATGCCCAAAGCTTTCCCTTTGGCCTCAACCCTGTCATGTAGGTCAAAAATGCACTTACCGAGGGAAATATCGTATTGTTAAGTGTTGGAGAACCTACAACGACCGCCTTAGCATCTAGAATCTCAGCTGCAATCTCGGTCATGTCGGAAACTCTTAGTTTGTAGAATTTGACAAGGACTCCATGTTCCGCTATTCCTTCAGCTATTGCCCTAGCCATTCTGTAAGTGCTTTCCCACATGGTGTCATAGACGATAACTACCTTATCTTTATGTATGCCCTTGCTCCATTCAATGTATGCGTTAACTATTTTAGAGGGATTTGACCGCCAAATAATTCCGTGACTTGGGGCAATCATGTTTATCGTTAGTTTCATTTGGTTTAATTCTTGAATTTTTCGAGTTATTAAGGGTGCGAGAGGCATCAATATATTGGCATAGTATTTTGCAGCTTCTTCCATCAAGACATTCTCGTCTACTTCATCGTCAAATCGTTGAGAAGATGCTAGATGCTGACCAAAAGCGTCATTGGGCATTAGAATTCCATCCTCGACTATGTAAGTGAACATACTATCCGGCCAATGCAGCATAGGAGCTTCAATAAATCGTAAAGTTCTTTCTCCAAGTTTCAATTCATCCCCGGTTTCAACTGTCTTAGTTGTCAGAGTTTCGCCATAATGTTTAATTAACCCATCTCTTCCACGTTGAGTGGCAATAATAGTTGCGTTCTTCGCTTTTTCAACTATCTCAGGTAGAGACCCTGAATGGTCCATTTCAACATGATTGATCACAATGTAATCTATTTCTTCTAGCGGTATTATCTCACTTATTTTCTCGACAAACTCTTTTGAGAAAGAGTTCTTTACAGTATCAATTAATGCTGTTTTTTCATCTATAATGAGGTAAGCGTTATAAGTTGTTCCCCTTTTGGTGAGGTAACCATGGAAGTCCCTTACATTCCAGTCTATTGTACCAACCCAGTATATGCCTTTTGCAACCTTAACTTTAACCATAGTCTTTACCAGCGGTGTTACTTCTTTTCAATATCCAAGTTGTAACTTATCTTCACTCCAGCTTTTTCGAAAATTTTTCCAACAGGACAATTTTTCACTGTTAACTTGAATATTCTATGAATCCTGTCCTTTGGAGCATCAGCACTTACCAAAATGTCAAAGGTGGCTTCCGTTATGGTTCTAGCTTCTTCAGATTTCAACGCATCTAACTTAACTTCTAGGGCTTCTATTGGAATTCTCATTTTTTGAGCTGTTAGAGCGAATATGGTTGCAAAACAACCAGCATAACTCATCACCGCCAACTCAAGAGCTGTTGGACCCATATTCGTTCCATTTTTCGGAGGTAGATCAATACATACGCTATGAGCTCTTCTGTTATCAACGACTATCCTGAGATTTTCAATTAATTTTGCTGTCGCACGAATTTTTCGCGCCACTTTTCTCACCCTTTATTAAGAGATAAGGAAGCTTCCATAATCTTCTTTTTACATAGGAACCAATCTACGCATTCATAGCCCTCTTGTAACCGTTTTTCCGCAATTTCCTGCGTATTTGGTGGTGGAATTATAACTTCGTCTCCGGGGCGCCAATTGGCTGGCAAGGCAACTTTATGCTTGTCCGCCGTTTGCAAAGCATCTATGAGCCGAAGTATTTCGTTCATGTTTCTGCCAACATTTAAGGGGTAGTAAATCATCGCCCTTAGTTTCATTTCAGGGTCAATTACGAACACACATCGCACGGTATGAGTACTGCTCTCGCCCGGATGAATCATCCCAAAAAGGTTTGCAACTTTCATATCTATATCAGCTATCACCGGAAACGGTATCTCTACGGCCAGCTTTTCTTTTATTCTTCTAACCCACGCTATGTGGGAGTAAACGCTGTCAATGCTTAAGCCGATTAACTGTACGTTTCTCTTTGCCAATTCTTCATGAATCTTTGCGAAGGCAACGAATTCTGTAGTGCACACCGGTGTAAAATCTGCTGGATGCGAGAACAAAATCACCCATTTACCTTTGAAGTCTGAAAGCTTTATCTTTCCATGCGTAGTTGATGCTTCGAAATCTGGGACAATTTCGCCCAGTCTTATCGGGCTTTCTTTTCCATCATTTTTCTTTTCAACTTCCATTTTTCACACCTTTTGGTCTTATTTTTAGAGCAAAAGATTTTTATTTCGCGGTATTTTATATATTTTTCGTATTAAAAAAGACGAAAATCATGTATATAAGTATGAAAATCGGAGCAATGTCGCATGTCAACTCTTGATAAAATGGACCTAGCGATAATAAAAATGCTAGAAGAAGATGGACGAATGTCGTTTACAGAAATAGCTGAAAAACTCAAAGTAAGCGAATCCACCATTCGAAAAAGAGTCCTAAGTCTTCAAAGAAAGGGTGTAATAAAAAAATTCACAATAAAAGTGGATCCGTGGAAGATAGGCATAAAGACCATAGCGTTTGTTGGAATAGATGTAGATCCAACTCGACTGCTTGAGATAGCTCAAGAGCTTTGCGATTTAAAAGAAATAAAATGGGTTGCAACATCAACCGGGGATCACATGTTAATGACTGAAATATGGACAAAAGATGGAAGGGAACTAACAAGATTAATATCCGAAAAAATAGGAACAATAGAAGGGGTAAAGAGAATTTGTCCGGCGATAATCCTAGAAAAAATGAAAGGTTGATTGAAGTGTGGAGGTTTCATCAGAGATGAGCTTGATACCTGAACAGCATAAGGAACATATAAAAAATGAACTTGCAGAAAAGATGGAAAACCCTGTAAAACTTATCCTGTTCACTCAACAGATTGAATGTCCGTTCTGCGCTCAAACAAGACAATTAGTTGAAGAATTAGCTTCCTTAAATGAGAAGATTGAAGTTGAAATTTACGACTTTCTAGTGAATTCTGAAAAAGCAAAGAAATATGATGTAGATAAGGTTCCCGCAGTTATTATTAGCGGCGAAAAAGATTATGGCATCCGATTTTACGGGGTGCCTCACGGATATGAATTTCAAACATTCTTGGAAACTATACTTAACGTTTCCAGAGGGAAAACAAATCTTCCACAGGACACTAAAAATAAGCTTAAAGAAATAAACATCCCCGTTCACATTCAAGTTTTCGTGACCCTCACTTGTCCATATTGTCCATTAGTCGCTGAAATGGCATACAAATTTGCCTTAGAAAGTGACATGATAAAAGCCGAAGTTATCGACATCAACGAATTTCCTCATATAGGACATAAATACGGGGTTATGGGTGTACCTAAAACAGTCATAAATGAAAAAATAGAAGTTGTAGGGGCAATTCCTGAAGATATCTTCCTAGAAAATATGCTTCTTGCTGTTCACTCAACCATTCCTGAGAAATAAATTATGGAAAGATGTGAAATTATGATTAGCAATGAAAACTTAAAGAAAAGATTCAAACGTTTTCAAGAGTTAATGAAACAAAACAATATTGATGCTTCAATCATCAGAACTTTATCTTCCTTCACCTATTTCACAGGAATAAAATGGCTTCGACCCGCTCTGTTGATACCTGCTGAAAATGACCCTATAGCCTTCGTTTTCAAGTATGAAGCCGAGGAATTCATGGATAAAACTTGGATACAAAACGTAAAAACATACATGAAAGCAGAAGTGCTCATGAAGGAAATCAGCGGAACAATACGAGAATCCGGATATAAGACCGTAGGATTCGACTACAGCGTCGAGAGAGACTCTTATGTTCTTTTCTTCGAACTTTTTAAAAGGTTAAATTCTCAAGTTAATGTTGTGGATGTTCACGCTCTGATCATGCAATTACGGATGATAAAAGCTCCGGACGAACTGGAAGCCATAAAGCAAGCTTCCCGAATAGCTGAACATGGAATGCAAAAAGCCATAGAAACCGTTGACACTGGAAAAACTGAGCTTGAGGTTGCCGCTGAAGCCCTAAGCGAAATGATGAAGGAAGGAGCTGAAAATCCCCACATTTATGTCACAACAGGTCCAAAACCGAGAATTCACGCCGAACCACGAAGCTGGGTTAAAATACAGCCCAACGATACCGTTGAAATAGTGATATCCGCTGATTTCAGAGGGTACTATAGTAACCTCACCCGAACGGTCTTCTTGGGAGGTTTATCTGATGAAAAACGAAAAGTCTACGAAGTTTTCATGGAGATGCATCGCATCGCGGAAGAAAACCTAAAACCCGGAACTAAACTGATTGAAATTGAAACACTTTTAAGGAAACATGCTGCGGACCGCGGCTACAGCAACAATTATGTAACTGGTTTTGCACATGGAGTTGGCCTCTTAACTGAAGAAGACCCTATAACAACTATAGTAATTCCACATCGCCGATACGAAACTATGGAGAACATGGTTTTAGCCTCTATTCATTCACCTTTAACTGTTCCCGGCATTGGAACGATCAAATTTGAAGACACGTATGTAGTGCGAACCACAAGGCCTGAGAAACTCACGAATTTCCACTACGAAATAACCAAGTGATTACGTTAACTCTTCCAATTATGGTGGTTTAACTGGCTCTAAAAGACAATAGCCAGATTCTAACCTCAGTTTTTATCTATAGCGGAGAATTTGCCGAACGAGTAATAAGAAACTTGATAAATGATCCAAGTTTCTGTAAATCTTGCGGACTTTATTGTGACTCTTGTAAATATAACGTATATAGTCATGTTCAGAATATTCTGGCTGCAGTCCAGCTGCCAAATCCGTCTGAACTTCCAGCTTTCATTGACAATCCCGAAAACTATATGCCGAAGAAAATCCCGAAAGCTGACCTTTGTATTTCTTCAGGGTTGCATAAAGATCTGCTCTTAGAACTTCCTAGTCACTTAGAAAAAGTTGGGATAAAGGGTTTAATCGTCCCTATCGAAGACTTTGTTGAAGTTCCATCTGGTCTAAGGAAACAATTGGAAGAAAAATGCGAAGACATAGGCTTAGAAAGCGCTTTTCCTAAACCCTTCTGTTCGTTAAAGACATCAAGAGATAAGCCGACAATCTCAAGGTTTGTTACCGAATTAAACATTGGAAGGCCTCAGCTCGAAATTTCGACAGTGAATCGAGGCAGTTACGAAGTTATAGAATCAACTGTTGTTAAACGAAGCGCCCCATGCGGATCCACTTGGTATGTGGCAAGGAAAATCGTAGGAGTGAAAACAAAGAGGGAAATCCTTTATGACATGGTAGCTAAAGCCCATCATAGCTACCCATGCACTGCAACCATGGGTGTCGACCCAGAAACAAAAGAGCCAATACTCCACATCGCGGGCTTCATAATCCGAGAAGAAATTGAGAAAGCCTTAAAACAAACTGAACCTCTACATTAAACTTTAAGAGGATTCTATTATTCTTCACTTAAGGTGAACATTATAAATGGTCGACATAGAAAAACTTGCCGACAAATGGGGTCCAGAAAAAATCGTGCAGGTCTACGATTCTCTAACTGGAATGAGGGGCATACTGGTCATTGACAACACTGCGTTAGGACCAGGCAAAGGCGGAATAAGAATGACACCTACAGTAAACGTTGAAGAAGTTTTTAGGCTTGCAAGGACAATGACGTGGAAATGTGCCCTAGCAGAACTTCCCTTCGGAGGAGCGAAATCAGGGATAATAGCTGATCCGAAAAAAATGTCAAAAGAAGAGAAGATGAACATGATTAGGGCTTTCGCTGTGGCTCTTAGACCCTTGTCTCCAAGCCAATACGTTGCCGCTCCAGACATTAACACAGGTGAGGAAGAAATGGCTGTTTACGCCCTTGCAAATGGTTCTCTTACGTCTTGCACTGGAAAGCCGTCAAATATGTGTGTCCGACCTGGCGAAGAATGTGGTATCCCCCACGAGTATGGGTCTACTGGATATGGTGTTTTTAATACAATTAAAGTAGCGGCGAAACATCTAGACATCAATCTTAAACAAGCAAAAATTGCCATAGATGGCTTTGGCAACGTTGGCTCCTTCCTAACAAAATATCTCAACGAGTTCGGAGTGAAAATTGTAGCTGTAAGCGACAGCAAAGGATGCGTATATAATCCGGACGGCTTAGAATATGAAAAACTGAAGAAAGTAAAGAAAGAAACAAAGTCTGTGACCAACTACACGCCAGGCCAAGTGTTAAGTCATGAAAAACTTTTTGAGCTTCCAGTGGATATACTTGTTCCAGCTTCCGTTCCAGATGTAATTAACGAGAAAAATGTAGACAAGGTAGAAGCAAGACTAATTGTTGAAGCAGCTAACATCCCCATCACTTATGAAAATGAAAAGAGGCTTCATGAGAGAGGAGTAATGGTTGTTCCAGACTTTGTTGCAAATGCTGGAGGCGTAATATCCTCCTATGCCGAATACATAGGTGAAAACCCAAGGAAAATGTTCGATATGGTGGAAGAAAAAATTGTTAGGAACGTTAAACTGATATTGAAAGAATCCGAAAAAGGGAAGGTCCCTCCACGAGAAGCAGCAATGAAAATTGCGCAGAAAAGAGTTAAAGAAGCCATGGAAAAAAGAAGATTAGGCATATGAAAGTCTAGCTGTTCCATGTCAAGTTTTTAAGAGCTTTATTATTTCCCTGCAGAATTTAGGTAGGTCTGCTGGGAAACGAGAGGTCACAAGTTTTTCATCGACTACAACCGGTGCATCTATAAAAATTGCTCCAGCATTTTTTAAGTCCGTTATAACAGATTTCCAACAAGTTGCTTTCCTTCCTCGCAATATATCTGCCTCAATGAGCATTTGAGGCCCATGACATATAGCTGCTATTACTTTGCCTTTTTCATGAGCTTCCTTAACTATTCTGACCAAGCCTTTGTTTATACGCATTCTGTCCGGAGCTATCCCACCCGGTATCACTAACGCCTCATACTCCCCGATGTTTACTTCCTCTGGTGAGAGGTTAGCCTTTATAGGCACACCATGCTTTCCTACATAAGTTTCTTTGGCTTTTGGTGCTACAATGTCCACTTGATATCCCTCCTCCTGTAATCGGTAATATGGATAAAGGAACTCTGTGTCTTCTACTCCATTTTCAACCATAATTAGTACTTTTGGCATAGGGCTTCACCTTTTTGGAACTATAATTTATTTCATTTATTAACATTTGTTGGACATTGTGAAATGTTTCAGCTATAGTTTCATTTAGTACAATTTCCGTATTTCCCAAGCATGTTATCTAGTTTGTTCATTAGTTCCTCCTTGGAAAGGTAACCCATGATGCGTTCCACTGGTTTGCCCTTACAAAAGAATATGAGTGTTGGTGTGCTCATTACCCCATAGTGAATCGCTATTTCTCTATTTTCCTTTTCCATAACATTTAATCTTACAAACTTGATTTTTCCTTTATAATCCTTAGATGTTTCATCGAGTATTGGATTTAATTTTAGACACCATTGGCATTGTTTATGCCAGAAATCAACGAGGGTTAGAACATTTGATTCTAAAACCTCTCGTTTCCAACTGTCAGCATTTATTTCTAAAACATTCTCCATTTTCTTTCCATCCATTTTACATTAATCATAGCTTTAGGGTATTCTGCTTAATACGGTTTCGAAAGTTTGCTTCAATCCCCTGCGGTAAATGAGTATTCTCACTCTTTCACCTATCTTTCTTTTATGTATCTCTTTCAGTAAGTCTTCTATGCGATAAATAGGCGTATCATCTAGCTTTAGGATTATGTCACCGGAGGTTATGCCTGCATATTGTGCTGGACTTCCGTCTATGGTTTTTGTAACGAGAACACCTTGGGTTAATGTTAACCCATAATGTTTTGAGATTTCTGGAGTGATACTTAGACCTATTATTCCTAGCCAGGGTCTTGCTGAAACTCCGTTTATGGTTATCTCATTATAACATTTTTTAGCCGCGTTAATTGGAATGGCAAATCCTATCCCATGTGCGAAGGGAATTATCGCCGTGTTTATTGCGATGACTTTTCCTTCGAGATCTACCAGTGGACCGCCGCTGTTTCCTGGGTTTATTGGCGCATCAGTTTGCACAAGTTTTTCCAATAATCCTTTTCTAGATTCAATTGTTCGATTCAACGCGCTTATCACCCCAGACGTTATTGTCGGCCCTCCTGCCAATCCAAATGGATTGCCAATGGCGTAGACCCTTTGTCCAATTCTAAGCCTATCCGAATCGCCGAGTTCTGCAACTGGCAAGTCTTTTTCATCAATTTTTACAACCGCTATGTCATGGACGCTACACGTGCCGATTAGGGTACCCTTCAGAACCTTACCGTTCCACAGCGTTACATCTATCTTCCTCGCTTTCCTAACAACGTGATTATTTGTTATTACGTATCCCTTTGGGTCAATTATGGTTCCTGAGCCTATCCCTTTTACCGGAACTGCTTGGTAGAATATATGATGGACAAGTCGGATAGTGCTTATGTTAACAACGCTCCTGCTTACTTTTTCCAAGATATCAAGAACGATTTTTTCATCGAACGAGGACAAATCTTCACCTCTTACTTAACTATGCCCCACTCATGGTTTCGTGGATGTAGTATGAGTTAGGCAGAAGCCGCACTCGGTTGTTCGGATTTTTGAATCTGCTTTTTTGCAGAAGGGACACATAAGGCTCTTTGAACGTACGATGATACACGTCTTACAAAACAGGTCTATGAAATCTGCTCTTTGGCACTTTCCGTTTACAAGTAAATGCGTCATTTCGCTTATCAGCGGTTGAATTTCGTCTATGTTATCTATTTTTATTACGTATCCTCTGACCTTCCGGGTATACTTGCTTACTGCTGATTGGGAGATTCCCAAAATTTCTGCTACTTGTTTTTGTTTTAAACCATATGTTTCTAGGAGTTCTTTTGCTATAGTTGCCTTTATTGCCGGTATTACAGATTTTACTGCAATTTCGCAAGGGAGTATCAAATGATTTTTCACCATTCTTAATGTTAAGGGAAAGGTATATAAGAATGACGTATGTCATATTATTATGACGTATGTCATAAAAGGTAGAAAGGCCCTATGAAGCTAACCTGAGAAATTCTCCCTTCTCTCTCCTCTCCATACAAAACCACGCTAAAAGGGCCCTAAAAACTTTATGACATACGTCAAGGAGCCCGGCATATGAATTTCAGACTCCACACAGTCCCTTCAAAAAGGGCAGAAAAACCAACAAGCCTAGCACAAACCCTTCAAAAAGCAGATGAAACATGCCGGAGATGCCAACCTCTAACCCCGACAATATGCATGACAAAATGCGATGTCTGGAAACTCAAAAACGAATTCAGAAAACTATACGAAAAAATGAGGCATTCAACCCACATGAAGGACCTTTTAAACACTATCAAAAATAATCGAAGACTCAAGATATTAAACGCAATTTCAAACAAAGAACTCTCCATAATTAAGCTCCAACAGAAACTAAAAGAACATGGCTACCAGCACAGTCAACAAACGATAACTGAAGAGTACCTTACCCCTCTAATAGAAGTTGGACTAGCACGAGAATATCGGAACAAATTCTATACAACCCTTTTCGGATACTGGCTAAATAACCTTGTAAGAGATTTCAACAACCTAGAAAACATATTACCACCTCACTCTGAATGTTACGAAGAAATAACCCTAAGTATACTCCTAAATGAACCTAATACGTATGAAACCCTTGAAAAAGCAATCCCCGTGAAAAACCTTTCGAGAATTCTAAATCGGCTCAAAAAGGCTGGTCTAATCGAAACAGCCGAAGAAAAGGACTATGTTTTCTATTTTAGAACTAGAAGAGATCCAAACAAAGTCAAGTTCTCGCCAACTGAACAGAAAGTCTACCATAACATCCCTGCTGAAGGAATTTCAGCACGTAAACTTGCAGAACAAGCGAACATCTCATTGAGGAGAACCTACAAATACCTAAAAAGACTGAAAAGAAAAAAACTTGTCTTTACAAGAAAAAAGTCGAAACTATACACCTTAACGCCAAAAGGAGTTCAAATAGCAAAGTTATTGCAAAACATACGCGAACTAGTAATCGAAGCGTTAACCGCAGGAGCGCTATTAGCTAAAGACGAAGCCATCCTCAAGTCACTAATGCCGGGCTCCTCTCGTTTAAGACGTAGAAAAAAGAGGAAAGAAGCTCCACCATTGACCGTTATACCGACAATCTCGCCGAGATAGCGTTAAATGACAAGATTTGCACAGAAAAATAGTTAGTTTTAGAAGCTAAGTTGCTGTGAGTGTTTAATTATCATTTCCAAGATTTTATGATGTTTTTTCTCATCTTCCGCTATGTGCTGCAAAAGCAGTTTTAAACCTTCATCTTTCGTATTGTTGATTTCCTGTTCAACATACTCTAAGACTTCATTCTCCATCTTTACATGGTTCTCTAACGTCTTTTTAATCGCGAAATGGTCAACATAACTATGAATTCTGTAGTCCCATAATGGCTGAGGAGAAGGCGCCGTGGAAATCGTTTTAAGAACTTCATCCAAAATGCCAGCATGCTTTTGAGAGTCAAGCCGCATTTCAAACAAAAGCAATTTTGCAGCAGCACTGTCAATCTTGTTTTCCATTTCGATTACGTGTTTAATGAGCTTTCTCTCAATTTCGATATGTTTTTTAATTAACTCAATTAAATTTTCCTTTTGATCCATAACAACTCACTTCTGCGTTGGATTAGAACGTGTGAGGCTTTTTATAAAGGTTTGCATGAGCTTACATCGTAATGGAATTTAAACGGTGTTGATGAAGAGCACCGAGCAAAATTTAAGGAAACTTGGAATTATGGAAAAGAGGATAAGTTGTTAAAATATCCAGTTTGAGGGAAATGACTAATGAAGGTTAACATAATTTCTCTAACTTGTTGCGCAGGTTGTGTTTCCTCATTTCTAAATGCTGGCGAAGCCTTTCTAGAAATCCTCTCTGAGAATTTTCGAATAGTCTACTCCCCTACATTCATCGATTTGAAGGAAATTCCAAAAGTTGACTTAGCAATAGTGGAGGGCGGAGTTAGAACCGAAGAAGACGAGAAACTTATTAGGGAAGTTAGAGCCAAATCACGACTTCTTGTCGCTCTAGGAATATGTGCAACTCATGGTGGAATAACAAGCCTAGGCGACATATTCTCTGTTAAGAAATTCTTGGAGAAGGAGTATTATCTTTCAGAGAGAACTCAACTTCCCGAACTTAAGGATCTGATGTATCCCATAGGTAACTTCGTAGATGTAGACTATTACATTCCTGGATGTCCACCAATGCCCTTTCTAATAATTCACGCGTTAAAAAGCATAGTAAGCGAAAAACAGCCACTTCATCACAAAAGCATAGTATGTACAGAGTGCAACAGAAAAATTATTCCCGCAAAACTTGATAGGCTTCACGGCATATATGAGAAAGAGGCAACACCCGAAATATGCCTAGTCAGCCAAGGCTTCATCTGTTTGGGCTCTCTTACACGTGACGGATGCGGCGCACCATGCCCGCGAGTAGGCTTCACATGCTTTGGTTGTCGAGGGCCAGCTGACTCATTGATGTATCGGTCGAGGGATATGTACGCCTTTCTCGTCAAAGTGATATCGAGAAGAACAGGGGTTCCTGAAGAAAAAATCAGGGCAGAACTATATAAGACTCCATTCATTTTTCACACCTTCATTTTTTCAAGATTTGACCGTTTTAAGGCAAGGGAGAGAATAATTTGAACGGCAAAAAGGAGATAACGATATCGCCTACAACGAGGATCGAGGGTCAAGGAAAAGTTACAATTGTCCTTGACGAGTTTGGAAATGTTTCAGACGCATATTTTTATGCCACGGAAATTCGAGGCTTTGACTATTTCTTGAAAGGAATGGAAGCGGAAAGACTTCCCTTCATAATTTCAAGAATATGCGGTGTATGCTCAACTGCCCATGTCTTAGCATCCGTTAAAGCCATAGAAAAAATATATCAGACGAAAATCACTGAAACAGCGAAGAAACTTCGCGAACTCCTGCTAATGGGGCAAATAATCAGTAACCACTCTATAGTGTTCTTTTTCCTAACTCTCCCAGACTTCTGGTTCACATCTGAGGAAGATCCATCTAAAAGAAACATATTTCAAATCATGCGGGAAAAACCCGATGTCGGCAGAAAAGCGGTAGCTCTCCGAACTTTTGGAGCTCATATTCTGAGGACAATCGGCAAGCGTGAAATTCATATAGTTTCCGCAATACCAGGCGGCCTAATAAAACCCCTTAAAAAAAGGGAACAAGAGCTTCTTCTAAAAGAAGCTAAAAAAGCATGTGCTATAACAGAGGAAGCTCTTGAACTTGGGAAGGAACTTTTCGACAAAAACTGGGAAGAATTCAAAAAGGCTGGAGACTATAAAACCTACTACATGGCATTAACCAAAAAGGATGCCATGGAGTTCTACGATGGAGAAATCCGAGTCATAAACCCTAAAGGTGAGGTTTTCTCTGAATTTAAGGCGCAAGAATACATGGATCACGTTGAGGAAAAAACGTACAAGTGGACTTACGCCAAATTCGCTTATCTAAAAGCTTTAGGGCTATCAGCGGGAACGGTTCAAGTCGGTCCAACCGCAAGAATGAACATAAGCGAGAAAGTGTTAACTCCGCTTGCGGACAAAGAACTAGACGAATTTAAGAGGAAATTTGGAAGTCCTACTCATGCTACGTTACTTTTTGATTATGCGCGTCTCATAGATCTCATGTATGCATGTGAGAGAGCGAGAATTCTTTTGGAAGATGAAACTTTAACACGAACGGATACAAGAGTTAAGACTCGGCCACGGGAAGGTAAAGGAATAGGAATTGTTGAAGCTCCGAGAGGGACCCTTGCCCACGAATATTCTTTAAATAAATATGGAAAGCTCCAAGATATGAAGCTTATAATTCCCACCCAAGTGAACAACGCAGCTATAAACCTCAACGTTAAGGACGCGGCGAAAGAATTCATACACCTCGGCGAAGTTAAACCAGGGCTTCTGAACAGAATAGAAATGATAATTCGAGCCTATGACCCCTGCATAAAATGTGCAACGAGAAGCATCGGCCGAGGCTTAATAGTTGAAATAAGAAACAACGAAGGAGAAGTGGTACAGACGTTAAGACGTTAAAATCTCTATTGCCTGATTCGGACAATTAACCTGGCAAGCCCTGCACAAAATGCAACGCTCCTCGTTTACAACCTTAAGCCTACCCTCTGAACAGTCTTCACAAAAAACTGCAGCCGGGCAAATTTCGACACAAATTTTATCTGCATCTCTAGCGCATTTTTCGTAGTCAATTACTATCTTGATCAACTTACTTTCACGCTAGAAATGCTTTCTGAGGGGCAATTAAACTTTTCCGATTTAAGATATGTTTTCTCATGTTTTTATTCTACATGTCGCGGGCCATGAGGCTTAAATATGACGTATGTCATATTAGATTCTCTGAAGGTGGAAACCATGAAAATAACTATCAACAGGGAAGAATGCATAGGCTGCGGAGCATGCGAAGCTATATGCCCAGAGATATTCCAACTAGCAGAGGATGGAAAATCAGCTATAACTGAAAAATACAGAAAAAGTCACCTCGGTCATGGCGAAGTAGGAGAAGAACACGTCCAATGCGTTGAAAACGCAAAAGAATCTTGTCCAGTAGAAGTAATAGAAACTAGTAATCCCTAAGAGCCATAATTATCGTTGGCTAATCAAAGAACAAATATAACTCCAGTTTTCGAAAAATTTTAGAACAGATGAAGTTCCAATAATAACCCGCGGGACGAAATTCGATGGTTATTAATTATTGATAAAATGTTTTTCTCAGTAACATAAGAAAAGTAAAGGATTATTGAGTATTAATTTAGTGTTTTCTTTTGCTGGCGTTTTTTGTTCGGTTCGTTTTGTTGGTTTGATTCGTGAAAAGGCTTTCTTGACTTTTTTACGGAAGACTATTAAGGTAGCGATTATAGCTGCTGTCACAATAGCGATTATGAGTATTGGGAACTCTCCTGGTTCATTCGTAGGCTCGCTCGGAGGAAGGGCCATACCTCTGAAAACAAAGATTACTAATTCGGGGTCATTATAGATCGCGTATCCATCCCATCTTTCGAATTCAACTGTTAGGAAGTACATCATTGCTGATATTTCAAAGCCTGTTGAAGATTTTCCAGCTTCCGATTTAAAGCTGGCTTCGAAGGATCCTATAGGCGTAGTTTTGCTGGTTACATTGAAAGTTCGTATGGTATCATTTACGGCTACCGGTTTATGCCAGTCGTATGTGCTCCCCAACTTAACGGTGGCGAAGCTTGCATTAGCAAGTTTTGCTGCTACGTCTATTCTTGAGGCTTCCGTGGCGTTTTTGTTGTCCAAACGTTGACCTTTTTCGTCTAAGACCTCCCAAGCAATGCCTGTGTAGGCTGTAACATAGTAGTTGATGGCTAGGCTTCGATTGAGAAGCACGTCGTTGCCTCTTAAGTAGACGCTTACATTGTTTATGTTTTGTTTTCTGCCGTCGAACACATATGGGGGAATCTTCCAGTTTCCTATGTGCTGATCGATTTTCATGGATGCATTGTTATTAATTCCAGAATCTTGGGCAGTGTTTGCACTGAAGTGAATTGTAAAGGCTATTTCATCAATCGTCGTGTTTGTCGGCCTCGTCATGAAGTTGGGTTCTTCGAAGTCCGCACCGTAAACTACTCTTTCCCACCATCCCCACATCGATCTGTCTTCCTTATATGGAAAGAGCATTCCTGTAACGTTTTCATAAACGACTCCGAAGGTGATGGTTTCGTTTAGAGGCACCACCATTTCTCCTGTAGCGTTCATGTTTCCGAATTCCTCGCCGGGCGATACGAATCTAATGGCACTTACATTGTCTGGCACAAAGAAATGCGTCAGTTCGGTGCCGTTATATAAAGATAGGCCAGCAAACTCGTAGCGTAGTCCTATACCCGCCATCCTAGTGTCATTTCCATCAGACCAAGCGGTTACGAAGTCTTGTTGAGTGCCAAACCATAACCAATCCCATTCATGTTTGTTGTCTTTGATCCAGTCCCATCCTTCTTTCTCTGCCCTATCTAATAAGTCCGCCCATGTGGCGTTTCTAATCATATGCGCTATATCCCAGTAGCCAGGATTAGGCAGTCCAGTTTCGCTATCTATTAAAGTAGCATTGATCTGTTGCATTGTTGCAGAACTGATGGTGCTCATGTTAGATGCGTAATACCAAATGTATGTCTCATTCCATGTAAATGTCCATTCCGTGTGAACTTTGCCCATCCATGCACCTATATGAATCTCATCATCTACCATCGAAGCGTTTGGGTCCCAAACAAGCTCCACAAACATTCTGTCCTCTGTCCTATTCCACATATCATGTCCTGCATGTAGTCGTTTTACGAAATATTGGTCTTCGGTAGTAGTCAAATCTCCGTCTAGGTCAACAGCACCAGTTTCTGGAACTACAGTGAAAGCAC
>ENA-OSAI01000180-OSAI01000180.1-marine-sediment-metagenome-genome-assembly--contig:-NODE-180-length-37492-cov-13.334375_pt1 | contig 37492 bp, 28 predicted proteins | sample MGYA00237871_ERZ529316 | MGnify/ENA primary metagenome ERZ529316 (study PRJEB26369, sample SAMN03142814) | marine sediment metagenome | biome: marine; feature: borehole; material: sediment...
TAGGCGCCGATTACGATCAGCACACCCATCGTCAGGAACACCAGGGGCACGCCCAAGGCCCGGTACTTGAGGGACAGGGGCTCGGCCGTGTAGAAATAGCCGGAGAGAACTCCGATAAGCGCCAAGACCAGGATCACCGGACCGGCAACGGTGGAGAGATACACGCCAATGCCCAGGGCGACCAGCAGGAAGCCCAGGGCCGCGATGTGGGCCGTCCGGGGCGCTATCCTTCCCTCCAAGATGACTTTGCTGGCCGTCGGCTTCTCCAGGACGTCAATACCTCTCTTCACGTCGAAGATCTCGTTGGTTATGTTGGTCCCCACCTGGATCAGAACGGAACCTACCAGGGTCAGCAGGAACAACCCGGGCTGAAAGTGGCCCTCGGTCCAGGCTAAGGCCGTGCCCACCAGTACGGGCACGATGGATGCGGTCCAGGAAAAGGGCCGAGTTAGCTCTACCCAGTTCTTAAGGCCTTGCACTTCTCTTACCTCCTCCGAAGGGTATTCACTGAATTACCATTCAGTAGTCCTCTCCTAATTCTAGTCAGCCAGCTGAGCGGTGTCAAGGCGGAGAAGTAGCGACCTCAGGTTCAAGTCGGGAGAAGGGCCTCTACCTCGGCGGAGTCAGAGCTCTTCAAGGAGCACCTGCGTAAGGCCCACATCCATACCACCGGCTGTTTCGTGCCTGCCGGAGGGCCGATCACAAAGGGAGTATGCCCGGCGCTCATCGCCGGACATACTCCCCTCTACACTGGCTCTCTATCCCGTAGGCTCGTGACAATCCAGACACTGCTCACGATTCTCGAGCGTGTGGGGTATGCTGGGCACTCCTCCCGCCACCGGGCGGTGACAGAGTTGGCACATCTCCTCCGTTCGATCGAGATGGCTGACTGGCAGGGCACCCAGTACGGCTGAGCTGTGACAGCTCCCGCAGCTGTCCTTGCCTGTATAGGCGTGAGCGGCGTCCGGCGGCGTGAGGGTGTCGGTGTGGCACAGAGCACACATTACGTCTGTCCTTCCCTCATGGGTGCTCGGCAAGGCCACTAGGCCCTCAGTCGTGTGACAAGTGCTGCAGTCCTGCTTATCCTCCGTGCGGTGTGCCACCGGCAGCGGCAGGAGATCCGTAACTTGGTGACACACTTTGCACATCGTGTCTTGCCGCCCTTCATGGGATACGGGAAGGGCGACCACCGCCTGGCTCCCATGACACCTGGAACATTCCTCCTGCTCATCTACGCTGTGAGCTATCTTCGGTATCACCGTTGTCAAGAGGTCATGACAGATGCGACACGTCTCCCTGCTACGGTCGGCGTGATCTGGCGGAAGCTCGGCCAGGGCTTCTTCCACGCCATGACACGCATTACAGTCGGTCCGCTGCACCACTTGGCGCGGATGCGGAATGCCCGGCGGCGTCACATCCGAAGGCTCGTGGCAAACGCTACAGGTTACGTCCGTTCTCCCCTCGTGAGTTGCGGGAAGCTCCACGAGCGCTTCGGCGTCGTGACAGGAACTGCACGTGGACTCATCCTCAACTCTATGAGCGATCTTCGGAGGCTGAACTGACGCCGGCTCGTGGCAAATGGCGCAGGTCTCGTCATTGCGGCCCTCGTGGGATACCGGCAGGGCGACCATGGCCGTTACCGAATGGCACGTGCTGCACTCATCCCGCCCCTCCACAGCGTGAGCTATGCCAGGGGGCCCGCCCTCATAGGGTTGGTGGCAGGTCTGACAGGTGGCGTTACCACGCCCCTCATGGTCCGCCGGCACTGGCCACATGACTAGCCGTCCGTGACAGGCCAAACAATCGTCTCTACCTTCGGCCGTGTGAGGTATATACGGTCCGATGGCCTTCCCATTAGTTGAGCCTGATGTTTCCCCAGTGCTTCCGGAGGCAGTTTGCTCGGGTCGTTGGTCGGCCGATGGCGCGCCGGCTGCCCCGTTCGTCCTCTCGTCTTCTGAAAGGAGCTCTGTGCTTTGAGAACAGCCGACGAGGCCCACAAGCATTAGTAGGAGGATGACGAAGATTATGAACGCCATCGAGCTATTGCTCCTACCCGAGGGAGGCAGGCTTGCTGGGGAACAGCTATCCGTGCTCATCATCTCCCCTCTTCCCTTCCACATCTACCTCACCCCTTAAGCGCGACGGAGTATCATTACGGTGCTCTCCCTAGCCTCCATCACCCGGTGTCGAAAAACGCGCCCATCAATTACAGAACACCTCCTCCCTATCGGCTTCCTGTGAAGACGCGTGACCCTTGGTGTCTCTTCAGCTAACTCGGTGGTCGGCAGAGCTGACAGAGACTTAGGCCACTCGTGTTAAGTCTTCAAGCTCTACCTCTCTCGTACCCAAAAATCAAAGTTCCCCGCAAGGCTAAGCGGTGTCAGCTCGAAAACCCAGTCCTCCCGTCCTCCCTCGAACCCTTATCCCCTGCTGCTGATCTCGCGACGAACCTTCATGTGGAAAAGGAGGCCTACCCCAACGGCGGCGAACAGCAGTATATGCTTCACTATTAAAGCTATAACTTGCCCTCGCCCGGCGGCGAACTGATACTCGTAGCTGTAATAGGTCGCCGACCTTACGATCCCGAAGAGCACGACAAAGAGGAGGCTAATGCTGTTCAACCTCAAGAGCCGCGGGGCCAGTGACCTGAAAAACCTCTCAACCTCCTCCGTTCCCGCCGCCCGCACCTCTCTGTACAGGAGCCACGTGAGTATGGCCCCGCACATCCACAAGGCCGCCATCAGGTCGTGAAAGAAGTTGTTGAACATCACTAATAGCGCCATAATCCTTCTCCCTACTTGTTTGTGATAAGACCTAGGGTACCAAGAAGCTCCCTCACCATGGCCGGCATTTTGCCCAAGCTCAGAACGTGTTTCTGCAGAAAAGAGTTATCCATGATGGCCTTCATCGACTGGATGGCGTAGCGCCGCTTGAAATCGTCCTTCAACCCCGCCCATTCTGCCAGCTTGCCGAAGTAGAAATCCCGATAACATCTAATAACGCTTTGGAACAACTCGTCGACCGTCATCTTGTCCGGCTTGATGACCGGCTCCACCAGGTTATACTTCGATAGGTCCCAGGTCACAATGTGGTCCTTCAAGTCCGGATAGATGTCGGCGTAGGGCCATGGGGCCAGAAACAAGAAGTGAGCGAAGTCGGGATTATAGGCTTTGGCCAGGTCAAGGGTGGATTGAACGCTTTCCGGCGTCTCTTCTGGGGAACCCAGAATAAAGGAGGTCTCGCTGACGATCCCCGCCGCGTGGATGATGTCCAGGGCGCGCTTGGAGTCATCGGCCAGGATCCCCTTGTTGAACTTATCCAGGGTGGTTTGGGAGGTGGCCTCAATGCCCACGTAAATGTGGATTATACCGGCTTGTCGATACTTGTGCATAATATCTTCGTCCCTGATGATGTCGTTAACCCTCGTCTCGATGAGAAACATGACGCCAAGGTCTCTTTCGATGAGAGAATCCAGGATCCGCTCCCACCGCTCCCTGTCCGCCGTAGGATGCTCATCGGCGATAAAGAACACGTCAATGTGATAGGTCTTGACCAGGTGCTCGATTTCGGAGACCACGCTCTCCGGACTCCTCGCCCGCCACGACTGGCGCCAGAACTTCTGCTGAGAGCAAAAGCTACAGTTATGGCTACAGCCCCTGGAGGTAGAGAGGATAGCCAGACGAGACCCAGGGTAGACGAAAAAGGTATAGTCATCCCAATCCAGCAGGTCCCAGGCCGGGGTGAGGGAGTCGAGGTCCTGGAGGAAGGGACGGTCGGCCGTGGCGATGATGCCGTCGGCGCCGCGATAGGCGATCCCCGCCACTTGGCCTAGGTCGGCCTTTTCCTCCAGCGCTCGCAGTAGTTCGGGGAAGGTCACCTCCCCCTCCCTTCGTACGACGTAGTCAATAAAGGGGTAATCGGTGAGAACGTCCTCATAGCAAAAGGTGGCATGAACCCCTCCGATGACCGTGACCACTCCAGGATCCGCAGCCTTCACTGCCGCCAGAAGGTCGGCAGCCGCCGGCATGCTGGCCGTGTAAGCGGTAGTAGCAACGACGTCCGGCCGAAAACTGGTGATGCGCTTCATCATGTCCGGCAGACGATGGTTCTTGGACATAGCATCGTATATCTGGACCGTGTGCCCCGCCTTACGCAGCTCGCCGGCGATGTACACAAAGCCTAGGTTTGGCCACCTTCCGGCCGATTCAACTACCCCACAGTGGTAATCCGGTGTAACCAGCATGACCCTGGACATTTTGTCACCTCATACAACAGAGTTATGGACAGGCCAGATGCAGTGCAGCGCCTGGTCCTACGCCGGAGCCCAGTGACCATCCGCTCAGGGGCCTCGCTCAAAGAGCACATCGTAGGAGGCGGCCACGGGCTTACGGCGTCAATGCCAGGCCCCAGCCCTCCACGGCAACTCTCAGGGCTCGCCGGAGGAGAAAGACGACGAGGCTGGTACCGACCCCTAGGCCGTCGATCATCCTCGGCCCCTCCCGGCCTCTTGGGCAACAGCCCTAGCAGGGTAAAAGCGCGGTGCCCCTCGGTGTCCATGCAGGACCTTCGAGGGCGTTCCAAAGTGTTAGACGCCTTGTGCCCCTCCCCTTGGGCCCCCGCCCGACAGCCTTACCCGCAGTCGCTGCGCCAATTTCATAAACTCAGATTCAAAGTAGGGAATTGGCTTATCACAGCTACCCCTGAAGTTGACCCGGAGGGTGCCGCCCTCGCAGGCCACTAGCTCAATCAGCACTTTCCGGTAATTGAAGAACATCGACAGGGCCAACCCAGCCAACAACAACCCAGCCCCGAAAAGCGCCAGGGGGACGCTCGGGTCCCAAGTGATCCTCAGGCCGGCCACCCGATTGATGTCTACGAAGGTAAAACGCAGGATGTAGGGGCCATGCCCGTAGGATATCTCGGCTGGAATAGTAGGGACGCTCCTCTCCTCTACTATCGCCCACCCTCCCTCTCGATACTCGTAGGTCGTATAGATCAGGCGCTGGTTTACCTTCGACGGGTCCGGTAGCCCTCCCCCTTCGCCCGCCGGTGAGGCGAGGTCCGGCACCAATCTAAAGCTGAAAGCGAGGTGCTTGAGCTCTTGGGGATTATACCAGCCGTAAAGGGCAGACCCGTGAATACGAACGGGAAACCAGTCGTAGTATTCGGGCCGGCCGGGCAACTTAACCTTGACCACCCCGGCCATGCCGTAGCCTCCGTAGCCGATGGTTACCCCCTGATAGGTCAGGGGCTTACTGGCGGTGATCACCCCTTCCGCGGGACCCGCGTCGCCAGTCAACCTCACGAGAGCCTTATAATCCCTCACCATACCGTTAAAACGGGCATTGCGCTCCATGGCGAACCGCGAAGCTGGTGGCTCCTGGCCGTAATACTCCACCCAAAGCCTGTCAACGGAAATCGCGAAATCCCGTGGCAGCGCGTCGAGGCCCTTCACCTGGTGAAGGTCGAAGCTCTCTCCAGCGGGGACGTGGATAACCCCTTCTACCCTGGCCAGGGAAGAATAGGAGCCCGCTAGCAGCAGGAGCAGGAGCCCAAGGTGAAGGAGGAGGTTGCCGAGCGGCACCTGTCTCCCCTTGGTCCCGAAAAACCTGACGACCTCCCCGCGGACCCCGTGAGAAGGCCTATAACCCCTTCGCCTCAGGAAATAGACTACCGCCTTCTCGGCGTCACTCAACTCCATGGGGGAGAAGAAGGAGGCCACCAGAGGCGTCCTGTGAAGGGACACCAGGTCATGGGCGCCCACCCCCCCGCGAAGGAGCCTCTTTGCCGCCGAGCTCACACCGACCACCAACGGCAGGGCCAAGAGGCCGGTCAGGACGAGCCAAAGGGGCCGAAGAGGGCCGTAGGACCCCTCCGTTACGAGAATCGCAGCGGCCCCGACCAATAGCAGGGCGGCCATTTGCATGAAAACCACTGCCCTCTTCCATATGCTGCTGTGCCGCCTTCGTCTCCGCACTTGGGTCTTTGCCACCTGATCACATCCGTCGTAATCTTTAATAATGGCCGCCTTGACCGGGCAGATGTCCAAGCCCCCAGAAATTCAGCACTATAACCACCAAGGCGATGATGTTCAACAGAGCCATTCTCCGCCCGCGCCAGCCCAAGGTGAGGTAGAGGTGCAGGTAGATGCCGTAAATCAGCCAGGTGACCAAGGACCAAGTTTCGATGGGGTCCCAACTCCAATAGCTTCCCCACGCCGTATAGGCCCAAAAGGAACCGCTGATGACCATCATGGCGTGAAAGACGAACCCAAAGCTCACCAACCGGAAGGATAGCGCGTCCAGGATCTCCAGGCTAGGAACCCGGCTCTTCAGGAAACCATTGTCCGGGTAAGATGATTTCCAGAGGTACAGGCCGGAGGCGCTAGCCGAGGTCGCGTAGCAGGCGAAGGCCAAGAAGGAGAAGAAAATGTGGACGAAGAACCACTCACTCCGAAACTCCGGCGGCAGCGGCGATATTTCAGGGTTGCTGAGGTATCCGAAAAGGAGGAGCAAGGCCGCAATAAAGGACACGGCGGAGCCAGCCACCCTGAGGGCGGGGCGCCGGGCCTGCACCAGAAGGAACACGAACACCGTGAGCAGAGCGCCCAGAGAGTTCAGCTCATAGAGCTCCGCGCCCGGAAGATGCCCGCTGAGTAGACTACGGTGAGTCAACCCCGCCACATGCGCCGCCAGGCCGACCGCGGCAAGGTAAACTCCGACCCGATCCGCCCCCTGGCCCTTCCGGATCAGGCCAAAAAGGAAGGACGCCGCCGCAAGACCGTAGGCGCTAAGCGTAACCCAAAAGAGTATCAGTTCAGCTTCAGTCATTTCATGGCCACCTCTTTTTTGATGTCCAACACGACCCTATCGAAGACCTCCTGAAAGAGGGGCTTCGGGGCTTCCGACCGGCCGGCCGCCTCAACTCTTACCCTATTATCCCCGCCCTCAACCAGTATCCACAGGTTTTCCCGGTGAACTAGGACGCGCCATAACAGACCGAAAAACCCAACCCAAAAGCCGAAGAAGATAACGGGAATCCCGCGGTCGTAGATGACGTAAAAGGACGCCCAGTACCTGACATCGGTAAAGCTCAAGACGTATTCCCCGAACCTCACCGTCTGCCCCAGCTTAACTAATCCTTGAAAAAGCCTGGACTCACCGCCCTCTATACCTGTAACAGCCAGGTTGAGGTATGGATTATTCGCAAAGGGCGAGGCGGTCGTGAAGCCTCCTTCCCCCGAGGCGAAATCGGGATAAAGGTGCATGTCCAGCCTGAGGCCGGCTTCTTCCACTTCGTAATAGTCGGTGTATGACACCTCATCTTCTTCAAAGAGTACCGCCAGGGAGAGGTAGCCGTCCAGGAGCACCTCGCCCGAGCCCTGTTTCATGAGCTTGACCTTCACGGCATAGCCATGGGACTTGTGGGAGAAGTGTACGCCCTCGTAGACGAACCTCTCACCGATCCCCACCGTATCTTCCTTGACCGAGTGAAAATCATCGAAAACCTCGAGAGTTGCCCTGTAGTCTACTACATACTCACCCTTCTCAACCGGCCAGTAGTCCTTCAGGACTACTGCGAAGCGCCGATGGCTCTCCCAGAAAAGAGGTCCCTCCATCACCCGGTCGTAGTAGCCGTGATCCTCAACGAAGGCCTGTCCCTCCACGATATGCATGGTCCCTCGCAGGCTGCCGGCAGCGCTCAGCAACGCGCCGACGAAGATAAGCATAAAGCTCAGGTGGAAGATAATAGAGCCCCAAAAGCCCCAGCGTCCCTTCTCCCCCGAGACCAAATACCTCCTGTCGCCCAGAGGTTGGACGTCAACAGCGTACCGGGCGCGTCGAAGCACCCGCTCAACCACCTCAACCGCCTGTCCTGCGGGGCCGGCCCCGTGAAGGAGCGTGTAACACGCGCGACCTTCAAGGTTGCGCAAATCGGCTCCATCTACCCACCTCGAAGGCCTATCCCGGAAGTGGCCGACGATCCTCTCCAGGGAGCAGGCCATCGTGGAGGCCAGCAGTAGGAACAGGGGGGCTAAGAACAGCCAGCTGCTGGCGTATCGGTTCAGCCCCAGGAAACCGCTCAGCGCCGCCAAGGCCGGGTTGGCGGCCTTCCACTCCTCGTAGGCCCTCTTGCCGACTAGGTGTTCCTGCGGAAGAAGGGCCCCGGCCACGGAAAGGACGGTCACCAAGACGAGCAACACCAGAGCGGTCTTCCTGGAGGCTAGAAACCTGTAAATCCGTAGCAACTTCTCACCTTCATTCCTAGGCTCGATGGGTCAGACGGAGACGATTGTGCTCGGTGGCCTACCTGTCCGCCTCACCATCCCTTCCCTCTAGAGCCCATGGCGCTACAGCCATCGGAGGAAGCTGGGGGGACGGCCATCTGACCCCAACAGGTGCCGCTGCCCGGTGAATCGTACTGGATGCCCGACAGATACCCACCTACCAAAAACGCCAGGGCGGGGGAGTCACTTCCATCGGGGTTTTTCCAGCGGAAGTTGACCCCGTGGATGGCCCCAAGACGGCCGCCGGTGGAGGTGGCGTTGGGGTTGACCGTCCCCGGGCCAACAGCGGCATACCCGGCGGGCCCGCCGTGACAGCCCGCACATCCGAGGACATTAGGCCCGTCGTCCTGGTAGAAGTGGGCGGCGTTGCTGCTGTGCCTCCAGCCGCCTCCGCCTCCCCCGTAGTCGTAATCATCGGCATGACACAGGAGGCATAGCTTGTCGTAAACGTTGGTCGGTTGAGCGCCCGTTTCCCTGGGCGAACCGTAGTCCCTTAACATATAGGGGTTGTCGGAGCCGTGAACCCCGAAGGGCCCATTGCTTCCAGTGGGTGCGTTGTGGCAGTCAATACAGGTCATCAGCCTCGGGTTCATGGTATCCCATGGCGGCTTCATCAAGCTAGGATCGCTAGCGATGAAGGGGTTGCCGGTCCCGTTTTGGCTGAACCCGAAAACGGGGTGGACGGAGTAGTTATACGGGTTGAACTGCGCGGCCTTGTCAGTGGTCCCAGCCGGCAAGGAAGGCGCATAGGACGAATGACACTTCAGACAGACGTAGGACACCTCCAGCGGGTCGCTGGACGCTGTAATGGTCACCTCAGTGTATCCGCTCGCATCCGGCGGAGACCACAGCGTTTCGCTGTCGGGAGCGGGGTCCCCCGGAGGCTGCCAGGTCGTCACCTTGACGCCCTTGGCGCCGATCAGGGGGCCGGAGACGCTGCTGGTGTTGAGGCCCGTAGGGGTCACGCGGGTCCCGGCCTTGGCGCCGTGGGCGTCATGACAGTCGATGCACTCGACCGGGCCCCTGGTCTGGGTGGCATCGTCCACCGTATGTCTCGACGCCTTCTGGAACTCGGCGCCAATGCTGTCCGCGTTGGGGTTGCTCATGCTGACCCCGTAGAAGTCAGCTCCGGTGCCGGTATCATGACACTTGTAGCAGAACTGCTCCTCGTAGGGGTTCGCCACGGAGGCGGTCGTGTCTCCCAGTAGGGCCTTGAAGGACTCCAGCAACGACCCGTGCAGGCCGAACTTCCTGTCTTCGTCGGCTCCAGACTGATATTGTTTCGTAAGGGTGTCGTTGTGACACTTGGAGCAGTTCGCCCTGAAGGTGCTGCTGTCGGAGAAGGGCTCCGACAAGACCTCGTAGTTGTGGGCCGAGCCGCCGTAATCGCTGATGCTGAGGGCTCTGGTCCCCGTCGTGCCGTCTGGCTGAGTGTATGCCGTATCATCCTGCGGGTCCTTGTGACAGGACAGGCAGAGTCCGCCGTTCGTGATATCACCTACGTCGAAATCGGTGTCGGTCGCATCAGCGAGGGTGGGCGGCGTACTGGTCGAGCCCCCCACCTTCCGCAGGTTCTTGGCACGGCCGTTATCCTTGAAGATGCCGTGATCCACGTGGCAGAAACTGAGACACGTCGCTCCTCCGTTGGCGACCGCGTCATAGGTTCCGGCCGCGTCTTTGATGGGATGCTTAAAGTGCGTATTTGGGCTCTCGGTCTGCAACAGGGAGTTGGTCAACTCGCCGTGGCAACCCGAGCAATCGGTTGGACCGCCGGGCTCGGTGCCACCGGCTCCGCCGTTGTCGTAGGTGTAAGTCGCCGAACCGTCATGGTCTACCCCGTGGCACGTTAGGGTACAACTCCCACCCGACGTACCCCCCGGGTCATGGGTGAAGAGCGGTCCCGTTCCGGCCGCGATACTGGCAGTGACCGTATCGGCCGGGAACCCTACGCGATGGGCCTGCGCGGGGTTCTCGGAGGGAATGGCGCCGTGGGGCCGATGGCACTCCTTACATACGATGTTGTTGTTGACTAGGTGGAGCCAATGGAGGTTCATCTCCCCGTTGTTAAAGCCCGTGTTGGTGACGTCACTAGTATCCGTGAGGGCTGCTGAGTCGTGACAGCCTCCAGTAAAACAGGCCTGATAGTCCGAGGCGGTATAATTCTCGCTCCGGCTCTCGCTGTAGGCTATATCATAACTATTCAACAGATACCGTGGATTGGCGGTCCCGTGAGGGTCATGGCACTGCGCGCAGTCAAAGCCGTGACCCTTGGCCTCGTTAATCGATTTACCGTCCCAGGCGTTGTCGCTCCGGGAGCCCGGCCCATCGTGACACTCGTAGCAGAAGCTCTCGTTGTTGCCTGAGACTGCACTTCCGTCATCCCTCGCGTCAGCCTCACCCGGGTTGGGGTCGGTGCGCAAGAGCTTGGGGATAGGCGACCCATGCTCTTCGTGACATTTCGAGCACTTCACGCCCGTGCCGGACGGGGGATTGAGAAAGGCATCGTCGTGGCCGGTCCCGTCCGTAGGATAGTAGGTCTGGTGGTCGCCGTTGGGGTCCGGCAAAGCGGAACCCGTCCCGTGACAGGTCCAGCAGAAGTCGTTTCCGCCGTGGGCCCCCGTAGAGGTCTCCAGGAGCCGCGGGTAGTGGACCGCACCACCATCGTGGGGGTTGTGGCACTGATTGCAGTTGATAGTCGTGGGCACCGGGTGCTTTGTGAGCACCCCACCGCCCTCGAACTCGGTCTGTACCGTGTAAATGCTCCCAGTTCCACCGGCGTCATGGCATAGGTAACAGAGGGAGTCCACGCTGCTCTGCCCCAGGATATTCGCCGCGGCGCCGCTGTGCATGCTGTGGCACGTAGCACAGGTCTGACTGTTCGTGGTAAAGCCCCCGTGGGGGCTCTCGTAGACGTTGGAGCCCGTGGTGAAGGAGAATACGTAATCGCTCTGCAGGGCATTGCCCGCCTGATCCTTCACCCCGCCGGCCCCGGACTTGATCGTCACGGTATATGTAGTGTTCGGATCCAGATAGGTGGAGGGCGTGAACACGAAGGTCGGGTTGTTGGACTTGTCCAGGGTTCCGGAGACGGTCATGGCCCCCTGCTGGACAATGAAGGTCTGAGGCGAGCTGAGGTCCACCGTAGCGGGGTCCATGAGCTCGCTGAAGGTAACCGTGATATCCGTGCCGCGCAGCACCCCGGTGGCCCCGTCAACGGGGCTCGTGGAGCTCACCGTTGGCGGCGTCAGGTCGGCCTCCGCGGTGGTGAACTGGTAGATGCCCGATACCACCTGGTTCCCCGCCTCATCCTTGGATAGGACCCGGTATTCGTACGTAGCGCTCGAGTTGAGGCCGGTCAGGTTAACGCTGTGGTTGGTCACGAGGGTCGGGTCTTCGGCCGTCGCCGTCCAGCTCTGCTCACCAAGAGGCCGGTATTCCACCTGAGAGGTCGCCGCCTCGTCCGTTCCCCAGGTGATGGTCGCGGACGTCGAGCCGATATTGGTGGCGCTGGGACCGGAGTTCACCAGGGGCGCCGTGTTATCAACGACAACGCTGCCGACCGCGACCGGCGGATCTGTCGTGTTGTTCGACCCGTCGGTAGCCACGATCTCCAGCGAATAGGTGCCCTCGGGCGCCCATCCCGACTTTCCCCCGTAGTTTTGGCTTCCGTCCCAAGAGATAGTCCGGTTCGTCCCCGCGGTGACGGCCTCTGGGGGACTGGTCTCGTAGACGATGGTCGAGCCGGAGTCCTTAACCACCAGTTTCACCGTGGCGTCCTCGTCGATGTCGTAGGTAACGACTGTGGAATCGTTGGTTCCGTCACCGTTGGCCGGCGAAATGGCTCCGGGACTGGTAGACTGCCAGGTTACTACGGGAGGGGTGGTATCGTTGCTGCTTACGTCAAGTTGGATCTCGTCAAACCAAACGAAGGTCTGGGCGTTCTTGTTATTTCCATTCTTAAGGTTAACCGTCAGCTGAATCTCATACTGGCCGGTCTGACTCATGAAGGAACTGAGGTCGATGACGCTCGGCGAGCCGACCCCCGAGCCCTCACCTTCCACGGACCAGGTGGATTGCGACCCAGGGGCCACGGACTCCGACCACGCCGTCGTCGTCTGCGAGTCGGAAAGCCGCTTAATCACCACTGACACATCTACGGTCGCAGGGGTCGTGGCCGCGTACCCTTCCCTCCAGGCGAAATACAGCATGACCGTGGAGCCCGGGGCGGTGATGTCCACGGTCTGGTAGAGATAACCGGTGGCCGTCTCGTTGCGCCCGACGGGCGTAGACAAAGTGACCGAACCGCCTGCTGAGGGAATCCCGTTGATGGTCCCGGAGTAACCGGACGGGTCATAGGCCACGGATACCGTGGCGCCTGCGCTCAGGGTCCACCCGTTGTAGTCGCCGTTGAAGCTTCCGTTGGTAACCACGTTACCAGCGGCAACCGAAGCTGGGCGGATAAGGATAAAAGAAAGAAAGAGTGCTAGTAACGTCGCCCTGCTTCTTATGACCCTGAGCACCGTTCTCTACCTCCAGTCCCGTGGATTACCGATAAAAGCCAAGGTCGGTCACTGGTCACTGGCTCCCGGCGTCGCTCTCTGGATACCCCCAGACCTGAACTTCATCGCGGCCTCGATCGGCGACGTAAATCCTGCCACTTCGATCGATAAAGAGGCCGATCGGGTGAATCATCTGCCCTTCGCCCTGGCCGGGATCGCCGAAGGAGAAAAGCCCCTGCCCGCGGTCATCTAACACCCATATCCTCCCGGCGATGGCGTCAGCGACGAGAACCCTGCCCAGGGCATCCACTGCCAGGCCCCGCACGAGGGCGAAACTGCCCTCGGACGGGCCCTCCACCTTGAACAGAAATCTCCCCTCGGCGTCGAAGACCTGAACGCGGTTGTTGCCCCCATCAGCAACCCATATCCTGCCCTCACCGTCAACGGCCACTCCCTGCGGGTACTTCAACTGCCCCGTGCCGTTACCCGGGCTCCCTATCCTTCGTAATAGTTCACCGTCCGCGTTGAGCACGAGAACCTGATGGCCCCAGAGGTCCGCGACGACGATCTCTCCCTGGGGCGTAATCGCAAGGGGGCCCGGTCGGATGAGGCCCATGTCGTTAGTGCGCCCGACCAGAATCCGCCGAAACCTCCCGCGGGAATCGAACTCCGTGATCCGCCCGTTGGGGGGCTCGGAAACCAGGATATTACCCTCAGGGGTGACGGCGATCCCATAGGGGTAGTCAATTTCGCCCGCCGCGCTCCCGGACTTCCCGAAGGAAAACAGCAACTTGCCGTCCCGGCGGAAGACTTTGACGGAATCATTTCCCGTGTCGGCGATATACAGATTGCCCGCCTGGTCTACCGTCACGGCCATGGGCTCCCGAAGCCGGGCGTCACGGCCACCGTGGAGGCTGTACAGGAACTGCGGGGACTGGGACACCTCGACCGGGTGCAGGGAGGTCAGCTCGGCACCCATACCCGGCCCTCGGGTAAAGTAGAGGACAGCCAGCAGAGCCCAACAAAGGATAGTTATGAGTACTAGTAGGCCAGCTAATTGCCTTGTCGTCATGCCATCGATTCTCCCCCAGAGAACCCGCTGCCGGGCTCGGTTTCGGATATTATCAAACTGATGAGGCCAGGGAGTACCTTCGGCCACAGCCCACCCTAGAAGCTGTCGCCCCACCCTGGACCGACCACGAGTTCCATTAGGCCAAAAACCCACACTTCGTGGGCCCTCAGCCTTCCCTTCCTCCGCTTTCCTGGCCCCCCAGGCTACCTCCGCCCCCAGGTGAGCGGCCCTCCCGCCTGCCGAACTGCCCTGCGTCAACTGACCTCAGGCTTGAGGGCCTCCGGCCCATATTTACCGAGGTCTCGGGACCCTCCGCCCCTAGGCCGAGGCCGGCATGCCCTCCACGTCCTCTGGAGGGTCGCAGGGCTGGAGGCGGAGCCCCACCCACAATTCAGATGGCTCGCCCCGGAAGACAGACCCTCGCCTGGCCAACCGTTGGAGGTCCGAGGTAGTCCCCCTCTTGGGTAGGTATGAGGGCTGAGGTGTCAGCATCAGCTGACACCTCAGCCCGAACCTTCAGAGCCCAGGGATCGCCAGACTTACTTGTCGTGGCAATCCTGGCAGGCGTCCAGATCCGGCTGACGGAGCAGCGCTGAGCTCGGCCGGCTGGTCGTAGCCTTCGTGCCGTGGGCCCAGTGGCAGGTCAAGCAGGTCATGTTCCCGCTCGCATCCTGCGGCAAGGCCCCGTCGCCCGTCTCCAGACCCAGGTTCGTCCAACCGCCGTCCGGCACCGTACCACCATCGCTAACGCCCGTCTTCACCGCGGAGACGTCCACGGCGTGGCGGTAGGCCTGCGCGTAGGCACCGCTCTGGGCCATAGCGCTGGTGCTGAGGCCGAAGTCGACGTGGCAGCCCGCGCAGAAGTCGCTAACCTCGGTGTAGCTGGGGATCTCCTGCCCGGTTGCCGTTTGGTCGAGGGCGCGGTTGTTGGTGTAGGTGGCGACGAACTCTGACTTCGGGTAGAAGTCAATAGCCAGCTTGTCGCCAGCCTCCCAACCCGGGTCCGCAGTCGGGTCAGCGGAGAAGATGATCAGGCCCGGCGAGTACTGCACGGTGTAGGTCACGCTGAGCGGCGAACCTCCACCGAGCGGGTACCACGCGGCCGCGCTGTCATCCCAGTGCCACACCACCGGCTTGTAGCCGGCCCAGGTGGCCTCGTCGGCCCACTCCTTCAGCGCTGCCGGAGCCGTAGCGGCCAGCTCCCACTCGGTCGGCGTAGCGGTCTGGAACAGCTCCGCTACAGCCGCCGTGTGCGGGACCTTGTTGGGCCCGAGCAGGAGGAGTCGTGCGTTGGTGCCGCTCTTGTTGCCGTGAGGATCGTGGCAGCTAGCACAGGTGAAGGTGGAGATCCCCGCGTCGGCGTGACCGCCAAAGGCCGTGAGATCCGCGGCCGCCTGAAGGTCAGCGTTATGGAGTGAGGTCACTCCGCTGGGCGTGACGATGCCGAAGATGCCGCCCAGGGGGGTATTCACCCCAGCGCCGTCCTCCAGCAGCCGGCCCGTGTCCACATCATAGTAGCTACCAGTGCCGTCATGACAGTCGATACACGAGTTGGCCAGGTTGCTGTCGGTCAACAGCTTGGCACCCGCCGCTTCGTGCATCGTATGGCACGACGCGCACAGGCTCGAATTGGTGCTGAATCCACTGTGCACGGTTCTGGTGGCAGCTAGGGCTGCGCCGGCCATCAGGACCACGAGACCCGCGACCAGGACCAGGAGGATTACGGTCCTCTTCATCCTTGTTCACCTCCTTTCAGGCTCTATCTCTTAGCTAGGCGGAGGTGACGTCGGCCACCCGCCTAACTCTGCTGGCATCAGTGAGCGTAGACCTTTATGGCCTGGTTTCCCTTGTCGGTGATGTAGATGCGGCCCATACTGTCGATGAAAATCCCGTTGGGGTATTGGAATTCGTCGTTCTGAACCCCGGAGGTGCCGAAGGCAAAGTACCTCTCGCCTTCACGGCTCAGCCCGTATACCTTATGGGCCATACTGGAGACAACGAAGACCACACCCTTGTTGCTGATGGCGATCCCCCTCGGAAAGCCTATGGGGCTGTCGCCAGCCTCCGAGGAGCCATCGAAGCTCCGGACCAGCTTTCCTTCGCTGTCGAAGACCAGGATCCGGTTGTTGTTGCTATCGGCTACGTAGATATCGCCGTTCCCATCGACTGCGATCCCGTTGGGGAAGGACAGGGCCGTATCCGTGCCGGTATCCCTTATCTCCAGGACCTTCTCCCCGGAGAGCTTGAACACCGAGATCCTCCCCGGTAGCTCCGTGACGTACAACTGGCCGTCATGGATGGCCAGGGCCGCAACGGATCCGAAGGGTTCACCGTCCGAGCGCTCGAAGACCCTGAGGAACTGTCCATCCTGGTCGAAGACCTGGATCCTCTGGTTCTTCATATCCGCCACGTAGATATTGCCGTCCCGATCGACGGCCAGGCCGTAGGGAAAGCGGAACTGCCCCGGCTCGTCCCCCGGCTCCCCGAAGGCCTTGACGAAGGTGCCGTCCAGTTCGAAGATGAACACCTGCTCCTTGACGGAGTCAGAGACGTAGATCCGGTTATTGGCCACGATTACCGCCATCGGCCGGGCCAGCTTGTTCGCCCCCTCGCCGTAGATGGCGAACTTAAAGGTGGGGGTCGTCGGCCCTGTAATGCTGATGGGAATGTTATAGGCCAAGGTTTCAGCCGGGTTGCGTTTCATGAGGTAGAACGCCCCGAATACGACCGTGCCGACCAGCGTAATTGTCAAGACGATGATGATTAAGTGCGTGGCCTTCATCCGTCTGCCGGCGCTAAGCCAGCATCCACCTCTCTTTCCTTTGCGCTCTACTCACCCTTAAGGCGCTGTAGAGCTTCCTGGGCCTCTTTCATTTGCGGGTAGAAATCCAAGGCAGTCTCGAGCTGTCGGATGGCCTCGTCCTTCATCCCCATCCTCTCGTAGATCAGCCCGAGGTAATAGCGAGCATCGGCGGACGCCGGGTCGGCGTCCCGGGCCCGCATCATGTAAGCGCGGGCCTCCTGGAGATCGCCCTTACCGAGATATGCCTGCCCGAGGAAGAAACTCGCCTGAAAATATCTCGGGTTGGCGTCGGCGACGGGCTTTAGGTGCTCAATGGCCTTATCGTAATCCTCCTGTTCCAGGTACAGGTACCCTAGGCTCACGTGAGCACCCCAGTGTCGCTCGTTGATCTTGAGGGCGTTCTGAAACTCCACCAGGGCTTTGTCGTACTCCTTGTTCTGCAAGAACGCCCACCCGAGCTCCACCCGGTAGTCGGGGTTATTGGGGTCGGCCTTCACCTTCTCCAGGGTATCCAAGATCAACCTGTCCGTAGCTTCGGTCTGGTCTAAATCTCCCCAGAAGAACAGGTTCCCCAGCGTCATTCCCACGACAATGACGACCGCGATCGTTGCCGCGATGATCAGGGCTGCCTGCTTTGGCGAGAACACCCTTTCCGTTGTCTCCCTTCCCGTTTGCCCGGGGCCACTCAAAACTCAGCACGCTCCCCTCTACGATTTCTCCATCATTGGCTGGCCTTGTCGGCATGGCAGGAGAGGCACAGCGCGTCTCCCCTCATCTTCAAGAGCCATTTATTCTGAGTTCCGTGAGGGTTATGGCAGCTGCTGCAGCTGACGGGGTCACCGTACGGGTCCTGGTATCTCCTACCCACAGGGTGCGAGAAGGGTGCCACCATAACCTCATGGCAACGAAGACACAAACTGAGGCTATCCTCAGGCAGGAGGGGCTCATCATCGGCTCCGTGAGCCACGTGGCAGTTCAAACAGGAACCCCTCCCGTCCTCTGAATCCAGCATCCCATGCACCGTCTTACCGTAGAAACCCTCCTTCTCCTGATGACAGGTCAGACAGAGCTCCATTGGCTCGGACTGGAGGAGGTCCTGAAAATCCCCCGAATGGGCCAGGTGACAGTCCGCACAAGTGATCTGCGTGCCGACGGGGTGATGCGACGGCTTTGAAAGCTCCCGCTCTATATCATCATGACACGACCTGCAGAGCCTTTCCGTCGGCATCGCCTTGAGCAACTCGCTCGTGAACCCGGCATGGGGGTTGTGACACGCAGTACAATCGCCATCCTCATAGGGGACGTGACTCACCGGCTTCTCCGCTCGTTCATGTTCAACGTGACAGCTCACACACAACTCCCCCGGGGCCAGCTTCAATAGGTTCGCGACGTCCGATCCGTGCGGGTCGTGACAGCTCACGCATTGACCCTCGCTAAAGGGACGGTGCTGTTCGACCGGCCCTATTCCATCCCGTTGGACGTGACACGTCGAACACATGCTCTCCACGGGGATGACTAGTAACTTCTCCTGTCTGGCCATGTGGGGGTCATGGCAGTCGGTGCATCGCCCCGTCTCGAAGGGAACATGTTCATAGTTCCACTGAGTGGAGCCGTAGTGACAGGAGCTGCAGAGTTCCTCTTTCGCCACTACCAGCTCGGGCGTCTCGCCCAATTGGTGCTCGCTATGACAGCGTGTGCACTGGCCCCACTCCACGGGCATATGAACGGTCATCTCCACTCTCTCTCTCCTGAAGTCCGACAATTGATAAGTGCTGTACTCATAGTGACAGGCGGTGCACTCTGTCGTCTCCGCGGCCTCCAGCCAGGTGTCATAAGAAGATGCAGTATGGGGATAATGGCATCTCAAGCACCGGCCTGCCATAAGACCACCGTCTCTATGGGCTTCAACTGACTCTAAGTTCGAGTGACATGTCAGACATAGCTCGTCATCGTCCGTGTAGGATGAATAATCCCACTGACCACGAACGGCGCTTGGGAACATCAGGGTAACGATCACGATAACAACGACACTTATGAACAGCTGAAAGACTATGTAAGCTTGTTCCCTCACAAGTTCGTCCACCGCCCCCTCGGAGAGATCGCGGCCCAGCCCCAGGGGGTCGAGGCTTACTCACCGGTACATTTCCAGCCTCTCCTTGGCTTCTTCGTTCCCTGGATCAACCCTCAAGGCTGCATCCCACGCCTCACGAGCACGCTCCCAATCCTGAAGCCTGGCGTAGATGTCGCCGGACCTTAGGTAGGCGGTGACCAGCTCAGCTGTCCCGACTGCGCCGATCTCAATCACCCGCTGAAACTCAGCAAGGGCTTCCTCTAATCGGTTTTGGGCGTAGTAGAGGTCGGCCAGCAGGAAATGGGCGCCGGTGAACTCAGGCTCCAATTCAATGGCCCTCTTAAGCTCAGCCTCTTGCAAGTCCCATTTGCCTTCCGCCTTGTATATCACCGCCAGGTTAAAATGGGGCGCCGCAAGGTTCGGGTTCAAGTCAGCGCTCGTCTGATAGGCTCTTACTGCCTCGTCGAAACGGCCGACTGATTCTAAGGCCAGCGCCAGTACGTAGTGGGCTTCGGCACTCCCGAGATCGTCCTCGACTACTCTTTGGAGGTCCTCAACCGCCTTCGCCGCCTCGTCGAATCGGCCCATGGACTTGAACACCAGCGCGAGCATGTAGTAGGCTTCGGCGGCCGTCGGGTCCTTCTCTAATGCATTTTGAAGGTCCACTACAGCCTTCGCCAGGTCCCCACTACGGAAGGCCTCTCGCCCTTGATTCACGTAATCCCCGGCCGAGGGCTGGAAATAGGGAACACGTTCGGCAACAAAGCTCAGGATGCCAACACGCCTATCGGCCAAGTACAACAGGCTCGAGGCGATTAGCAGGAGAGCCACGTAAAAAGTCCATCTTCGCCTCAATACGTGTCCCCCCCAGTGTACATGAGCGAGGTGCAACAACAGCCTCAAACCACAGGGTCCCGACTCGAACCTGCCCTTCGTCGAATCCAACCGCAGCGGGCATACGCCTCTACATCTCGTCGTGCATGTGATCCCATGAACGTAGTGGCGCGTAATAGGAACCAATGATCAGCCCGCGACCCACAACTCGCCCCTATTGTGAACTCGAGAACTTCATGGCGCATGCAATCCAGCCAAACCCGCACTACGTGGAGCCGTCATCTCGCCACACGGAAACCCGGGCCCCATCCCTCGTTCATCGATATGCTAGATTTTCAAGTTTTATGTTTCGCTAGTGTATTTTCGACGGGATGGCCGGATTTCCTTCCCCATCTTCAAAGATAAAGTTTTCGAAAAAATGACAAAGAGCTAGATGGGATCGCCTCAGAAACTACGCCCTGGGCCCCGGGCCCTGATTTATCAGCGGCCTTGGGCCCGGGCTTTCGTCCGTGAGGCTAATTAGTGTCCCCTGACAAAGTCGGTTTTGGGGTAAGGGGTATAGCACCCGAATTCAGGAACTGAGGCATCCACCCCATTCCTGGAATGCCCTAACCGATCGTGGCCAACCTTTGCAGGTTGTAGGTCATCACCACGAACCCAACCCATGTCTGGGTGCCTTCGGTTCCCCTGAACAAGCTCCGTCGTAGTCCATATTTGCGTTTCAGAAGCCCGATCGTAGCTTCAGCGCCTGCTCTCCAGCGCTGGAGCCGCTTGAACCAGGGTTGTCGTTCGTATTCGCGGCGTTTAGCACTAAGCCTACCTTTGCGAGGCAGGCTGATCCGTTTAACACCTGCTTCTTGGAGCAGCCGTTCGTTCTTAGCGCTACCGAAGCCACGGTCCGTGGCTATAGCTCGAGGTGCCTGCCCAAAGGTCTCTTTGTGGCGCTTTAGGGCAGTGGGTAGCAGAGATTCATCCGAGGGGTTGCCCTCGTAGACCTCATAACCTGTGATGATTTGCTCTTCGGTCTCTTGCAGGAGCACTTTGCGCCCGAATTCGGTAGGCTTTGAAACTTTACCCTTTCGAATAGGGCGCGCACCGGTATCGAACAGGCTGACCAGGCGGTTTGGTATGCTGCGGGTGCCTTCTTGCACCGCTTGGGTCTGCTGGATGATCCTTTCGGTCAGGGTAACGGCCCTTTCAAGTTTGGCTGCCATCCGGCGGGCCTTGGCGCAGCCCTTACGCCAGGCATAATGTTTGGCATTACGGATGATCCGTTTGGCGTCGGCAACCGTCGCTTGGGTAATGGCCATGATCTCACCGGTGATAGCGCGGACTTCCTGGTAGGCGTTGCCCGCCCGTCGCCTGAGAACTTTGCTGATGCTGAGGATACGTTTCTTGATACTCCTGGTCCGGTTGCGAAACCTGGTGCGGATCGCTATCCCTGAGGCCTTTATCTGCTTCACGATACGAGTGATAACGCGCGTTGCGTCAGCTAACAGTCCCGAGTCTGTAGGGTGGCGGATATCCGCTTCCACTACCGTAGTGTCCACCCTTAGCTTCTGGCCGCGGATAAGCTTCTTATCTCGCGCTCTCTTGATGAGCAACTCGTTTAGTTCTTTGAGGCTATCAGGACCATACCGCTTGGTGAGCTTGATCAATGTCGTAGAATGAGGGACGCTCTCGTGTAAGGGTATACGGCAAAACCGTCGCCATTGGATGCTGTCACTCACTTCTTGAACAAGGCTCTCGTAGCCCAGTTGATACCGGAATTTGAGGTACATCATACGGAGATAGGTCTCCACCGGTACGGTAGGTCGGCCCATTCGCGTATTGAAACGTTCAATAAACGGCATAAGAAGTTGCTCGTCGTCTAGCAGCCGGTCAACCTTGCTCAGCTCTTCATTCAAGGCCGTAACCTCTGGTGGCAATAGGGTGTCCCAGAACGTTAGCTGGCCGTCTCCTTTTAGCCTTAACATTGGGGATGAACCTCGCAGGAAATGAGGTAGGTGTGGCGAATGATTGGCATTAGGATTCCCTCCTACAGTGGCTGTTAGTAGTGCTTTTGTCTACACCTACTAATTCGACACTTAGGATGTGGAATCCTATTCCTTTGAGGTCCTCAAAGTATTGATTTATCAAGGTTTTTCGCGATCTCGACCCTGGAGTTTTTCAGGGGACACTAGACTAAGCAGGTTTTGGCCGTCCGCCACCAGATGTGAATTCCGAGGGCGTCACCAGAACGCCATGTGCCGCGTCCCAGGGGCCCCTCCGCTAGCCGCCGAGCGCGGCGCTCTGGTACCCTTTACCTCTCCGGCCATCCTCCTGGCCGAAGACAGGGTGTGGACCAATAAGGTCCTTCCTCCCCTCTCTGGGCGGACCCACGTGACCCACAGCCAAGAGCTACGAGAAAAACCCCGGCTCTGCAGCCGGGGTACGTACCCTTGGTGCTTGACGCAAGAGGTAAGCCTCCAAGCGGCCTTGACCGCCCGCCAGCGAGGCTCAGGCATCATCAGGAGGTTAGCCTCACGGCCCAACCACGAGTATCTTATGTCGTGGGGGCAAACCCCGTCCGAGGCCAAGGGTCCTCTACGCTCGGTACGGCGCCTCGGTCCAATAGGCCCTCGCGATCTGTGCCCCTAGCCTCGCGTTGTTCTTGACCAGCTCGATGTTCGCCCTCAGGCTCTCGCCGCCCGAGAGCTCGTGAAGCCGGGCCAGCAGGAAGGGGGTAACGTCCCGGCCGGTGATCCCCTTCTCCTCGGCCTCGGCGAGGGCGACCCGGATCGTCGCCTCTACTTCCTCTCCGCCCAGCTCGTATTGGCTCGGAATCGGGTTGGCGACCACTAGCCCGCCTCCCAGGCCCATGGACCACTGGGCCCTCATTATGTCAGCCACCTCTTCGGGGGTGTCCACGCGATGCTGCACCCTGAAGCCGCTGCTGCGGGTATAGAAGGCCGGGAAGTAATCGGTCCCGTACCCTAGAACAGGGACGCCCAGCGTCTCCAGGTACTCGAGGGTCAGGCCGAGGTCCAGGATCGCCTTGGCGCCCGCGCAGACCACGGCGACCTCCGTCCGCCCGAGCTCCGTAAGGTCGGCTGATATATCGAAATTCTGAGCGAAGTTCCTGTGTACCCCCCCTATTCCCCCCGTGACGAAGATCCTGATGCCGGCCAGTCTGGCGATGAACATGGTGGCCGAGACAGTCGTCGCCCCGTGGAGCTTCTTCGCCACCACGACAGGGATCTCTCGCACGCTCACCTTCACGACCCCCGGCTCCGAACCAATAACCGTCAGCAGTTCTTCAGAGAGGCCCACCTTTATCCTGCCGGAGACTATGGCTATCGTAGCGGGAACGGCCCCTGCGTCCCGGATGATGGCCTCTACCTCCCGGGCCGTCTCCACGTTCTGTGGATAGGGCATGCCGTGCGAGATGATGGTGGACTCCAGGGCCACCACCGGGCGCCCCGTCCGAACCGCGTCGCGTACCTCAGGTAATAGGTCAAGGTAATCTGACATGTCTTCAGCCCCCTCTCCGTGGGCGTGCCCCAACGTATTGTACCACCCGTGCTGATACGGATACTGCGAACTCACCGGCCAGTCTCTCGTCCCTCGTCTCCAGGAACTTCACGATAAAGGCGGCCGCGAAGGCGTCGCCCGCTCCGGTAGTATCGACCACCCGGACCTCCCGGCCCGGTATCCGCACCGTTCCTCCGGGGCCGCGAACGATACAGCCCCCGGCGCCCAGCTTCAGGATCACCGTCCTGGCGTAACCCGACAGCCTTTCGACCACGGCCTCTGGCTCCGTCTCCCCGGTGAGGACACGTCCCTCCTCAAGATTGGGGAACAGGAAAGCGACGCCCCGCATCTCCTCCAGAAGCTGACGGGGGCCGAAATCCCTAATTGGATGAAAGGAAGAGGGGTCAAAGGATATCCACACGCCGTTGTCTCTGGCCACGGCCATGGCCCGCCGCGCCGCCCAGCGCGTCGTGTCGCTGAAAAAGGAGTAACCGGTTAGGTGCAGAAGCCGCGCCCGGGCGACCGCCTCATGATCGACCTCCTCCGGCTCGAGGGCCAGGCTAGCCCCCCGGCCCACGACCATGGACCGCTCGCCCGTTGGGTCGACCACCACAAGGATCCTGCCGGTCTTGTGCCTCTTGGAGACCACCACTCGGGAGCATACGCCGCACCGGCTGAGGTCCTCAAGCAGAAACCGTCCGAGGAAGTCATCGCCGACCTTGCCGATAAAGGTCGTCCGGGCCCCGAGATGCACCGCCCAGGAGGCGAAGTTGGCCGCAGAGCCCCCGGGCAGCAGTTCAATGTCTCCGGAGACATCGCTCCCGCGCTGGAGCTCTTCCCTTAGGGTCACCACCACGTCAACCACTATGTCGCCAAGAGCCACGATCATTACGAGCGCCTCCAGATCCTCACCAGAGAGACAGGCCTCACACGTTCACGGTCTTCTCCCGTACCTCCTGCAGCACACGGTCCATGAACTCAGCCAGGGAGGAGCTCCCGAGGTCGCCCTTACGGCGCTCACGTACGGAGACCGTGCCCTGCTCCATCTCCCGGTCGCCGAGGATGAGCATGTAGGGGACCTTCTGCAGCTCGGCTTGCCGGATCTTGTAGCCCATCTTCTCGTTGCGGTAGTCGACCTCCACTCGCAGTCCCGCCTCCTCGAGGCGTCCGGCGACCTCGGCCGCGTAGGCGTGGGTGCGGTCCGTGATGGGGATGACCACCACCTGTACGGGCGCAAGCCAGGTCGGGAAGGCCCCGGCGTAGTGCTCTATCAGGCCGCCGATAAACCGTTCCATGGTCCCGAGCACGGTTCGATGGATCATCATCGGACGATGCTCACGGCCGTCCTCGCCTATATAGGTCATGTCGAAGCGTTCGGGCAGGTTGAAGTCCACCTGGATGGTGGGCCCCTGCCAGCCCCTGCCCAGCGCGTCCTTCAGGTTGATGTCCACCGCCGGGGCGTAGAACTTGGCCTCGCCCTCCTCGATCCGGTACTCGAAGCCAACCCTTTCCAGAGCGCGCGCCAGGGCCCGCTCCGCCAGCGCCCAGCCCTCGTCGTCCCCGATGTACTTATCCTTGTTCTCGGGGTCTCGCACCGACAGCATGACGTCGAAGTCCTCATAACCGAAGGTCTTCATCATGAACCGGGCCAGGTCGAACACCTCGACCAGCTCGTCCTCCAGCTGATCGGGCCGGCAGATTATGTGGGCATCGTCCTGGGTGAAGCCCCGCACCCGCAGCATGCCGTGCAGGACCCCCGACCTCTCGTAACGGTACACCGTGCCCAGCTCGCCCCATCTCAGGGGGAGGTCGCGATAGGACCTGGTCTCGGACTTGTACATCAGGATGTGGAAGGGGCAGTTCATGGGCTTGAGGAGGTACTCGCTCCCCTCGACCTCCATGGGGGAGTACATGTTCTCCCTGTACCAGTCCCAGTGTCCGCTCGTCTTCCAGAGGTCAGACTTGGCGATATGGGGCGTGTAGACTATCTCATACCCTCGCCTGCGGTGCTCCTCCCGCCAGAAGTTCTCCACGATCTCCCGGATCCTGGCCCCCTTCGGATGCCAAAGTACGAGGCCCGGCCCGATCTCCTCGTGAATGGAGAACAGGTCAAGCTGCCTGCCCAGCACCCGGTGGTCGCGTCGCCGGGCCTCCTCGATCCGGTGGAGGTGTTCCTCCAGCTCGCTCCTCTTCTCGAAGCTCGTCCCGTATATCCTCTGCAGCATGGGGCGCGATTCCTCTCCCCGCCAGTAGGCACCCGCCACATTGAGGAGCTTGAAGGCCTTCACCCTGCCCGTGGAGGGCAGATGGGGTCCCGCACAGAGGTCGATGAAATCCCCTTGTTTATAACACGAGATCTCGGCGTCCTCGGGAAGCTCCTTGATGAGCTCAACCTTATAATCCTCCCCCATCGCCTCAAAGCGCGCGATGGCCTCCTCCCTGGACAACGTCAACCGCTCCAGGGGGAGGTCCTCGGAGACTATACGCCGCATCTCCTCCTCGATCTTCTCCAGGTCCTCAGGCGTAAAGGCCCCTTTGACGTCGAAGTCGTAGTAGAACCCGTCCTCGATGGCCGGCCCTATCCCCAGGCGCACGTCGGGAAACAAGCGCTTTACGGCCTGCGCTAGTATGTGGGCGGTGGTATGCCTGTAGACGTCCCTGCCCTCTCGGTCGGCGAAGGTCAAGATCTCGAGCTCCCCGTCCTCCTCAAGGGGACGGGTGAGATCTATTACCACCCCGTTGAACCTGGCCGCCACGGCTGCCTTGGCCAACCTCCTGCCGATGGCCTCGGCGACCTCCCGGGAGGTAACCCCATTGGGGTGCTCCTGCTTGGTTCCATCCGGCAATGTGATGGTGATCCTGTCCGCCATACTCAAACCTCCCTTGAAAAAATAAGCCCGTCCTCCAAGGGACGGGGACAGCCCGCGGTTCCACCCAAGTTGGCATAGCCCGCTTCTTGACGGTAACGGCCACTGGCCGGCGAGACCTACTCGTCGCCTTTCAGCCTCGCACTCGGAGGTGGTTTTCGATCGGACCGGACCCGGAACCAATTTCAGCCACCGTTGGTTCCTCTCTGGAGGGCGGCGTCCGACCTACTCGTCCTCCTCATCGTTTTAGGCCTCTAACGTTGATGTAATTATATTTTAACCTCCCTTTTCTTGTCAAGGAAGGGCGCGGAGGGCCGCCAGCAGGAGGGCCTGTAGGAGCCCCACGAGAAACCCCAGCAGCGCCCCCATCAGGACGATATGCCGGATCTCGCGCGCCGCCAGAGAGAGGACCATCCTCTCCAGCTCGGGCATCGATAGGGCCTCCAGTTTCTCCTGCACCAGGCGGCCGAGATTCAGCTTCATCCGAGCGGTGTGCCCGAAGTTCTCCAGCGTATCGTCGATGACCGCGGCGGTCTCCCGTCCCATGCGGCCTACCAGATAAGAGGTCACGGTCCGGCCGATCCTACCGGGCAAGAACCTCCCGATGGCCTCGTTAGCCCTGGCCTCTATGGCCCGCTCGATGGCCGCCGCAGCCTCGGCCCTCATGGCCGGCGACGCCAGAAGCTGCATAACATCCCCAGCGGACAGGAGCTCTTCTTCCACCACTTCCCCTATCCTACGCGCCATGTCCTTTCGTCTTCTGGGAAGCAACCCCTGTAGGGTAAAGCCCAGTACCCTTACGGGCCTGTAGGGTCGGAAGAGGAGCTTCACGGCCAACCAGTTGGTGACGTAACCTATGGCCGCACCGGTGATGGGCAGGATGACCAGTGCTGCGTACAGTCCTTCGAACAAAGGCTAGCCCCCCAGGGGAAGAGTTCTCCCCCTGAGCCCCTTTCCCTGCTTACCGCTCCTCGGGAGGCGCGACACATAGCTGACACCCATCGCATATTCTCAACCTGTCGTCGAAGACGTCCCGGATGGTCCGGACGGTCTCCCTTAAGGCGATACGCCTATCGCAGTGCAGGACCACCTTTTTCGGGGCTATGGTTATCAGGGCGCTTATCAGCAAGTCCTCGTGGTTGACGTTCCCCTCCACCAGCTCGAGAATGAAGTCCTCCAAGTAGCGGCTGTCCACCAGTCCGCCCTCTTCGTCCAAGAGCTTGAAGGTGCCCCGGGCCGAGAGAAGCACATGGACCAGTTCCAGCCGGGGCTCCTGTTCCTCCATAAAACACTTGAGCAGACGAACGAATTTCCAGTGTTCTCTTTCCATCAGGAACTCGTCGACGGCACGGTCCACAGCGTCCTCCAGTTCCTCCACGTACTCCCTCAGGCGAAAGGTCACGAAACCCTCGAGAAGGAGCTCACGATTCTCGCTGAGATAATCGAGCAGCCGGCGGGTTATAAGCGACCTCCTGTCCCTCAGGAAAAGATAGGGGCCCTCTTCTTGTTCGCCCTTTACCAGCTCGAAGATCCTCTCCTGATCGCGAGAGGTGAAATAATAGTAGTGGGTGCGGATGATCCGCCTGATTATCTGGTCCTCCCACCGCTCAACGATGAGGTCCGCGAGAGCCCGCGACAGCTCGATCTTGAACCGGCTACTGGCCACCTCCGGGTCACAGCCGTCAATGGGGTGCGCCTCACAGCTCAGGAAGGTGAGGGGCCCTCTCCTCGCGAGGCGCAAATCAACCGCTACGCCCCTGTCTCTCAGGGCCACGAACTCCTGTTTCAGGTGGGACTCGAGACGGCCTGGTGTGTCGGTGGTGCCCACGAGAATGCTAGTCAAGGATGTCACTCCCAGTCTCACCACTAAGGTAAATCCAGGCGACATTATCGCCTGGATGCGGTGCGCCGTCTTATTATATGCCCCCTCATCTAGGCATATACGGCGGGGAGCGGCCTGCGGAAAATGGCACGTCAGTCAGCCGTTGTCGCGAAGTTTTTTTATGAGCGCCCTCAAACCCCATTCGTAAACGTCGGAGCCGAATCCCCACACGCCACCAATGCAGACCGGGGCGATGACCGACCTGCTGCGAAACTCCTCCCTGGCGTAGACGTTGCTGATGTGCACTTCCACCGCCGGCACTCCCACGGCCGCCAACGCGTCCCTCATGGCTATGCTGTAGTGCCCGTAGGCACCGGGATTGATCACGATGCCGTCGGCCACCTCCCCGGCCCGATGTATGGCGTCGATGAGCTCGCCCTCGCCGTTGGACTGAAAGAACTCTAGGTCAACCATAAGCTCGCGGGCGACCTCCCCCAAAGAAGCCCGGATCTCCCCAAGGCTCGTCCCCCCGTAGATCGCGGGCTCTCGGCTCCCCAAGAGGTTCAAGTTAGGGCCGTCGATGACCATCACCTTCAACCGAGCTCACCTCCCAGCGCCCTAAGGACCGTATCGTCGTCCACATCGTCGGCCAAGAACGGCCGTCCTATCCCCTTCAGCAACACCCAGCGGACCTTGCCCTGCCGCCTCTTCTTGTCCGAGCGCATGTATCGCAAGATCTCCTGCGGGGTCAGAGACCGGGGAAGCTCTGTCAGCGAAGTGGGAAAGCCCCAGCTCTCTAGGAGGTCTCCGATGAACCGATATTCCTCTCGGGAGAGGTAGCCCCCGACGAGGGATATCCGGGCGGCCACCGACAGACCGTAGCCCACGGCTATGCCGTGGGGCACCTCGCCCCCAGAGGCCGCCTCCACGGCGTGCGCCGAGGTGTGCCCTAGGTTCAGAAAGGCCCTGACGCCGGCCTCGCGTTCATCGCGGGCTACGTAGGAGGCCTTGATCCGGCAGCTTCCGGCCACCACCTCACGAAGCGCCTCGGGATCCCTGGCGGCGATCCGCTCGGCGCTGGCGAGCAGGAACTCCAGGTAGCTCCCGCCGGCCAGGAGGGCGTGCTTTACCACCTCGCCCATGCCGCTCTGGAACTCTACCTCCGGCAGGGTGAGCAAGGACGTCACCTCCGCTGCCACCAACCTCGGCTGATAGAAGGCTCCTATGAGGTTCTTGCCGCGTCTGTGATTTATGGCCACCTTTCCCCCCACGCTGCTGTCCACCTGGGCCAGGAGGGTGGTCGGAAGCTGAACATAGGGCACCCCCCTCAGGAGGGTAGCGGCGACGAAGCCCATGAGATCGCCCGTCACCCCACCGCCCAAGGCCAAGATGGGCAGGGTGCGTTCGGGCTCGGCGGCCAGGATGTGGTCGTAGGCCTCTTGTAACCCCGCCATCCCCTTGGATCGCTCGCCCGCCGGAAAGCGGTACCGCAACACCTCATACCCGGCCTCGACCAGGATGCCGGCCACCCCGTCCCCGTAGAGCAGGTCCACGACGTGGTCTGCGGCCAGGCACACCCGGCCCTCCGGCAGTCCCGCCTCCCGCAGGAGCGAGGGCAGCGCCTCCCACACCCCCGACCCCACGATGACCGGGTAAGGCCGGGAGGCCTTAACCATTAACCGGTCACACCCCCTGGCGCTAGACCTCGCGAGAGGCCGTTTGCCCAGTATGATGTCCGCCACCTCCTCGGGCGTGCGGTCTGACGTGTTCACGTGTTGGTCGGCCAGCCGGTAGAAGGGCTCCCGCCGGGCGAGAAGCTCCTCGACGGCGCTCCTAACATCGGGCACCTTCAAGAGGGGCCTGTCTCCTTTCCGCCTTAGCCGTCTTACGATCTCCTCGGGAGAGGCCCACAGACAGACCACCCGGGCCTCACGTCTCAGGAGCTCCCTGTTCCGGGCGTCGATCCAGGCCCCTCCTCCAACGGCCAGGACCACCTTCTCGAGCGAGGCGGCCCTCGACACTGCCTCGCGCTCCCGCCTCCGGAAGCCCTCCTCCCCCTCCCGGGCGAAGATCTCGGGGATGGTCATTCGCGCTTCAACCTCGATAAGGCGGTCGGTATCTACCAGGGGCACCCCCAGCCTGCGCGCCAGGACCGCGCCCACCGCCGTCTTCCCTGTTCCCATGAAGCCCACCAGGACCAGCTTCACTGGAACCCCTCCCGGTAGGCCGCGTAGTTACGGGTGACCTCCTCCATGGAGTCGCCCCCGAACTTCTCCAGAAAGGCGTCCGCCAACACGAAGGAGACGGCCGCCTCCACGACGACGCCTGCGGCGGGAACAGCGCAGACGTCCGACCTCTCGTGATGGGCAGCGGCGGGACGCCAGGTATCGATGTCCACAGAGGGCAGCGGCCGCGCCAGGGTGGCGATGGGCTTCATGGCCGCCCTGAGGACCACCGGCTCTCCGTTGGTCACCCCACCTTCGAGCCCGCCGGCCCGGTTGGAGGCCCGGCGCCATCGCCTCGTGCCCTCTCCGGGCAGGATGGGGTCATGGACCAGGGACCCGGGTCGCGCCGCCGCCCTGAACCCATCTCCTATCTCCACCGCCTTGATGCCGTTCACCGCCATCACCGCCCCGGCCAGCCTCCCGTCGAGCCTCCGGTCCCACTGCACATAGCTGCCCAGGCCCGGCGGCACGCCCAGGGCCACGACCTCCACTACTCCGCCCAGGGTATCGCCCTGATTGCGGGCCCGGTCTATGGCCGCTATCATCTCCTGCTCCGCCCGCGGGTCGGGACAGCGAAGCAGCGTACGTTTCTCGAGCTCCCGCCAGCTCTCCCAGGCCGTCACGGGATCTTGACCCTCCCTGGGCAGGCTCACCTCGGCGGTCACCTCGCCCACCGCCACGACATAGCCCAGCAGCCGGATACCCACCTCGCGCAACAGGACGGCCGCCACCGCACCGGCGGCTACCCGAGCCGCCGTCTCCCTGGCGCTGGCCCGCTCCAATACGTTGCGGACGTCATCATGCCCGTACTTCACCAACCCGGCCAGGTCGGCGTGGCCGGGCCTAGGCCTGGTGACCCTGGGAGCCTCTCCCGGCTCAGTGGACATCACCTCACGCCAGTTCTCCCAGTCGCGGTTCTCGATCAGCATGCCCACGGGGCTGCCGAGGGTTCGCCCGTGTCTCACGCCGCCGATTATCTGGACCCTGTCACGCTCAATGGCCATGCGCGCGCCCCGACCGTAGCCCCGCTGCCTCCGGGCCAGCTCCTGGTTCACGTCCTCCTCGGTGAGCGGAAGCCCCGCCGGTAATCCGTCCACGATCACCACGAGCCCCCTGCCGTGAGACTCCCCGGCCGTCATGTACCTCAGCATGGCCGCCGCCCCCTCAAGGCCTCCCACATGGTCCGGACCGGCGCGCGAACTCCCGTCCAAAGCTCGAAGGATCGCGCCCCCTGGTAGGCCAGCATGCTGAGCCCCGTGACCACCCGGGCCCCGGCCCGCCGCGCCCTCTTAACCAGGACCGTCTCTACGGGGCTGTATACCATCTCCAGTACGGTGGTATCAGGCCCGAGCGGGAACTCCTCAGGGAGGGGACAGCCGTCCTCCAGGGGCGCCATCCCCACGGCAGTCGCCTGGACTAAGAGGTCGGCGTCCACTGGGACCTCCTCGAGGCCGGACCACGTCAGCTCGACGGCGGGGTGCCCGCCGGCCACGGCCTCCGCCAGCGATTCAGCCCTGGCTCTGCTGCGGTTGGCCACGTGTAGGCGGGTCACCCCGGCCCCGGCCAGGGCGAAGGCCGCGGCCCGTGCGGCCCCTCCCGCACCAAGGATCACCGCCGACCTGCCCTGCGGCCAGAACCCGGCCATCTCAAGGGCTCCGAGCACCCCCACTACATCGGTGTTATATCCCACGAGACGACCTCCCTCGTTGCACACTGTATTGACCGCCCCGATGCTCCTAGCCTGCGGGTCCAGCTCGTCCAGGTAGGGTATCACGGCCACCTTGTGGGGGATGGTGACGTTGACGCCCCGCAGCCCCAGGGCCCTGATGGCCAGCACGGCGCTCTCGAGGTCATCGGGAGGGACGTCAAAGACATGGTACGACCAATCAAGACCTACCTCGCGAAAGGCGGCCCGGAACATGACCGGTGAGAGGCTGTGGGCCACCGGGTGACCTATGAGGCCCACCAGAGCCCGTTGCGGCGGCGCCTTGACCTCCCCTCCAACCCTTCTCAGGTCATCTGAGAAGCCGGGATAGGAGACCTTAATCGCCGTCACACCCTCGACCCTGACCTGGGCATCGGGAAGCCCGGAGAGCGCCAGGACCATGGCCATGCGGTGGTCTCCCCTGGCGTCGACCTGCGCGCTCTCGGGCCGCGACGGGCCCCTGACGACCAGGTCGTCGCCCCTGACCTCCACCAGGGCCCCGCTCTTGCCGAGCTCCTCTGCGATGGCGGCCAGCCGGTCGGTCTCCTTGACCCTGAGCTCGCCCACGCCCCGAAAGACGCTGATCCCCGTGGCCCGCGTGGCCAACAGGGCCAGGACCGGAATCTCGTCTATCAGTCGCGGCACATCCTCGGGGCCTACCTCAAAGCTCTTAAGCTCCCCATAGGTTACGATGATATCGCCCACGGGCTCGGGGCCCCAGTTCCTTACGTTCCGGACGCGCACCCGGGCGCCCATGGCCTCGAGCACCTCGAGAAACCCCGTTCGGGTGGGGTTCAACCCCACATCTCTGATCTCAATTTCAGAGCCCGGCACCAACAGCGCAGCCGCCACGAGGAAGGCGGCTGACGAGAGGTCGCCCGGCACCCTGACCCCCTCTGCGGGCGCTGTCAGCAGGCTCATCGCCCCGCCCGGCATCACGACCTCACCCGAACGAACCTCGAGCGGGACCCCGAAGGCCTGCAACATCCGCTCGGTGTGGTCACGCGAAGGCCAGGGCTCACGAACCCGCGTCTCCTGTCCACAGTACAGGCCGGCGAGCAGCAGGGCGGATTTCACCTGCGCGCTGGCCACGGGCAAGCTGTAACTTATCCCGACGAGGCGCCCCCCGGCCACGGCTAGAGGAGCGTAAGAGCCGCCCTCCCGGCCGTCTATCTCAGCGCCCATCCTCCTGAGCGGCTCGGTCACCCGCGACATAGGGCGCCGCGATAGGGAGGCGTCCCCCGTCAGCACGGCGTGAAAGGGCTGACCCGCCAGGACGCCGAGGAGGAGCCGCATCGTTGTGCCCGAATTGCCGCAGTCCAAGACCTGCGAAGGCTCGCTCAGGGCACCCTTACGCCCGTAGATGAGGAGCTCGGACCCACATCGTTCGATCTCGACTCCCAGACTGGCCAGACAGCGCAGCGTGTGAGCACAGTCACGGCCGGGCGCGAAGTTGGAGACCTGCAGGGCACCGTCGGCCAAGGCGCCGATGATAGCGGCACGGTGTGACACAGATTTATCCCCCGGCACGGTCACCGTGCCCTTCAGGGGGCCTCGAGCTGATAGGATCATCGAGCATCCCCCCTCACAGCTGCCAGCTCGCGCCTGATCTCCTCCAGGTACCTCTGAAGCCCCTGACGGTCTTCCCGCCGGAGCAGCGAGGTCAACTCCTTCAGCACCGCCTGTGCCTCCTCCAGGGCGGGCAGCAGGTTATCGCGGTTATACAGGCACATGTCGGCCCCCATGGCGGCGGAGGAGCCCGCCACCCGGGTGGTGTCCAGGAACCCTCCCCCGGCCAACAGGCGAAAGGTGGACTGGTCGACCTGCGCACGACGGCAGGAGACCCTGGCGGTGGCCGCCGCCATGAGATAGGGCAGGTGGCTGGTATGGGACACGGTGGCATCGTGGTCCTCGGCCGAGACCATCAAAACCCTAGCGCCCACCGCCTCGATCATGGCGTGTACCAGGGGGTGAGAACTTCCGATGACCGCCCAGATGGCACCACGGTACATGTCCCCGCGCGCTCCCGCTATACCCGCATCATCCGAGCCGGCAATGGGATGGCCGGGCACGTAGGTGACTCCCTTCGGCACAAGGGGTTGTAGCTCCGCCATCAGGCTGGCCTTGGCGCTCCCGATGTCCGTCAACACCGCCCCGGGGCGCAAATAGGACGCAATGCCCTCGAGGGCCCCGGCCATCTGACCCAGGGGGGTTGCGAGGACGACGAGGTCGGCGGCCTCAATCAGCGGGCCGGCCTCGGCAGGAGCCGCAGCTCGTGAGACCATGCCCCGCTCAAGGGCCTCTTCACGGGCCCTGGGATCGGGGTCCACACCGGTTATTTCCCCCACTTGCCCGGCCAGGGCCAGGGCCAAGGACCCCCCCATCAACCCGAGGCCCAGAATGCTGACGTGAACGTCCTCAAGAAGCATGGGCCCTCACCTCTGTAACACTCCGGCCCACCGCCCTGGCCACCTGAAGGATCTCCCTCATCAGTTTCTCGAAGATAGTTAATTTAAGGGACTGGGGGCCGTCGGAGAGGGCCTCCTCAGGCCTGGGATGGACCTCCACCATCAGGCCGTCGGCCCCCGCGGCCACCGCGGCCCGGGCCATGGGGACCACCAAGTCCCACCTGCCGGTGCCATGGCTGGGGTCGACGATAACCGGCAGATGGCTCAGCCCTTTGACCAGGGGCACGGCGCTCAGATCCAGGGTGTTGCGGGTATAGGTCTCGAAGGTGCGTATCCCCCTCTCGCATAGGATCACCCTGTCGTTGCCGTTGGACAGGATGTATTCAGCGGCCATAAGCCATTCCTCAACGGAGGACATCAGGCCCCGCTTGAGAAGAACCGGTTTCCGGGCCCTCCCCACCTCCTGGAGAAGGCTGTAGTTCTGCATGTTCCTGGTCCCGATCTGCAGGATATCGGCATAAGAGGCGACCAGCTCTACGTCGGAGGGTGAGAGCACCTCTGTAACGACGGGGAGGCCGGTACGCCTGCGCACCTCAGCCAGCATCTCCAGCCCTTCCTTGCCCAGGCCCTGGAAGCTGTAGGGGGAGGTGCGGGGCTTAAAGGCGCCTCCCCTGAGGACGGCCGCCCCGGCCGCCTTGACCGCCTGGGCGGTCTCCAACAGCATCTCGAAGCCCTCTACGGCACACGGCCCGGCGATGACCACCAGCTCCGTGCCTCCTATGGAGATTCCATCCAGGCTTATCACGGACGGCCCCCCCCTGAACTCACGGCTCGCGAGCTTAAAGGGATGCATGATCCTCACGACCCGCTGCACGCCGGGCAGGACCCGCAGCTCCTCCGGGGCCAGATGCCTCACGTCGCCCACCACGCCGATGATGGTATGTTCGATACCGTGGGAGACGTGAACGTCAAGCCCCGCGGCCTTCACTGTCTTGATTACCCGGTCCATGTCCTCCTTGCTCGCTCCCTGTCCCATTACGACTATCATCTCAGTCACTCCCTCCGGAAAGGTCAGGCCTCAGTACCCGGGCGCCGCGTAGGTAGATGTGTCTTATGTCCCGCGCCGGGAGACTCGATGCCACGTGCATGAGAACACGAATGCACCTCGGCACGTCGCCCTTGACGGGGACCTCCACCGCGCACAGCAGGGGTACGTACGACCAACCTAGCTCCCGGGCCGCTTCAGCGGGGAAACAGGACACCAGGTCTCGGGTGGTGGTGAAAATGATGCTGATGATGTCGTACACCTCGATGCTGTTCTCTCGCACCATAGCCTGCAGGAGCTCCTTGGTAGCGAGAAGGATCTCCTCACGCGTGTCCGCTGCCGCGGTGGTGGCGCCGCGTATGGCTCTCATAAAGCTGTCACCTCGTTTGGGGAAGCAGGCAGGGGAAAGAGGTAGGACTGGAGCAGGACGCAACAGGGCCGCCCGGCGGGCGGCCCGAAGGATCAATCCGTCCCTACCGTCGTCTACCGTCCTCCGTTCTTCACCGTTCTGCCGTACTTCCGTACTACCGTACTACTTTGATGGATAGTATACCATGGGTTGGCGAGGGTAGACAAGGGTTACGGATATCACAAATTATTCATCTTGGCCTTCCGGGGCCGAGCGCAGCGTTCCAAACCGGGTGGTTAACGAGGCACCCACCGCCAGAACAAAGGCCACAAGGCCCACTAGAAGACCAACCAGGGGCACGAGTCCCAGGATCCCGAGCAGGGCTACCCCAAGAGCTATTTGGCCCAAAGGATTTTCCACCCTGGCCGATGCAGCATCGCTCACCCTACGGCCCACCAACCAGGTAAGGGCCGCGTAACCCAGAAGCCAGGCCACACCGAAAACCAAAACTCCAACCCAAATGAGCGGTATGCCTATAACGGTAAAGGTCAGGAAGCCCGCCAGCGGCACCGCCAGGATGGCGACAAGCCCTCCCCACAGGACGACTGCTCCTGTCTTCTCCTCTATCGCCGCTCTCACAGTTCTGACGTGTTCCGGAAACAAGGTAAAGACGAGCACGTTCAGCGCGAAGACCACGATAATGCCGAGGATACTGGCGGTCGTGCCGCCGTACCAGTACCCCCCCATATGGTGATCCATAAACCCCATACCTCTGTGCCTCCCATCAAAACCTGGAATGAAGTCGAAAAGGGTGTCCATGCCGGCGAAGAGACGTACCGCACCTCGGCCCTCTAGTATCCCTTCGACCTCCCTTTCAGATAGTTCCTCTAAGACCTCAACTGAGCCGACTTCCGCGCCCGGGGCGGTGCGAACCATCCCTCTTTCTACAAGGACCCGGCCACGGACCACGGCCTCGGGGCCGAGCTCCACGATCCCTTGGACGAGATAGACGTTGCCCTCTACCCTGCCGGAGATCTGAATGCGGTCGGCCTCAGCAGTGACATCCCCGAGCACGCTGCCCAGAATGCTGACAGTACCGACGCCGGCATCCACCTTTCCTCCGACCTTCCCTTTGATGATGACCTCTCCCATATGTGTCCTAACATCGCCGGCTACATCACCAAGGATGCTCACCTCACCCATGTCAGCCTCGACGTCCCCGCGGACGCTACCGTAGACGGTTACCCGCCCCATGTTCGCCGTCACATCTCCGTTCACCACACCGAATACCCGGACGTCGCCCATATTAACGACAACGCTGCCCTTTACGGTGGTCCCCGCCGGGACCTCCACGTCCCCCGCAGTTTTCCGTATGTCCCCATCGATGACCTTACCTTGGGCGAAGACTGGTATCACAACGAGGGCCATGAGAAGGATGAACGTCAACCCCGTCGCAATAGGTTTCATCTATTATATCACTCCTTCGATTACCAGGTGATTGAACGGGCATCGACCCTACGTACGGGAATCGAAGAACCCTGAACCAGGTCTTCGATCTACCCGGTCCTTATCCTTTGCAGGTGTACGTCACATAAACGACGCCTGAGCGACAGGCTTTACGAAATAAAGAAGCCGGCCAATCCGGCTTACGGATTCAATCTCTCATCGTGGCGACATACCACGAGGTTCTGAAGTCTTCGCTTCCTGAAGTGAGCCTTCCTTCTTGACCAAGAGTGGCTAGTTTCTGTCCACAAGTGCGGAACTCTAGCTGTCCATTCGTGGCTATCCCAAACTGGCCGGCAACATCGCAGGAGACATCAAGGGCGGTGCCATGATGTGGCGCCGGAAACCTCCAAATCCCTCAGTGATGCACGTCCAGCCATGCCTTCAACATAACCTGTTACCGGCCATATTAAAATGACCATAAATGGACAACTAAAGTGTTCACTTCCGGACAGATAAAGTAGCCACTTTTGGCCAATAAGGAAGGCC
>ENA-OSAI01000181-OSAI01000181.1-marine-sediment-metagenome-genome-assembly--contig:-NODE-181-length-37440-cov-8.619955_pt1 | contig 37440 bp, 34 predicted proteins | sample MGYA00237871_ERZ529316 | MGnify/ENA primary metagenome ERZ529316 (study PRJEB26369, sample SAMN03142814) | marine sediment metagenome | biome: marine; feature: borehole; material: sediment...
ACTGGGACTCTAGGTGGAGCAGCTCCCCCCGCCCGGCGACGCCCCGCCGGGCGGGGGGAGCGGGGAGACGATGAACCCACCGGCGGCGCCTCACCGAAGCCTTTGGACGCCGCGCGGGATTGAAAGACGAAGCGGACGAAAGGGCCGCCCGGACGCCGGGAAGATTATCCCTCAGGAGGCTCTCTGTCCCGTGACATCACTCCCTTGGGCCGGTCCCGGCGTCTGGGCGGGGGTCCTGTTGCTGGCTGTCGTCGTCCTTCTCCTTCTTCCGGTCCCGTTCCGCTTCAGCTTCTCCTACCGCGGAACGGAGGCGGGCGGGGAGGCCGTGTTCGAGTTCTCGCTCTTCGGAGGCCGCTGGCTGCGGCGGCGGGTGGTCCCTCTCCCGGACATAGGGCCCGCCGGCGGGGCCGGGAGGACGGGTCTCACGGCTTTCGTCGGGAAGGCCGCTGGTCTCGCCCACCGCATCCTCGCGCGGGAGGAGAGACCGGCCCTTGGTGGGCTCCTCCGCCGGGCGGCCGCGGGACGAGACACCTACGCCAGGCCCCTCCTGGCCTTGGCCCGAGCGGCCTTGTGGACGAGGCTGTCCTGGAGGACCGTCCTCGGCCTGGGCGACGCGGCCGGGACAGGCCTCGGGGCCGGAGCGCTGTGGGCTGTCAAGGGGACCATGGCCGCAGCCGCCCGACAGGCCCTGCGCCTCGGTCCAGGGCAGCCGGAGTTCGTGGTCACGCCTGATTTCGAGGGAGACGGTGTCTTCAGCGTCATCGAGGGACAGGGAATCCTGAGGGTGGGCCGGCTCCTTGTTGTCGCTCCCGTGGTGCTCGGGGGCATCCTCAGGCACCGGCCGCGCGGCCTGCGGTTTCGGCCGCGTCCCGGCGGGAAGTCTAACCGCGAGAGGACTCTCAAGACAGGGGTGCGGCGGCCCAGGTGAGGACGCTCTGGAAGGGCGCCATCAGCTTCGGACTCGTCCACATACCGGTCAGGGTCTACCCGGCCACGGAGAACAAGGGAGTCAAGTTCCGCTACCTGCACCGTGAGTGCAAGACGCCCGTCCGATACCTCAAGTACTGCCCGACGTGCGGCCGCGAGGTCGGGCCCGAGGAGATCGTCAACGGGTACGAGTACCAGAAGGGCCGGTTCGTCGTCCTGGAGGACGAGGACTTCCAGCGCCTGCCGGCACCGGAGACCAAGGTCGTCGACATCGTGGACTTCGTGGATTTGGCGGAGGTCGACCCCATCTATTTCGACAAGACCTACTACCTTGAGCCCGCCGAAGGGGGTGTCAAAGCCTACGCCCTGCTTCGGACGGCCATGATTGAGACCGGGCGGATAGCCATCGCGAGGGCGGTGCTGAGGGCCAGGCAGCATCTCGCCGCCGTCCGGGTGCTGGACGGACGGGTCCTGGTCATGGAGACCATGTTCTGGCCTGACGAGATAAGGTCCTGGGCGGGGCTGGAAGGGGTCGACGCGGAGCCGGCCTTCCACGAGAACGAGCTGCGCATGGCCGAGACTCTTATCGGGAGCCTCACGGGACCTTTCATGCCTTCGAAGTACACGGACGAGCACCGCCGGGCCCTGCGCGAGCTCATCCAGGCGAAGGTCGAAGGGCGGGAGGTCCACGAGTACCGCGGGCCCGAGGCGGCCAGGGTGCTCGACCTGATGGAGGCCCTTCGGGCCAGTGTGGAGATGGCCCGCTCGCACAGGACCGCCGGCGCGGCCGAGGGCCCCGGCCCGGAGGGAGCGGCCGGCCCCTCAGAGCCTCACGTAGGAGCGGACGGACCTCCCGGGACTCCGTGAGATGTGCGGTCCGCCGGAGGCTCGGGGGCGGGCCGGGAAGAGCCTCCACCGCCCGGGCGCCCTCGAGTTCGGGAAGGTCCTGCCCATGCTGGCGGAGGCGGCTCCGGCTCCCTTCGACGGCGACGACTGGCTCTTCGAGGTGAAGTGGGACGGCTACCGGGCCCTGGCCTTCCTCGAGAGGGGAGCGGACCCCGGAAGAGGAGGAGACCCCGGTGACGGCCGGACCCGCCTCCAGTCGCGCCGGCTGAGAGACCTCACACCGGGCTACCCGGACCTCAGCCGCCTGCACCGTCACCTCGAGGGGCGGCAGGCCGTGGTGGACGGGGAGATCGTCGCCCTGCGCGACGGCCGGCCCGACTTCCAGACTCTCCAGAGGGGCGGACGCCCTGTCGTCTACATCGCCTTCGACATCCTGGAGCTCGACGGGGAGGTCCTCATCGGCCGGCCGCTGGCGCAAAGGAGGCGCATCCTCGAGCAACGTCTCGCTCCAGGGCCGGACCTCGTCATCTCCCGGGCCGTCCTCGGACGCGGGACTGACTTCTACCGGGCCGTGGTCCGGAGCGGGCTGGAAGGCGTCGTGGCGAAAAGGCTCGACAGCCCCTACCGGCCCGGCTGGCGGAGCCGGAACTGGCTCAAGGTGAGGAACGTGCGCCGCCTTTTGGCCGTGGTGTGCGGCTACACCCCGGCGGCCGACGCCCGTCCTTTCGGCTCCCTCGTCCTGGGCCTGCCCGACCGGAGGGGCCGGCTGGTCTACGCGGGTCTCGTCGGCACGGGCTTCGACCAGAGGGAGATGGCTTCGCTCCTCAGGCTCCTCGACCGGACGGGTCCGTGCCCCTTCCCGGACGGGGAACCGCGGTCTCTCCGCGGCAGGGTCGTGTGGGTGGAGCCGGTGCACATCGTCGAGGTGGAGTGTCTGGAGCTGACGGACGACGGACGCCTGAGGCACCCGGTGTACCACGGCCTGCGGCCGGACAAGGACTTGGCCGACTGCCGGGCACCGGCCGGGGGGCGTGAGGAGAGGGAAGGATGACCGTGGCCGGGAGGGTCGAGGTGGACATCGACGGCCGCCGCCTGTCCCTGTCGAACCTCGACAAGGTCTACTGGCCGGAAGACGGCCTGACGAAGGGAGACCTGATCGAGTATTACGTCTGGGTCGCCCCGTGGCTCCTGCCCCATCTTGACGGACGCCCGCTGAACCTCACCCGGTACCCCGACGGCATCCATGGCAAGAGCTTCTACCAGAAGGACATCCCGTCGGCGGCCCCCTCCTGGGTGAAGACCTTCCCGGTCCGGCATGACGAGCGCGTGGTCAACTACTGTCTGGCCGACAGCCGGGCGACCCTGGCCTGGCTCGCCCAGTGGGGCTGTGTGGAGATCCACCCGTGGCTCTCCCGGGTGGATGACCTGGACCGCCCGGACTTCGCCGTCTTCGACCTCGACCCGACACCGCCCGCGGGGTTCGCGGAGGCGGTGGAGGTCGCCTTGGCCGTCCGGCGGCTCCTCGCGGAGTTCGGCCTCAGGGTATATCCCAAGACGTCGGGAGCGACAGGCCTCCACCTCTTCCTGCCCGTCGTGAGGGGCTGGTCCTACAAGGAGCTGGAGCGTTTCGTCGGGCGGGTGGCGGACATCATCCACGAGGCCCTCCCCGGCCTGACGACCAGGGAAAGGACGGTCGCAAAGAGGGAGGGGGTCTACATCGACCACCTGCAGAACGTCAAGGGCAAGACCCTCGCTTCGGTCTACAGCCTCCGGCCGCACCCGGGCGCCCCGGTCTCCACACCGGTGACCTGGGACGAACTCCCCCGGGTGCGGCCGGAGGAGCTGAACATCCGCTCGGTCCGCGAGCGTCTCAGCGGCACCGGAGACCTCTTCCGACCGGTGCTCACCGACGGCCAGGACCCGGGACCGATGATGAGGGCCCTCGGCCTCGGTCCGGCGGAGCCGAGGACCGGCCTCCGCCGCCGGCCGGCGCCGCTAGCCGGCCGAGGTCCCGGTCCCGGCCGCGAGGCGAGCGATTTCCTCCTTCACTCGCGCCAGACGCCGGCCGTGGAGCGGGTAGAGGGTGATGGCGATGAAGCTCAGGGCCAGGGCGACCCACGGGACGATGGTCATCAGCATGCGGATGGCCAGGACGGCCTGGGGCGATTGGACGACATCCGGGATGTAGCCGCCCCACTCGAGGACCGCACTCATGACCACGCCCTGGAGGGCGATGCCGAGCCTGATGACGAAGCCGTGGACCCCGAAGTACATGCCTTCACGCCTGGTTCCGGTCTTGAGCTGGTCCTCGTCGATGACGTCGGAGATGAGGACGTCGATGAGCATCATGAGGCCGGCGAGGCCGACGCCGACGAGGGCGCCGGTGACGAGCATCGCCGTCAGGCTGGTGATGAACATGAACGGGATGAGGCCGAGGGCGAAGAGGACGAGACTGAGCCTCATGGCCTGACGAGCACCGATGGCCGTCGTGACCTTCTGCCAGGCGAAGAGCATGATGAAGGCCGAGCCGAACACGCTCAGGAAGACGAGGGTCATCTGGGAGTCGGGGACGCGGAGGACGTACTTGACGAAGAGGGGCATGGACGCCGGGAGCACCACGAACGTGAACTGGGCGAAGAGACTGCCGAAGACGAACGTGACGAACGACCTGTTGGCGAAGGTGTTCCTCAGGGCGGGGCCCAGGGCGAGCGCCTCGCCTCCACGGGCCTCGGGTCGTTCCCGGCTCCCGAGGAGGGAAAGATAGAGACCGAGCCCGATGACCACGGCGAGGATGGTCCCTGTCAGGGGCCAGCCGAGCGAGGTGTAGAGCACGGGCGGCAGGGCCATGGCCATGACCAGTCCGACGATGGCCACGATCTGCCGGAGAGCCGAGACCTGGGCCCGCTCCCTGAGTGACGGGTACATCTCGGGGAAGAGGGCCGTCGAGTTGAGGATGACGAACGTGAAGAGCGTGTCGAAGATGAAGAGGATGCCGATGAAGTAGGCGAAAAGGGCCCAGCCGCCGAGACCGGCAGGGGGAGTCCACACCAGGGCGAAGGACACGGCCAGCGGAAGGCTCAGGATGGCGATGTAGGGGATGCGCCGGCCCCAGCGCGTTCTCGTCCGGTCGGAGATGTGGCCGGCCAGAGGGTCGTTCAGGGCGTTCCATACGCTGTAGAGGACCATCCCGAGGCCGTAGAGGGTGACCGGGAGCTTGACGGTGTCGACGTAGAAGTAAAGGAGCCAGGCGCCGACCGCCTGTCCGGAGACGGCCGCCGACATGTTGGCGAGACTGTAAAGGAACTTGCGTCCGAAGGACATGCCGGATGACTGCTCCAATCGAGGACCTCCGTTCCCCGCGGGGCGGAGCCTCCGTCGCCCCGCCCCGCGGCTAGTCTCGTGCGAGCGCAGAATTCTTCCCGCCGCTCCCGTTACCCTCCCCGGGGACGGCGCAGGGACCGTTCGGCGGAGGAGTCCGGACGCCGAGAAGGTGAAGCCGGCGGCCCACCGAACACGCGGGTGCTATAAATCCGAGAAGGAGGTTCCCAGACCACGTGTTGCCTGATGTGCTGAAGCCCCCTTCCCTGATGTCATCCAAGAGAGTGCTCTGCGTGCAGCCCCACCCCGACGATATGGAGTGTTCGGCAGGCGGGACCATCGCCCTGCTGGCGGCCCGGGGGGCCACGGTCGTCTACGTGACCGTGACGGACGGGGCGTGGGGGGCCTTCGAGCCCGTCGACCCGGCAGAGCTGGCCGAGACTCGGCGCCGGGAGCAGGTCGAGGCCTGCCAGGTGCTCGGAGTCGAGGAGATCGCCTGGCTGGATTTCCCCGACGGGCAGGTGCCGCCCGGTTCGGGTCACGTCCTCTGCCGGCATCTCGTGAGCCTGATAAGGAGCTACCGTCCTGACTGCGTCATGACCGTGGACCCCTGGACACCCTATGAGGCTCATCCCGACCACTACAACACCGGCCTGGCGGTGGCGGCGGCGGTGCTCTTCAGCGGTCTCGCCGCGGCCCACCGGGAGGAAGGTCTCGAGCCGCACAGTCCGGAGATGGTCGCCTTCGCCGTCACGACGCGACCTAACACGTGGGTGGCCGTCGACGAGGTCTGGGAGAGGCGCACGAGAGCCCTTGAGGCCCACCGGAGCCAGTTCTCCACCCCCGCCGGCGAGGTGCAGAAGACCCTCCTCCGGCTCCAGGCCGAAGAGCTCGCCCGGCGGGGCCGGGCCGCCGGGAAGCTCCAGGAGGGGGTCACCCTGGCTGAGGCCTTCAAGGTGCTCAGCCCTCTGCACCTTCACTGCAATTGGGAGGCTCACAAGTGCTGACAGGCCGGCGTTCCTTGCTCGTCCGTTGTGTAAGGGCGGGTGTGGAGCTCCATGCCGTCCTTCGGGGCTAACACCCCGGGGGTTGCAGAGCCGGGGGCGGAAGCGAGGGCGGCGAGCCACGGTGCTCGGCTCTCTCTTAGGTCGGGATTTCCCTGCCGCGAGGTTCAACCACCTGCTCCTCATACTGGAACACGTCCTCGATTCCCTGGCCCAAGGCCCGGGCAATCCGGAACGCGAGCAGGAGTGAGGGATGGTACTTCCTCTGCTCAAGGGCGATGATTGTCTGTCGGGTGCAGCCGGCCTTCTCGGCCAACTGCTCCTGGGTCATCTCCCCGTTGATGAAGCGCAGATACCGAATCCGGTTCGTGATCCGGCCTTCAGGCATGGTTCTTCAATCCCACGTGGTAGTAGTAGAGGCTCGCCGCCGACCCCACTATCCAGCCCAGCAGGAAGGTCGTGTAGGCCAGGAACCATAACCATCCGACCGGAACGGTGCTCTGGGACTCATAGCGGACATACAGGCCGATGGACGCGAGAAAGACGTAGGCCATCACAGCCACCAGGGCGACAGCACAGGCCTTGGCCTGAATGAGGGCGTCGCGTTCATCCTGACCACCTCGCCGACTGCGGGTGGCATGGAGCGTCATCCAGAAGGCGATGAATCCCGCCAGCAAGACGAGAGCTGCCGCCTTCGGCCGCCAGTCATCGTAGAGCGCCCAGGTGCTCGGGCCGTCTCCCCAGAGAAAGAGGGCTACGAACACGAGAGCCACGATTCCCCATATTACGAGGGTGCAGAGCGCTCGCCTCTGCGGTTGAGTCATTGCAGGGACCTCCCCGTTTCCATCTGCGCCGATCCAAGTTTGAGCCACGCTGGTGATGTTGGCATGATTGTAATGAACATTTTACGCTATGTCAAGAGACTTTTACTAGGGTGGGTAGGAAGACAGACGCAACCTCCGCTGTGTGGAATCGAGTCGGCGGTGGTGCTTCGGTCTGCACGGCGGTGGTCTCCTCCCTGTCTGGGAGGGGTCAGGTTGCTAATACATGCTGTGAATACGACATACTAGGGCCCGAGGCCGGAAGGAGGCGCGGGCCCTTGAAGGACGGCGCCGGGCGGAACATGCGGGGAGACGGGCCCGGAGAACCCCTGGAAGAGGTGCGCCGCCGGGTCCTGGCTGCGCTCGAGCTGGGAGCCGGGGCAACGGTCCGTTGGGTCAAGGCCGCGTGGGAGGCCGCCGACCGGCTGGTGAGGGCTCTCGAGGCCGGGGTCGACGGGGCGGCGGGTGAGCTCTGGCGTGCGGCCGGGGTGGACCCCCGGACCTTGACGGTGGAGAGGGTCGTGGCCCGGGCCCCGGCCGGGGTGACGTCGGCCGTGGGCGCCGTCGGAGAGGGACTGGCCCGGGCCGGGCGCTGGCTGGAGAAGGTCCTCCGGTTCCTGCCCCGGGACCGGCAGTGGAGGAAGGCGGCCTCAGGCATGTCCATTCTGCTGGCTGTCGTGGCCTTCTCCAGCTTCGCCGTGCCTCCCGAGGCCAAGCCGTTCCCGGGCGGCCGCCGCCTGACTTTCGTCGGCTACTTCGAGAACGGCTGGGGCGGGTGGTACGTCGACTCCTTCCCCACCTTCCAGAGACACGTCGAGATGGTCGACATCGTCATGCCCTTCTGGCATTCGGTCCACCCGGACGGGAGTGTCGAAGACCGCGGCGTGCGTCGGGAGGTCATAGACTTCGCCCGTTCTCACGGCGTCAAGGTGGTCCCGCTCTTCAACAACGCCAAGGTGAGAGGCAGCGCCGGTTTCCTGGTCTCGGCTCAAGGCCGGGAGCAGGCGGTGAAGGAGATTGTGGAGGTCGTTCGGGACTGGGGCTACGACGGGGTGCACATAGACTTCGAGCTCCTGCCGCCCGAATGGCGGGAGGCCTTCACCTCTTTTATCGCCGAGTTGCGGCTGGCTCTCGGGGACGACTCTCATCTCTCGGTGGCCGTCTTCCCGAAGGTCGACATCTCGGAGGAGATCCACGGCCTCTACGACTACAGGGCCCTTGCCGAGCTCTGCGACTTCATCGTCCTGATGGGCTATGACCGCCACTGGGCGACAGCTCCGGCCGGCCCTGTCTCACCCTACGACTGGATAGAACGGAACCTCGAATACGCCCTGGAGACGGCCGGGGTCGAGCCGCTGAAGCTCGTGCTGGGAGTCGGGGGCTACGGCTATGACTGGCCGGCCGGGGGCGGCAAGGCGAACCCGGCCTCTGTCGTGCCCTCCCGGTTCGCCGCCGACCTTGCCCGACGGCGGGGGGCCACGCTGAAGTGGGATGACGAGAGCAACAATCCCCACTTCACCTATTTCCTGGAGGGCGTGCGGCACGATGTGTGGTACCAGGACGAACGGGTGATGGCCCTGCGTCTGAGCCAGGCCCGCAGTCGGGGGCTGCGCGGTATCGCCCTGTGGCGGCTGGGTTACGAGACACCGGCGACCTGGAAGGTCATCGCCCGTGAGCTCGGCCCCAGGTCCTAGGGCCCCAGGGCCCAGAGGGGGAAGGGCGGACGTGTCAACCCCTCACTCCTTGCCTGACCTGTTCCAGCCATTCGAAGACCTCCGCCCAGACGTCATAGCCCCCGTGGCCCGCTCCCTCGACCTCGCGGTAGGTGACCTTCGCCCCGGCCTCTTCGAGTCTTCGGACGAGTTCGCGCGCCCTCGCGACCGGCACCGCCGGGTCGTGCGTCCCGTGGGCCACGAAGACCGGCACGCCTTCGGCCCTGTCGAAGAGGTGCGCGGGCTGGCGGTCGTCCGCCCCAGGGTCCGGACCAGCCCCGTCGGGACTCTCCGCCCGTAGACCGGCCTCGGCGGGCCGCGTGACGAAACCGGACAGGATGACGAGGCCGGTGAAGCGGCGGAGACCGGAGAGGCCGACGGCCAGCGCGCCGAACCCGCCCATGGAGAAACCGGCGAGGAAGACGGATTTCTTGTCGACAGGAAGGGTGGTCTCGGCGGCCTCGACGGCCTCGACGACGTCCCGTCCGGAGTCACCGACGTACCAGCCGCTCCGGCCCCGTCCGAACGGGGCGCACAAAAGCCAGCCGTACTTGTCGAGGTGCCGGACGAGACGAGGATCGCGGGCCGCGGCAGCGTCGTCGACCCCGCTCTCGTGGAGCATCACCAGCAGCGGGAGGCCTGTGTGCGGCGGCCTGGGTTGCCGGGCCAGGGCGGCAGCCTGAGGCGGGATGTGGACCGAGTAGGGCTGGAGGGACCCGTCGACGCGCGACCGGAAGGCCCGCCTCTGGTAGCCGGTGACCCCGGCCAGGGGGTCGCGTCCGGCCTCGAGGGCCGAGACCATCTCGGCGGCTTCCTCGAAGAGTCGGCGAAGAGGCTCGGGGTCTTCCCCGGGGTCGAGCGTCCCGCGGAGGTCGCGAAGCCACTGAAGGCGGGCCGCCACCGAGGGGAGGCTGGCGTAGAGCCGCCGCCCGGCGCGCCCTACGGCCTGGCGGTAGCGCTCCTCGAGCCTGTCGATATCGGCCGGGGCGAGGGTGTAGTAGGAGAGGACCGACTCCCAGACCGGCCGGCCCCTCAGAGACACCTGGACGGAAACCCGGTAGGTCCCGGCGCCGGCCCGGGGCGCCCGCCAGTTATGCTTCAGCCGGTTGAGCCCGGGGTCGAGGGCATGGGAGGTGACCGACCGGGAGGCCGGCCGCCGTCCGGGGGCGGCCGGAGGCGGCGCCGGCGCGGTCGTGTCGAGGGGCGCGTCGGTCGACCGGGCGGCGGCCCGGGTCTCGGTCACGACCTCACACCGGGCCGCCCGCCTGGTGAAGACGACGATCTCGGCCGAGATGTGGTCCTCTTCTGACCCGAAGGTCCGGCTCGGTCTGGCCTTGACCGTCGTCTTCGCGAGGCCCTCGATGTCGAAGGTGACCCGGGCCACCCGGCGCCTGTCACGGGTGTCAGAGTCGTAGTCCTGGTCCGGAACGAGCTGCAGCACGGACGGTGCCGCCGGGGCGTCCGGACCGGCTTCCCGGTCGGCGGCCAGGTAGGTCACGTTGAGTCCCATGGCCGGGTCCAGCAGGCCGTGCACCGGAGCGACGGCGGCCCAGGGAACGGTCACCCGGTAGAGGGCCCCTTCGTCTTCGGGCACGACGGCCAGTCGTGTCCCCTCGGGAGCCGGGGTGAGGAACCCTCTTCCGTTCCGGTTGATGAGAACCGCGACGGGTTCCCCGGCGACCTGAGAGAAGCCCAGGGTGAGGTAGCGCGAGGTCTCTCCCTCGGTCCCCTCGGGCGAGAGGACCACCTGAAGGCCGTCGCCATAGCGCCAGCTGCGGTGGCCGTCCAGGCCCCAGGGGCCCTTCACCCGGGCGACGAGGTACAGGTGGTCGGCGTCGAAGGCGGCCCACAGGGTGACCTCGGGAAGGTCGGCGTCAGCAGCAGCCGAGGTCACGGTGAGCTTGCAGGAGGACCATTTCTTCTCCCATTCGCGCTTGGAGACGGCGTAGCCTATCCTCACGGGGGACACCTCCCGGCCCTGTCCTCACTTCAACGGGGTCGGCCCCGGACCCTGTCGGAGGCCGGTGGAGAGCCTCGACGGACGGGGGGGCGGCTGGTCCGGGTCGGGTTGGCGTAGCAGTAAAGACATCCGCTCGGGCAAGGGTGAGAGGAGTACCAGGCCAGGTCGACGGCGTGGGCGCATCCGCAGTGCGGCCTCTGCCCGCGGGCCTTGTCGGGTCGGGCCGGCAGGCCCCGCGGATGAAGACGCGTCAGGAGGTCCGCGTCGACGCAGGCTGACCGGCTTCTCGTGGGTTCGCAGCAGAACTCGAGGTGCACACCGGCCTCCGCGGCCTCGGCCTCGAGGGTCGACAGGACGTCCTCACGCTCCCGGCCGGAAAGGGAGACAAGCTCAAGGCCCAGGGCCTTGAAGCGCCTCACGACCTTGGCGTAGGGCGTCACCAGGCTGGTCTTGACGACCGTGACCCCGGCCCCCCGCGCCTTCCGGACCGTCTCGGCGAAGAAAGGCAGGTTGGACAAGAGACTACCGCGGGCGCCGCGCCGGCCGTCACCGGCGGGCCGCCAGTGAAGGAGGGGGTCGAAGCGGAGGGCCACCCGCTCCGGCCGCCCGGTGAAGTCTATGAGGGGCTCGAGCCGGGAGAGGACGACCTCGGGTTCGGGCACGCGTGGCTCCAGGTCCGTTCCCCCGAGACCGGTGACGGTCACCTGGACGACGACCTGGTCGTAGCCGGCGAGCACGGGGGCCAGAGGCCGGGTCAGGACGGCGTCCGGGAACTTCGTCATGACGACGATGGAGTGGACCCGTTCAGGAGGGTAGCGGCTCCCGAGGATGCCGACGAGGTCCTCTGGATACCAGCGGACCATGTCCGTGCGGCGGGAGACGGTCAAGACCACGCGGCGGGACGGCTCATGTGCGGGCGTGAGGACCACCTCCCGGTGCAGGGGGCTTCTCTCTCCTTGTGTAGGGAACCTGCCCGCGGCGGCCCGGCGGTGTCAGGCCTGTGCGGTCTTCGGAGACCGCACGAAGGGTCTCACGCCGACTGAAGGACGAGTGAGACCGGATGGTTGACGGGAAGGGCTGCGGGGCAGACTCTCTTCAAACTGAATATGGCCCGTCAGGGCCGGAGCAGGAGGCCGCCGATAGAGGACGGCCTCCTGTTCTGTGAGCCGTGGCCGCCTCGAGGCACCGGGAGTGGACGCGCTGGGCCGCCTTCAGAGCGTCGCGGGCATCCTTCTCCTCATAGAGGCGTGACGCGGGGACCTTGTGCCTCTCATCACCGTAGAGGGCCTTGGACCGGTCCTCGGCAAGGCTGCCGGCCGTCCTGGCAAGGGACTCGACCTCATCGGCGCCCAGACCGAGGCGGCGGAGCCTGTCCTCGTTCTTCCGGAGAGCTCCGCCCAGGTCGTGCCTTTTCGGAGGTTCGACTCCCGCGGAGAGCAGGAGGGCCTTCAGGGAGAGTTCACTCGCGTCCTGGGAGGTCCTGACGGCGTAGGCCCAGTGTCCGTCCCGGACGGCCTGCCGGGCCGCCTGAAGACTGCTCTTCGCCTGTTCGAACAATCCCTTCGCCATGTCCTTGTCCGTCAAGAGCCCGTCCCCCTCGGCCCTGCCGTCGCTCGCCTTACATCTCGGTAGGACCGAAAAGTGAATTGGTCTGCAGGGACCTTCGCTCCGGCTGCTGCAGACCCCTACAGAACCTATGGCAACCTTTCGGCTGCCATAGATCCTCTCGGAGCCTGCAACAACCTTTGCTCGACTGCCACGGATCCCCTCGAGACCCGCAGTGACCTCTCGGCCACTACGAATCCCTACGGAACCCGTGACAATCTTCGCTCGACCACCGGTGATCCTCCACGAGCCATGAGTGACCTGTCAGGGCCACTCATGACCCGCTGCGAACCACCGGTGATCTGCGCGCCGGCCCGAACGATGGCCTCAGGAACCCGAATCCGGTGGATGAGTCTCACCGGGAGGAACCCGGCCCGGCCGGGTGTCGACCGGCGAACTGGTCCCCGGACCCAAGAGAACCATCCGGACCTTTGCTCGACCCTAAGAGGGTCTTAGCTCGGCCGCTGCAGACCGCCCATAGTCTTACCCGCAATCGCGACGCCCTAAACGCTCTCGGGAGAAGAATGTTGGACCGAAGCAAGCCTGGCGGGCCGGACGTGCAGGGTACCCGGGACGGCACAAGGGGATGAGTTGAAGGGAGACCGCAGGAAACCGGTTTGGATGCTTGAACTATGCCACCGGATTCGTCAATTTCGTAGGCAAGACGTTGAGGGGATTGAGGGATGTGTCCCAGGCGAGCGAGAGACTGAAGGAACTCGGACTGGTTCTGCCGGAGGTCGCCAAGCCGGTGGCGGCCTACGTCCCGGCCGTCCGCACGGGAAACCTGGTCTTCGTGTCCGGTCAGCTACCGGTCGCCGGGGGAAGACTCACCGCAACGGGCAAGGTGGGGGCCGAGGTGACCGAGGAAGAGGGCAGGAAAGCGGCGAGACAGTGCGCCCTCAACGCCCTCGCCGTCCTGGCCGAGGCGGCGGGAGGAATCGACAACGTGGTCAGGATCGTCAAGGTGAGCGGTTATGTGGCCAGCGCTCCCGGGTTCACGGGTCAGCCCGGGGTGGTGAACGGGGCCTCCGAACTCTTCCGCGATGTCTTCGGTCCCGGGGGAGAGCACGCGCGGGCGGCGGTGGGGGTGGCCGAACTGCCTCTAGGGGCTCCGGTGGAGGTCGAGCTGGTCGCTGAAGTGAGATGAGGAAGCCGACCTCCGGTCGGCCGGGGGCCGGGGAGCGTACGCGAGCGGCCTGGACCTGGTGCCAGAGCAGAACGGAAGGGGGGGATCCATCTGATGGCAGCGGAGAAGATGGAGGTCCGCTCGAAGACAGGCCGGGCCCTGCTGGTCATAGACATGCTTAACGATTTCCTCGAGGAGGAAGGCGCCCTGTTCTGCGGCCCGGCTTCGCGGGAGATCATCCCGTTCGTCGCCCGGAAGATGAAGGAGGCCCGTGAGGCGGGTGAGCCGGTCATCTTCATCTGTGACCGGCATATGGCCCATGACAAGGAGTTCGAGATGTTCCCGCCCCATTGTGTGGCGGGGACGGCCGGAGCGGGCGTCACGCCGGAGCTGACTCACCGCGAGGGGGACCTGGTCATCCCTAAACGGCGCTTCAGCGCGTTCTTCGGAACAGACCTGGACCTGCATCTTCGCGAGCTGGGGGTCCGGGAGGTGGTCCTCGTCGGGGTGTGCACCAACATATGCGTCCTCTACACCGCAGCCGACGCGAGGATGCTCGGCTACGACGTCACCGTTCACCGCGAGGGCGTGGCTTCCTTCGACCAGGAGGCGCACGAGTTCGCCTTGAAGCAGATGGAGAGCGTCTTGGGGGCCAAGGTCGTCTGACAGGCTACCTGACGTGGGAGGAAAGGCGTTGAACAGGAAGGACGCTAAGGAAGGCCAAGAGCCGGCCGCCGCCGGCCACGGACACCGGCCGGGTCCGCTCTCGGACGTGGCGTCCGTGGAGCGGCTCGAGGTCGAGCCGGACCGCCGGTTCTACTCGGCGAGCCACGACGAGATAGCTTCGGGTCTGACCACGGACATCTACTTCGTCCGGACCATGGAGATTCTCAGGGACCTTGGACTCGCGGCGACCCCCGTGGTCGCCGAGATCTTCGCCAGCCGCGAGGGGGTCATGGCCGGCAACGAGGAGGCTTCGAACCTCCTCGCGGGGCGGGGAGTCAGCCTGTGGGCCCTGCCCGAGGGGGAGCGTTTCGGCCCGCAGGAGGTGGTGATGAGGATCTCTGGCCCCTACCAGGCTTTCGGCCCCTACGAGACGGCCCTTCTGGGCATTCTTGCGAGCAGTTCGGCCTGGGCCACCGCGGCGGCCGAGTGCCGGGAGGCGGCCGACCCGAAGCCCTTCATCTGCTTCGGGGCCAGGCACGTCCATCCGGCCGTCGCTCCGGTGATGGAGAGAGCCGCACTGGTGGGCGGAGCGGCGGGGGCGAGCTGCATCCTGGCGGCGAAACTGGCCGGCCTGGACCCGTCGGGGACCATCCCGCACGCGGCCATGCTCATCGCCGGCGACACCCTCGTCATCGCCGAGGCCTACGACCGGACCATGCCGGCCGAGGCCCCGAGGATCATCCTTGTGGACACTTTCCACGACGAGGCGGAGGAGGCCCTACGGGTAGCCCGCCGTATGGGCGAGCGCCTGACCGGGGTGAGGCTTGACACTCCCGGGGAGCGCGGAGGGGTCACCCCGGACCTCGTCCGGGAAGTGCGGGCCCGCCTCGACCAGGAGGGCTTCGAGCACGTCAAGATATTCGTGTCCGGGGGCCTGGACCCTGACCGCATCCGTCTCCTGAAGGACGCCGGCGCGGACGCCTTCGGGGTCGGCTCGTACATCTCACGGGCGAGGCCGATAGACATGACCATGGACATCAAGGAGGTCGCCGGTCGCCCCATCGCCAAGCGCGGGCGCATCCCCGGCGTGACGCAAAGCCCGCGGCTTCAGCGTGTCCTTTAGCGCACTTATGGTATAATGCGGCTGGCGGTCCGGACAGGACCACTGAAAACTGAAGCTCCGCCGCGAGGTGCCTTCCGGCGCAAGCCGGAGGGAGAATAGGGAAGCCAGTGAGAATCTGGCGCGGTCCCGCCACTGTGACCGGGGAGCCGAGGCGATATCCACTGCCGGTAAGGCCCTGAGCCCAATGCCGGTGGGAAGGAGCCGAGGCGTCAGCGACCCGGAAGCCAGGAGACCTGCCTCGTCGGTCTGCGCGTCGACCTTCGAAGGAAAGGGGGAGCGCACAAGAACGGCATGCCATTCCCCGGCCTGAGAAGGCCGGGGTTTTGCTTTACCCGGCCGAACAGCGCCGGGCCGGGGGAAGGCCGAGGCGCCCGCGGAGCGAGACCGACGGCCGGCCGACCGGCCGTCTGGAGAGCAGAAGGGGGTAGACATGTCGTGGCAGCGCGGCAAGGGAAAGTGACAGGGTTCAGGGTGGCCGTCATCCTGGGGGCCGCTCTCCTGCTGGTGACCACGCTTGCCGGGTGCGGCCTCTTCGGAGGGGACAGGCCCAGGACGGTGGTCGACTCGGCGGGCCGTGAGGTGACCCTCGAGCGGTCGCCCGAGCGCATCGTCTCCATGGCCCCGAGCAACACGGAGATCCTCTTCGCCCTGGGGCTGGGCGACCGCGTCGTCGGTGTGACGAACTTCTGCAACTATCCGCCGGAAGCGGCCGACATCGAGAAGGTCGGCGACTCCTGGGCCCCCGACTACGAGAAGATAGTGGCCCTCGAGCCGGACCTCGTCCTGGCCGTGGGGACGGCCGAGAGCCAGATTGTGAAGGACCTCGAGTCCTACGGCCTCAAGGTCTTCGTCGTCGAGGCCGAGACCGTGGACGAGGTGGCGGACAACGTCGAGCTCGTGGGGCGAATCACCGGGGCGGTCAAGGAGGCCGAGGCCCTGGCCGGGGACATCAGGTCGCGGATAGACGCCGTGCGGCAGAGGGTGGCCGAGACGGCGGTCGGAGAGCGTCCCTCCGTCTTCTGGGTTCTCGACAGCATGCTGTGGACGGTAGGTCCGGGGTCGTTCGTCCACGACCTCATCACGGTCGCCGGCGGGGAGAACGTCGCCGCGTCCTCGGGGCAGGCGTACTGCCAGTTCAGCATGGAGAGTCTGCTCGCCGCCGACCCGGACGTGATCATCATGCCCATCATCGACCCCGCCGCGGCCGACGCGCTGGCGGCCAACGAGGGCTGGGAGTCGCTCACCGCGGTCAAGGAAGGGCGCGTGCACATGATAGACCCGGACATCGTGTCGCGTCCCGGGCCGCGCATCGCGGAGGCGATCGAGCGGGTGGCCGCTATCCTCTACCCGGAAGCCGGCGAGGATAGTGGCGACTGAAGCTGACAGAGGCGAGACGGGGGCCGTCCGCGGCAGGGAGGGCGGCCCCGTCGCCCTCCGCCGTCGGTGGGTGCGGGCGGCCGGGCAGGGTCGCTCCGGTCTGCCGTCGCGCGGGCGGGCGGTGCCGGGCTTGCTGGCGGCCTGCCTGGTCGGAGCCGCCCTGGCGGCCGTCGGGGCGGGGTCGGTGCCCCTTCCGGCCGGCGAGGTGGTCCGCATCCTGGCCCACCGCCTGCCCTGGGTGGGCTCCGGCGTCGTCTCCGACTGGCCGGCGAGCCACGAGGCCATAATCCTCACCCTGCGCCTGCCGCGGGTCCTCCTGGCCTGTGTCGTCGGGGCCTCGTTGGCGGTGGCCGGAGGGGCCTTCCAGGGGCTCTTCCGGAATCCGATGGCCGACCCCTACGTCATCGGGGTCTCCTCAGGGGCCGCCCTCGGGGCGGCCGTCGCCATCGCCATGAGGCCACAGGTCGACTTCCTAGGCATGGGCTCGGTGTCGGCGGCGGCCTTCCTGGGCGCCGTGGTCACGGTGTTCGTCGTGTACCACATCGCCCGCGTGGGTCGTCACGTTCCCGTTGACAACCTCCTCCTCTCGGGGGTCGCCGTCGGAGCCTTCCTGTCGGCCCTCGTCTCGGTGGTCATCGTCTTCAGCCGCAAGCAGCTCACGGAGATAGTCTTCTGGCTCATGGGGAGTCTGGCGGGGCGCGGCTGGACGCACCTTTCCGCCGTTCTCCCGCACCTCGTCATCGGCAGCGTGGTGCTCGTCTATCACTCGCGGGACCTCAACGCCATGCTCCTGGGGGAGGAGGAGGCGACCCACCTCGGGATTCCTGTCGAGCGCGTCAAGAGGACGATCCTCGCCGGCGCCTCCCTGCTGACGGCGGCCGCCGTGGCCGCCTGCGGCATCGTCGGCTTCGTGGGTCTCATCGTCCCTCACATCCTGCGCCTCATCGTCGGGCCTGACCACCGCGTGCTCCTGCCCGTCTCGGCCCTGGGAGGGGCTCTTCTGATGGTCCTGTCGGACCTGGCCGCGAGAACGGTGGTCAGCCCGGGTGAGCTCCCGGTCGGGGTGGTGACGGCCGTGCTCGGAGGGCCCTTCTTCCTCTACCTCCTCAGACAGTCCCGGAGCGGGGTGTGGTGATGGCCGCACGGTTGGAAGTCTCGGGAGTGGACCTGGCTTACGGCGAGACCCCGGTCCTGTCCGGGATAGACTTCAAGGTGGAGGCCGGGGAGTTCGTCGGTCTCATCGGTCCCAACGCCTGCGGGAAGTCGACCCTCCTCAAGGCCGTGAGCCGGGTTCTCCGCCCCCTGTCCGGGCGCATCCTCCTCAACGGCCGTGACCTCTGGAGGGAGCTCTCCCTCCGGGAGACCTCGCGGCTTGTGGCCGTCGTCCCGCAGGACTTCCCGGCGAACTTCCCCTTCACCGTCCAGGAGACGGTCATGATGGGGCGGCTGCCTTACGTCAGCCGCTTCAGGGGGGAGAGGCCGGAGGACCTTGCCCGGACGCGCCGGGCGATGGAGGCCACGAGGACGGCGCACCTAGCCCACCGGCCACTGGCGGAACTGGCCGGGGGAGACCGGCAGCGGGTCGTTGTGGCCAAGGCCCTGGCCCAGGACCCTGAACTCCTCCTCCTGGACGAGCCGACCTCGCATCTGGACATCAACCACCAGGTGGAAATCCTGGATCTCCTGCTCAGGCTGAACCGGACCGAGGGCCTGACCATCGTCATCGTCCTGCACGACCTCAACCTGGCCTCCATGTACTGCCGCCGGCTGCTGCTCCTTGCCGGCGGCTCGTTGGCCGCCGAAGGGCCGCCGTCGGAGGTCCTCACCGTGGCCAACCTCGAGAAGGTCTACGGCAGCCGTGTGCTGGTGGGGCGGCATCCGGTCTACGGGTGCCCGCAGGTCACCCTGCTCTCGCAGCTCCGGGCCGCAGGCTCCGCCGCGGAGGCCGGGACCCTGCCGGACGTTAGAGACGAGAAGGAAGAGGCTGCGGACCGGCCCCTGCTCCTTCATGTCGTCGGGGGCGGCGGGAGTTCGGCGGGACTCCTGGAGAGCCTCGCGGCGGCGGGGTACCGGGTGACCGCGGGGCCTCTCAACGCCGGCGACAGCGACTGGGAGATGGGCCGGGCCCTGGGGGTCGACATGCTGACCGTGCCGCCGTTCTCGCCTGTCGACCGGAAGGCCGTGGAGCGGGCGGCGGCGATGATGCGGGAGGCGGATGCGGTCCTGGTCGGGCCTGTTCCCTACGGACGCGGCAACGTGGGCGTGCTCGAGGCTGTGGCCGAGGCGGCGGAGAGGGGCGTTCCTGTGGGGCTTGTGGCCGCGGACGAGGAGGCGGTGGCGCGGCGGGACTTCTCGGGCGGCCGGGCGGCGGCCTTGGTGAGGACCCTGGTGAGGGACGGAGCCGTGCCCCTGAGGGACGAGGGGGAGGCTCTGGCCTGGGTGGCGAACCTGCAAAGGAGACGGCCCGGCGCGGTCGGGTCCTGACCCGGCGGCGGCGGGACGATGAAGGCCCAGCCCGGGAGGTGTCGTTGATGGCTGAAGAAGGTCTGGAGACCGTTCTGGCCCGGGCCGGTCTCGGCGGCGGGGCGGTCGGCCACACGGGACGGACTGAGGCTGAACCGGGACGGGCGGCCTCTCCTGCGCCGGAGCCGCTCTCCGAGCCCATCTTCCCGGCCTCCGTCTACCGGTTCGCCGACATGACCCGGGTGGATGAGGTATGGGACGGCCTGCGGGAGGGGTTCGTCTACCGCCGGCTGGGCCACCCGAATCAGGCGGTCCTGGAGGAGGTCCTGGCCCGCCTCGAGGGGGCCGAGGAGGCTCTCGCCTGTTCTTCAGGGATGGGGGCTCTCTACTCGGCCGTAATCGCCCACCTCCGCAGCGGCGACCATATCGTGGCCCAGGCCGGGCTTTACGGCGGGACGCAGACCCTCCTGACCGGTGAGTTGTCCAGGTTGGGGATAACCTGCTCCTTCGCGCCCGCCGCCACGGGCGAGGCCTTCGAGGAGGCGCTCCGGGCCCTGGAGGCCGAGGGCCGGCGCCCCCGGGCCATGCTCGTGGAGACCCTGGCCAACCCCTCCCTTGCTGTGGCCGAGCTCCCGGCCCTTTCCGCGCTGGCCGCCCGACGCGGCCTTCTTTTCATCGTCGACAACACGTTCGCCACCCCGCTCGGCTGCCGGCCCCTGAAGTGGGGCCCGGCCCTGGTCGTCCACAGCGCAACCAAGTTCCTGAACGGACATTCCGACGTCACGGCCGGGGTGGTGGCCGGTCCGAAGGAGCTGGTCGGCCCTTTGCGCAGGCTCGCCACCGCCGTGGGCCTGACCATCGCCCCGTTCGACGCATGGCTCCTCCTGCGCGGTCTCCGGACCCTCCACCTCCGCTTCGAGCGACAGCAGCGGAGCGCCCTGGAGGTCGCCTCCTGGCTGGAGGGGCGCCGGGGCGTCAAGAGGGTCCTCTACCCGGGGCTTCCGTCACACCCGTCTCACGGGCTCGCCTTGCGTGTCCTGGACGGCTTCGGGGCGGTGCTCTCCTTCGAACTTGAGGGCGGAGAGGAGGCCGTGAGGGCCTTCGTGGCCCGGCTCAAGCTCATCTCCCTTGCGCCCAGCCTGGGCGAGACGGCGACCACCGTCACGTACCCGGCGCGGACCTCTCACCGTTCCCTGAGCCTCGAGGAGCGTGAAGCCGCCGGAGCCTACCCGGGTCTTGTCAGGCTGTCCGTCGGCACCGAGGACACCGACGACATCCTGGAAGACCTCGACCAGGCGCTCGGATAAGGCGGACCTGACCCACATACCTTTTCGTAGCCGGCCGGTCCGCCGGCCGGCGGGCAGGGGTGGGACCGCTGCGAGACACCGGGCGGGGCGGGACGGAGACAAGGAGACGGCCGCGGCGTCGGACCGGGCTCGGACGGACGGCCGAGACCACGTCCCGGGCGCGGCTTCTGGCTCTCTCCCGGAAGGTGGAGTCACTGCTCATCGAGGTCGCGGTCGCCCTCGGGGTGGTCCTCCTGTGCGTGCAGTTCCTCCTCAGCCTGCCCACGGTCAGGTACGTGATGAGCTATGTCGACCGGCTCGAAGGCGTCGCCCTCGAGGACCCGTGGCCGTCGGTCACCGTGGTCCTCCTGGAGGGCGAGCCGGCGGGGTCGGCCTATCTCCTCGTCAACGGCCGCCGGGCCGCCGCCTTCGCCCTGGGGCAGGTGCGGGTGAGGGTCGCCCCGGGGGACCTTCTCGAGGTGGACGGCACCGACCTCGAGGGGGAAGGCGTCTTCGAGGTGGTGGAGACCCGCGGCGGTGTCGCCGCTCCGGCCCCCGGCGACCGGGTGACGACCAGAGGAGGGGTGAGTTCGCTGGGCCGTGTCGTTCTCTCGTCCCCGGGAGGAGGTGGGGACTAGCGCCTTCCCCCGTACGCCCACACTCGGCACGCCCCATTCGGTCAAAGGTCCTCCTCTTAGCGTCTGGAGTTCTCCCGCCTGTGGACGCGAGGAAAGGATAACGTCGGAGTTTGTCGAAGCAGGACCGCTGGCATGCCTCCCAGTGGGAAGAAGGGCCTGACCATCGCTATCGACGGCCCGGCGGCGGCCGGCAAAAGCACGGTCGCCCGGGCCGTGGCCGCCAGACTCGGCCTCACCTACGTGGACACGGGAGCCATGTACCGCGCTCTGACCCTCAAGGCCCTGGAAAGCAGGGTCGACCCCCAGGACGGGCCGGCTCTCGCCCGCCTGACCCGCGGCACCTCCATCGAGCTCGGGCCCTCGATGGGGCGCGGCGGACAGCGTGTGATGCTCGACGGCCGGGACGTCACGAGAGAGATACGGTCGCGGGAAGTGGACCGGGCGGTCTCGCACGTCTCCCGGCACCCGGAGGTGAGGGCGTGGCTCTCACGGGTCCAGGAGAGGATGGCCGAAGACGCGGTGGTCATGGAGGGCCGGGACATCGGCACGGTCGTCCTGCCACACGCCGACCTCAAAGTCTACCTCGACGCTTCGTTCGACCGCAGGGTCGAGCGCCGCTACCGGGAACTCGAGGCCAAGGGCTACTCGCCGGACCTCGACGCGGTCCGGGAGGACATGGCCCGGCGGGACCGCCTGGACTCGACCCGGGAGGCGGCCCCGCTCGCCGCGGCTGAGGACGCCGTCCGCATCGACACCACGGACATGACCCTCGAGGAGGTCGTCGAGGAGGTCCTGAGGTTGGCCGGGCGCGTGGGGAGGAACACTTGAGTGCTCTACTGGTTCCTTTGGGTCGTAGCCCACATCCTCGTCAGGCTGTTTTACCGGGTATCGCTTTCGGGCGGCGGGAACATCCCGCGGGAGGGACCGGTCCTCATCTGCGTGAACCACCTGGCCTGGTGGGACCCTCTTCTCGTGGGTATGGCGTGCCGCCGGCGGATACACTTCATGGCCCAGGCAGAGCTCTTCAGGGGCTGGAGCCTTCCCCTCGGACTTCTCCTGCGTGCCGTCGGAGCCTACCCGGTGAAGCGGGACGCGCCTGACAGGAAGGCCCTTCACCGGACGCTGGAGCTCCTGCGGCAGGGTCGGGCCGTGTGCGTCTTCCCTGAGGGCGCCATGGTGCGGAGCGGGAAGCTGCGCCGGGCGAAGCCAGGTGTTGGCTTCATCGTCATGAAGACGGGGGTGCCCGTGGTCGCCGTGCACATCACCCGTCCCTCCCGGTTGCGCTCTCCCGTGAGGCTGGCCGTGGGTCGCCCGAAGCGCTTCATCGTCGACCCGGAGGCGTCAGGGACGGCGAAGGAGCGACGGCAGGCCATAGCCGACGCCATCATGCGCGAGGTCACCGCTCTCGGCGGGCGGTCGCCCGGCGACTATCCCGTTCCGGACGGGGAGCGGCGGCGCCTGCCTCGGGTCCTGGTGCGCAGTACGGCACCGGCGGATGTCCGCCCGCCCGTCAGGAGCCACCCGTCCCCTGGCGGTGGGAACCGGGCGCTCCGCCGGTCCCCGAGGCGGGCGGCGGCAGGGTTGACCGCCTGGGGGAAGAATAGGCTGGACGGTGCGGAGGCCGCGACGCGCATAGAGGAGTTCGGCGGGGTGGGGAGGAGAGCCTGAGTGGTCTACTGGTTCCTTTGGGTCGTGGCCCATGTGCTGGTCAGGCTGCTCTACCGGGTGTCCTATTCAGGCGGGGAGAACATCCCGCGCAAAGGACCGGTGCTCATCTGCCTCAACCACCTCGCCTGGTGGGACCCTGTCCTGCTGGCCCTCGCGTGCCGGCGGCAGATACACTTCATGGCCAAGGCCGAGCTCTTCAGGGGCTGGAACCTTCCGCTCGGGCTCCTTCTCTACGCCGTCGGAGCCTACCCGGTGAGGCGGGGCAGGCCGGACAGGAGGGCCCTCGACCGGACGCTCGAGCTCCTGCGTCAGGGCCGGGCCGTGTGCGTCTTCCCGGAGGGGACCAGGGTGCGGACCGGGAAGCTGCGTCGGGCGGAGCCGGGCGTGGGGCTCATCGTCATCAGGACGGGGGTGCCCGTGGTCCCGGGCCATATCACCGGGCCCTACCGCTTCCGGTCCCCCGTGAGGCTGACCATAGGCCGCCCGAAGCGCTTCGCCATCGACCCGGAGGCGTCAGGGACGGCGGCCGAGAAGCGTCAGGCCGTGGCCGACGCCATAATGCAGGAGATCGCCGCTCTGGGGGGCCGATCGCCCGACGATTACCCTCTTCCGGAGAGGGAGCGCTCGCGTCTGCCTCGGGTCCTGGTCTCTAATACGGCGGCTGTGCCGGGGCAACAATAGGGTAGCCCGTGGCGCTGAGCACGGGAAGGACGGCAAAGTCTCTTTTGGAAGTTCTTGTTGCGCGGGAGTACGGCTTCTGCATCGGGGTAAAGAAAGCTGTCGAGTTAGCCCAGAAGGTCGCCGAAGAGGCTGGAGAGTCGGGCAGGTCGGTCTGGACCCTCGGGCCCCTCATCCACAACCGCCGCGTCGTCAACGACCTCGCCAGGCGCGGCATCCGAACGGCCTCCGGTCTCGCTGATGTCCCTCCAGGCGACATCCTCATCCTCCCCTCCCACGGCGCTCCGCCCGAACTCTTGACCGAGGCTCGCGCGAAGGGCGTGTCGGTGCGGGATGCCACCTGCCCGCTCGTGCGCAAGGTGCAGGATGCCGCAAGGTCTCTCTGCCGTGAGGGCTACACCGTCATCGTCGTGGGGCAACCCTCCCACACCGAGGTGAGGTCTGTCGTAGGCTGGGCCGGCGGACCGGTGCACGTGGTGGAGAGCCCGGAGGAGGTCGGAGACCTTACCCTGGAGGGCAAGGTCGCGGTGGTGTCACAGACCACCCAGAGGCCGGAGACGGTGAGACGGGTGACCGAACGACTGCGGGAGATGGTCGCTGATGTGCGGGTCGAGCCGACCCTGTGCCACGTGACCAGCAGGCGTCAGGAGGAGATGCGGGAGCTGGCTCAAAAGGTGGACGTGGTCGTGGTCGTCGGCGGACGGCAGTCGGCGAACACGAAAAAGCTGGTCGATATCGCGCGTGAGTCGGGGAAGCCCGTCTACCACGTCGAATCCGCCCAGGAGATCGACCAATCATGGTTCAGCAAAGGTGACACTGTCGGAGTGGCGGCGGGGACGTCGACACCGGACTGGGTCACCGAGGAGGTTGTGGCTAAGATGGAAGAGCTCAACAAGAACACTGAAGCCCAGGACGAGGAAGGGAAGGCCGCATCCCCCGGGGCCAGTCCGAAGGAGGCGGCGGAACCCGGGACGGAGCCCGCTCAGGAGGCTCAGGTCATACCGCCGCTCCCCAAGACCGGCGACACGGTCACCGGGACCGTGGTCAAGGTCAGCCCCGAGGAGATTCTGGTCGACATTGGCTACAAGACCGAGGGCATACTGCCTCCCTCAGAGCTCGGCCGACGCTTTGTGTCCGACCCCTCGGAGGTCGTCAAGGAGGGCGAGGTCATCGATGCGCTCATCGTCCGCATCGACGATGAGGGGCGTCCGGTGCTGTCGCGCCGACGGATTGCCGAGGAGCAGGCCTGGCGGAGGCTCGAGGAAGCCCACCGCGAGGGACTCACCATCGAGGCCCCGGTCACTTCGAAGGTGAAGGGCGGCCTTGTCGCCGACGTCGGGACCCGGGGCTTCATCCCCGCCTCCCAGGTCGGACTCGAGTACATCGAAGACCTCTCCGGCTATGTCGGCAAGACCCTCAAGGTGAAGGTCATCGAGGTCGACCGGGGTGACCGGCGGGTCATCCTGTCGGAGAAGAAGGCCCTCGAGGAGGAGCGCGAGCGTCAGCGCCTGGCCGTGCTCGAATCCCTGGAGGAGGGAGAGATCCGCGAGGGCGAGGTCAAGCGGGTCACCGATTACGGGGCCTTCGTCGACATCGGGGGCATCGACGGCCTGCTTCACGTCTCGGAGATGTCGTGGAAGCGGGTCAACGACCCCCGGGAGGTGGTGAAAGAGGGCGACAGGATACAGGTGTGCGTCCTCAAGGTCGACCGCGAGAGAGAACGCGTGTCCTTGGGCCTCAAGCAGGTCGGCCCTGACCCGTGGGCCGAAGCGGTGAAGCAGTTCCCGGTCGGGGCCATCGTGGAGGGCCGGGTCGTAAGCGTGGTGGACTTCGGGGCCTTTGTCGAACTCACCGAAGGTGTCGAGGGTCTCGTTCACATCAGCCAGCTCGCTCCCAGGAGGGTCGCGCACCCGTCAGAGGTCGTCGAGGTGGGTGACCGGGTTCGAGTCAAAGTGCTGAAGGTCAACCCCAAGGACCGCAGAATCAGCTTGAGCATCCGCGAAGCGGAGCAGGAGATGGACCGCCGGCAGATCAAGAAGTTCCTCAAGGAGGCCAGGAAGGACTCGGTGGTGACCATCGGGGACATGGTCGGCGACGTCCTGCAGGGCGCGAACCTGGGGGGACCGGAGAAGGATGGGGAGCCGGACAAGGACTGACCCGCCGTCAGACGGCGGCCGGCCCGGCCGGCGCAAGGCTCCCGCCGCCGGGAAGGCGGCTTCCAGAGGTTCTCAAGGCGCTGCGGGCGCGCGGAAAGGCGCCCGCAGCGCTTCTTGCGTCGCGGAGGCGCTTTCAGGCCGTCCGCCGGGTTCCATGACCCTCGTCATCGCCGAGAAGCCGAGCGTCGGGCGGGACATCGCCAGGGCTCTCCGCCGTCGGGGCGAGGCGTACGGGGACCACGGGTCGTTCCTCGTCGGGCGCGAGACCGTCATCACCTGGGCGGTGGGGCACCTCCTCGAACTCTGCGAGCCGGAGGACTACGACCCGTCCTGGAGACGGTGGCGGCTCGAGGGACTGCCCATCATCCCGCCCGAGTTCAGGCTCAGGCCCATCGAGCGCACCAAGGCCCAGCTCGACGTCGTGCTGGCCCTCATGAGGTCTCCCGTCTTCAAGGAGCTGGTCAACGCGTGTGACGCGGGGCGCGAGGGCGAGCTCATCTTCCGCCACCTCGTCCAAGCGGCCGGGGTGGACCTCCCGGTCAAGAGGCTCTGGGTCTCGGCCATGACCGACGAAGCCATCCTCGAGGGGTTCGACGACCTCCGCGACGGACGGGACTTCGAGCGCCTCGAGGCGGCGGCAAGGTGCCGGAGCGAGAGCGACTGGCTCGTCGGCATCAACGCCACGCGCGGCATGACCCGCAGGTGCGGGGTGCTCCTGTCGGTGGGCCGCGTCCAGACCCCGACCCTCGCCATCCTGGCGGAGCGGGAGAAGGCCATCAGGGAGTTCCGTCCGGAGAAGTACTTCGTCGTCGAGGCCTCCTTCGCCGCGGACAGGGGCGGCTACCGCGGGACATGGGTCGGACCCGGGGGCGACGAAGACCGGGTCAAGGACCCCGACGAGGCCAGGGCCGTCGCCGACCGGGTGGCGGGTGGGGAAGGCTGTGTCCTGAGTGTCACCTCGCGGTCCCGGACGCATCACCCGCCCCTGCTGTACGACCTCACACAGCTCCAGCGGGACATGAACCGCCGGTACGGGCTGTCCGCCTCGCGGACCCTCCGGCTTGCGCAGGACCTGTACGAGAAGCACAAGGTCATCACCTACCCGAGGACGGACAGCCGCTTCCTCGCCGGGCGGAACATCCCTCTTCTGCGCTCCACCCTGAAGGCCGTAGCCGGCGTCTCGCCCGAACTGGCCGCGGCGGCAGGGCCCGTGCTGGAGGCGGAGAGGCTCCCCATCTCCGGCCGGCTGGTCAACGACGCGCGGGTGAGGGACCACCACGCCATAATCCCGACCCTCAAGGCCGATGCGGCCGCGGGACTCAAGGGGGACCACCGGAAGGTGTTCGAAGCCGTCGCCCGCCGGTTCGTAGGGGCCTTCTACCCGCCGGCGGTCGTTGTGAACACCACCGTGGTGACCGCCGTCGGCGAGGACCTCTTCCGGAGCCGCGGCAGGACCGTCCGGGAGAAGGGGTGGCTGGCCGTCGAGGAGGCTCCCTGGCTGGAGCGGCAGGAGGGGGAGCAGGCCCTGCCGGAGCTCCACGAGGGGGCGGCGGTGGCCGTCGAAGGGGTCGAGGTCCTGGAGAAGGAGACCCGGCCGCCGCCGAGGTACACCGAGGCGACGCTGCTCCAGACGATGGACACCGCCGGCAGGCTCGTGGACGACGAGGAACTGCAGGAGGCCATGAAGGACAAGGGCCTCGGCACCCCGGCGACCCGGGCGGCCATCATCGAGAGGCTCATCGAGGTCGGCTATGTGGAGCGCGACCGCAGGAGTCTCGTTGTCACGCCCAAGGGGGCCGAGCTGGTGGCCGTGATCCCGACGCGCGACCTCGTCTCACCCGCCCTGACCGGCCTGTGGGAGTCCAAGCTGCGGGCGGTCGAGCGAGGGGAGCTCTCCCGCGAGGCTTTCATGAGTGAGATAAAGGGTTTCGTCGAGAGGCTCGTCGGCGACATCAAGATCCTCGACGTCGAGGGGGCCTCCGAACGGATGCGCCGGGTGGTGGGCACCTGTCCGCGGTGCGGGGCGGACGTTGTCGAGGGGAAGAGGGCTTTCTCGTGTTCACGCTGGAAGACGGACGGCTGCAGCTTCTACATCTGGAAGACGGTCGCCGGGCGCCGGGTCACCGCGGCGGAGGCCTCGGCGTTGCTGGAGAGGGGTAGGACCCGCCTCCTCAGGGGCTTCCGGTCGAAGAAGGGCCGGCGCTTCGCCGCCTATCTGGTCCTTGAGGACGGAGAGGTCAGGTTCGCCTTCCCGGAGAGCAAGGGACGCCGGCGGGAGGGCCTCGAGGGAGGTGGGGCCTCCGGAGAGCATTAAACCCCGCGGCCCCAGGGAACGCTAGCTGTGCGAGTCCTCAAGGGGGTGTGGCTGGTGCCTATCGGGGTGATAGCCCTCCTCGTGGTGGCCATCCTGGTCTACTTCGGTGTCCTTCACCGGGTGCTCGACCGTATGCGCCTCGACGACAGGACGGCTCTTCTGATCCTCTTGCTGATGATTGTCGGCAGTTTCTTCAACCTCACCGTCCTCAGGAGGCCTCCGCTCGTCATCAACATCGGCGGGGCCCTCGTGCCGATAGGGATAGCCGTCTACCTCATAGCCACGGCCGACACCCGCCGTGAGCGGGTCCGGGGGACGACGGCCGCGGTGGTCTCCGGAGCAGCCATCTACCTGGCCATGAAGCTCCTGAACCCGGAGGAGCAGACCATGGTCATCGAACCCGTCTACTTCTTCGCCCTGGTGGCCGGCCTTGTCGGCTACCTGTCCGGGCGCTCCCGGCGTTCGGCCTTCATCGGCGGGATGATGGGCATCGTCCTGGCCGACATCGCCCACTATGTGGAGATATCCGTCCGGGGCATCAGGGCGCAGACCTGGGTCGGCGGGGCGGGAGTCTTCGACTCGGCGGTCATCGCGGGCCTTCTGGCCGTGGTCCTGGCCGAGGTGGTCGGGGAGACGAGGGAGTTCATGGTGAGGGCACGGACCGGGCCTGACGGCGGGCGCGGGGCCGGCGGTGAGAAGGAGGACGAGAGGCGGGCCGGCGGGGACGGCGGAGAGGCCTTCACCGCCGCCTTCGGCGTCGCCGGGGGGAGCGGCCGCGGGAGTCGGACCCGGGCCTCTCACCGGGCCGGCCGGCGCGGAGCGGGAAGAGGCGGCGGCAGAGGCCGCACGGGTGCGCGTCGGACGGGGACGCCGCCGACGGGTGACACCGGCAAAGGTCGACCTGGAGGTGCAGGCGGTGATGCCTAGGAGGGGCGGGCTGGCGGCGGCTGCGGTGGCTCTCCTGGTCCTCGCCGTCGTCGTGGCCGTGCCGGGCGGCCGGGCGGCGGCTGAGGCCGAACTGCCGGGGCTGGAGTGGTTCACCGTCGTGGACCCTGACGGCAGGGTCATCTGCCAGACGGGGTTCGTCCTCGAAGTGGGGGACCAGTACATCGACCAGGACAACCGGGTGTGGCGCATAGAGCGCGTCATCGCGGCCGAGCGCAGAGCGGTGGCGCGCCTGGAGGGCACCCTCGACATGTCGAGGGCGGTGGAGGACTTCCAGGCTGCTCTCGCGGCACTGCCCCTGGCTCAGGGCACCGCGCGGCGGATAGGGATCTACCACACCCACAGCGACGAGTCCTACGTGCCCTCCGACGGCACGGACAGCGACCCCGCGGGCCGGGGAGGGGTCTACAGGGTCGGGGCTGAGCTGGCCAAGAGCCTGGAGAAGGCCGGCTTCACCGTCACCCACAGTCAGACCAACCACCTGCCCCACGACGCCGGGGCCTACGACCGGTCGAGGCGGACGGCGATGCAGCTCGTGCAGGGCGCGGTGGCCGTCTTCGACGTGCATCGCGACGCCGCTCCTCCTGAGGCCTACCGGGGACGGGTCGACGGCAGGGAGATAGCACAGGTCATGCTCGTCGTCGGTCGCGCCAACCCCCAGGCCGAGGCGAACATGAGCTTCGCCCAGGCCATCAAGGCCGCCGCGGACCGCCGGATGCCCGGGCTCATCCGGGGCATCCTGCGGACCGGAGGCAAGTTCAACCAGGACCTCTCGAGCCGCGCCCTCCTCCTCGAGGTCGGAGCCCACACGAACCGCCGCGAGGACGCCGAGGAAGCCGTGGCCATGCTGGGCTCCATCATCCCCGAGGTCATCGGGGCCGGAGGAGGCGGGACGGCCGGCCCGGCGGTCCTGCGGGCCATAGGGCTCATCCTCCTGGTCGCGGTGGGCGGCGGCCTGCTGTGGCTCTATGTCGCCGTGGGCGGGGACTGGCGGGCGGCCTGGGACAAGCTCAAGAACCTCGGCGAGGAGTTCGCCACCTACCTGGGCCGGCGGGGACGGCGTTAGGGGCGGGGAGCGTCCGGGGTGCCTTTCTGGGTGGCCGTCATCACCGGGATGGTCCTCGGGTCCCTGGCCAGGCTGGCCATGCTGAGGACCGACTACCGGCAGTATCCCAGTTATCCTCACGGGTACGCCAGCCACCTGGCCCTCGGGGTCATCGCCGCCTTCACCGGCGCGGCCGTCGTCCCGGCCCTTATCGAGGAGGAGTTCACCGCCGTCACCTTCCTGGTGCTCGTGGCCCAGCAGTTCCGCGAGATACGCGACCTCGAGCGGAGGACGCTCGACCGCCTGGAGGAGACCCAGCTCGTCCGACGCGGGGCCGGCTACGTGGAGGACATCGCCAAGGTCTTCGAGGCCCGGAACTACCTCACCATCTTCGCCGCCATGACGGCCAGCACGGTGACCTACCTCGGGGCGGCATCTGAGCTCATGGTCTGGCCTGCGGCGGCCCTGGCGGGCTCGGCGGCCGGCCTCGGGGTCGTGCTCTACGGCAAGAGGGGTCTCGACCGTCGGCCCGTCGGGGCCATATGCAGGGTGAGGGAGGGGCGACTTCACTTCCGCGACACGCTCCTTTACGTGGACGACATCCTCATCATGGAGATAGGTCTCGCCGAGGGCCGTGAGGCCTACGAGAAGCACGGGGTCGGGGTCGTCATCGAGCCGAAGGACGACGACGCCCGGGCCACCTTGGCCAATCTCGGGCAGCGTCAGGCCATCGCCCACGACACGGCGGCCATCATGGGCCTGAGGAAGGACTTCGGGACACCCGAGTTCACCCCGCTCGTGCGTCTGGACCTTGAGACCGGCAGGGCGGCCATGGCCATCGTACCCGTGGAGCAGGACGTCGGGCCGCTCCTGGACGCGGTGCGTTCCGTCCCCGTCATCGAGGGCGCACGCACGCGGCCGCTGGCGACGAAGCCGGGGCGGAGGGCGGCGGATTAGGCCGTCCGCGGGAGGGGAAGATTTTGACCCAGCGTGAGCCGGAGACGATCGTGGCCGTGGTCACCCTGGACCCGGAGAAGGTCCGGGGAGGAGGCGCTCCGGTCTTCGTGGCCTCAGGACCGAAGGAGCGCGAGAAGATAGCTACGTACCTGAGCCGGATAATGGATGTGCAGGTCCACGACCTGGAGAACGGGACCTACGTCCTCGTGCGCCACTAGGCGTGTACCGCTAGGAGGGGCGACTTGCTCGTCATATACCACTGCCACGGCGGGGCCCACGCGTCGGTGGTGTGTGCGGCGGTGCACCTCGGGCTCCTGCCGGTGGACCGCATCCCGACCGCCGACGAGCTGTGGGCCGTGCGCTGGTTCGACAGGGAGGACCCGGCCGACCACGGGAGGATTCGGTGCATGGGTGTGGACTCCCGGGGGAGGAAGGTGTGCGTCCTGGGGCGGCGGAACGTCTTCCGGGTGCTGCGGCGGGCGGTGGAGCTCGTGGCCCGTGAGATGGGGGTGTGGTCGCCGGGGGAGGTCCTCTTCGTCGACACCCTGCCGTGTGCGAACTGGTACATGCGTGTCGGAGGGTTCCTCAGCCGGGCGGCAGGTCTGAGGCGTCTGGGGCGTCCGCTACTGGCGCACGGGACCCGGAAGGCCTACCCGGAGCTCGTCGCCCTCGTGAGGCGCACCCTGGCCCGGATGGAGGGGCGGCCTGAGGGCGGGTGAAGGTCTTCTACAACTGCTACGGCGGGACGCACACCTCTGTCGCGGCCGCCGCCCTCCATACGGGACGCCTGGACCCGCGCCGCCCCCCACGGGTGAGGGACATCGTCGGCCTGCCGCTCTTCGACCGTGTGCCAACGGAAGACATCGGCCTGGCCTTCCCGTACGGCCGGGGCCCGGACGGCGAGGACGTGTTCGTCATCGGTTTCGGTCCCGGGAAGACCGTCATCAAGCGGGCGGTGACCTCCTTCCTGGAGCTCAAGGGGGTCTGTGCGGAGGATTACCTGTTCGTCGACGCCCTGCCCCGGGCCACGTGGGCCATCAAGGTCGGCGGCACCCTCTCGCGGCGTCTCGGTCTGGTCCCGCTCGGGCGACTCCTCGCGGCCTGGGGCGTGCAACGGGCCTACGACCGGCTGGTGTCCCTGGTCGAGGAGACCCGCGCGAAGGTCAGGCGCCGGCGGGGCGGCGCTTCCTTGACGGTCCCTTCCCGGGGTGGTTAAGATGGTGGTCGAGCCTCGGGTCCGGGGTCCGGGCGCTCCGGGAGGGTGGCGGAAGTGGGACGCGGGAGTCTGTCCGGAGCGGTGGTCGCGAACGTCCGCCCCGGCTCCATCGCGGCCGAACTCGGACTCCGGCCGGGAGACCGTCTCTGCGAGGTCAACGGGTCTCCCCTCAGGGACTACATCGACTACCGGTACCTGACGGCCGAACCGCTGGTTGAGCTAAGGGTCATCCGGCCCTGCGGGGAGGACGTCATCTTCGAGGTCGAGAAGGACCCTGACGAGGACCTCGGGCTCGTCTTCACCGCGGACATCTTCGGTGACCCTCCACAGGTCAGGACCTGCACCAACAAGTGTGTCTTCTGCTTCGTGGACCGCCTCCCCCCCGGCCTCCGCCCGGCCCTCTACGTGAAGGATGACGACTACCGCCTCTCCTTCCTGCACGGCAACTTCATCACCCTGACGAACCTGAGACCGGAGGACCTCGCCCGCATCGAGGCCATGCGCCTCAGTCCCCTCTACGTCTCGGTCCACAGCACGGAACCGGCCCTGCGGGCCCGCCTCATGGGCAGCCCCAGGGCGGCCGCCATCATGGACGACCTCCGGCGGCTCATCCGGGCTGGCGTGTCGGTCCACGCGCAGATCGTCGTGTGTCCCGGCCTGAACGACGGCCCGCACCTGGAACGTTCGCTCGAGGACCTGGCTTCACTGAGGCCCGGGGTCGAGTCCGTCGGGGTCGTGCCCGTCGGTCTCACCCGCTTCGGGCCGCCGTCGGGTCCGGTGAGGAGGCTCACGCCCGCCGAGTGTAGGGCCCTCCTGGAGACGCTTCTCCGGTGGCACCGGAAGACGGACGGCTTCGTCTTCCCGGCCGACGAATTCTTTCTGGTCACGGGGAGCCCGGTTCCCGGAGCCCGGTTCTACCGTGGGTTCCCACAACTGGAGAACGGGATCGGGCTCGTCCGGCTCTTCCTCGACGACCTGGCGCGGGTCAGGCGCGGCAGGGGGTCGGCCGCGGACGGCTCGGGCGCCGGGGCCGAGGACGGAGCCGCCGGAGTGACGCACGCCGCCGCCCGAACCGCCGTGGACGCGGGTCCGGACGGCACTCCGCCCGGCGAGGGGTTCGTCGTCGTCACCGGCACGCTCGCCCGCCCCTACGTGGAACGGGCGGTGGAGGCCGTCTCGGAGAGGCTCGGCGTCGAAGGCGAGGTCGTCGAGGTGCGGAACGAGTTCCTCGGTCCCTCGGTGACGGTGGCCGGCCTCCTGGCGGGAAGGGACGTCCTCGAAGCCACGAGGAAGGCCGCCCGCGGGCGGCCTGTGCTCGTCCCCGGCTCCGCCCTGCGGGCGGGGTCGGACGAGTTCCTGGACGGTGTCTCCTTGGGGGACCTCAGCGCCGCGACGGGAGCGCGGTTCGTCGACGGGGGCTGGCTGCCGAGCCACATGCTCGGTGCCCTCCGCGACCTGGGACGCAGGGAGGGGATGTGATGTCGTCGGCCATCGTGGCCATCGTCGGCCGGCCGAACGTGGGCAAGTCGACCCTCTTCAACCGGCTCCTCAGGCAGAGGAAGGCCATCGTCGAGAGCGAGCCCGGCGTCACCCGCGACCGGCTGTACGGGGTGACCGACTGGGCCGGGCGCATCTTCACCCTTGTCGACACCGGAGGTCTCGACTGGGACGGGGACGACCCTATCCGGGTCGAGACGACCCGGCAGGCGGAAGCGGCCATCGCCGAGGCGGACGTCATCGTCTTCATGGTGGACGCCGTGGCGGGGCTCACGCCCGCCGACGAGGCGGCGGCGGCCGTCCTCCGCAAGAGCGGCAAGCCGGTCATCGTGGCCGCGAACAAGGTGGACGACATCTCCCGGGCGTCCCTGGCGGCCGACTTCCACCGGCTGGGTCTCGGCGAGGTCCTGCCCGTTTCGGCCCTTCACGGGCTCGGAACGGGGGAGCTTCTTGATGAGGTGGTGGAGAACCTCCCGCCGGCGGCCGAGGAGGAGGGTCTCGGGGACGAGCGAGGGACGGAGGCGGACACGTCCGCCGCGGACGGCCCGGCTGCGGTCGGGCCGATAAGGATGGCCGTCGTCGGCCGCCCGAACGTGGGGAAGTCGTCTCTCGTCAACGGCCTTGTGGGTGAGGAGCGCGTCATCGTCGCCGACGAGCCGGGGACGACGCGCGACGCCGTGGACGTCGCCTTCCGCCGCGGCGGGGTCGACTACGTCATCGTGGACACGGCCGGCCTGCGCAAGAGGAAGCGCCTGCGGGGGAGTGTCGAGCGCTACAGTGTTCTACGGACCCTGCGGGCCGTGGACCGGTCTGATGTCGTCCTGCTCCTCTTCGACTCGACGCGGCCACCCGCGGAGCAGGACAAGCGGATGGCGGGCTACGTCAGTGAGGCGGGCCGGGCCCTGGTCCTGGTGGTCAACAAGTGGGACCTCGTCGAGACGGACGGGGCGGCTTTCGCCGACTACGAGGGGCACCTGAGGCGCGTCTTCCACTACGTCGACTGGGCCCCCATCGTGTTCACCTCCGCGAAGACCGGGTGGAACCTCGAACGTGTGCTCCAGACGGTCCGCCGCGCCGCGGAGAACCACCGTCGGCGCGTGCCGACGTCAGAGGTGACAAGGGTCTTCCGCGACGCGGTCGCCGTGAACCCGCCGCCCTCGGAGGGCGGCCGGCGCCTTCGCGTCAGCTACGTCACCCAGGCCTCCGCAGCCCCGCCCAGGTTCGTGTTCTTCGTCAACTCGCCCTCACTGGTGAAAGACACCTACCGGCGCTATCTCGAGGCTCGGGCCAGGGAGGCCTGGGACTTCACCGGGACCCCCCTGAGGCTCCATTTCCGTCCGAAGAGCTCCTGAGGCGGCCTCTGCCCGAGGCATTTAGGGAGCGGCGGAATTTCCATAACCTGTCCTCATATACATTCCACTGGCTCACCTACTCTTCGCTACTGCGGCCCGAAAGGCCTGAGGAGGGAGAACCGGTGGAGAAGTTCGACATCTTCAAGGACATCGCCGAGCGCACCGGCGGTGACATCTACATCGGGGTGGTCGGACCGGTCCGCACCGGGAAGTCCACCTTCATCCGGAAGTTCATGGAGATGCTCGTCCTGCCGAACATCACCGACCCCGACGAGCGCCAGCGGACCGTCGACGAGCTCCCTCAGGGTGGCATGGGCCGGACCATCATGACGACCGAACCGAAGTTCATACCTGACGAGGGCGTCCGGATCACCATCAAGGACAGGCTCTCCCTCAGGGTGCGCATCGTGGACTGTGTCGGCTACACCGTCCCCGGGGCGACGGGCTATGAAGACGAACACGGGCCGCGCCTCGTCAACACCCCGTGGTTCGAGGAGGGCATTCCCTTCCAAGAGGCGGCCGAGATCGGGACGAGGAAGGTCATCGCCGAACACTCGACCATCGGTGTGGTCGTCACGACCGACGGCAGCTTCACGGATATCCCGAGGGAGGACTATGTCGACGCCGAGGAACGGGTCGTCGGGGAGCTCAAGGAGATCGGCAAGCCTTTCGTCGTCATCCTGAACTCGTGCCATCCGGACACAAAGGACACCCTGGGTCTGGCCGAGCGCCTCGAGGCCGAGTACGATGTGCCGGTCATCCCCATGGACGTCACGGCCATGGGGGAGGATGACATCTACGACATCATGGAGCAGGTTCTCTACGAGTTCCCCGTGCGCGAGGTCGTGGTGAACCTGCCCAGGTGGGTGGAAGAGCTGGAGCCCGGCCACCGGCTCAGGACGGAGTTCGAGGAGAGCGTGGCCGAGACCATCCGCAGCATCCGGAGGCTCCGCGACGTGGAGAAGGCCGTCGAGGCCCTGGCCGGCTATGACTTCATCGAGAAGGCCACCCTGGAGAGCATGGAGATGGGCACGGGCGTGGCGACGGTGGACCTCCAGGCCACGGAGGCCCTCTTCTGGAAGACGGTGGAGGAGATGACCGGGTTCGCCATCGGCGGCAAGCACGACCTCCTGCGGCAGATCAAGGACCTGGTCCACGCCAAGCAGGAGTTCGACGTCATCCGCGAGGCTCTGGAGGACGTGCGCACGGTCGGCTACGGGATGGTGCCCCCGCAGGTCTCCGAGATGACCTTCGAGGACCCGGAGCTGATTCGCCAGGGCGGGCGCTACGGGGTGAGGCTCCGGGCCAGCGCCCCGTCGCTCCACTTCATCCGCGCCGACGTGGAGACGGAAGTGACTCCGATCATCGGCACGGAGCGGCAGTGCGAGGAGCTGGTGAAGTACCTCCTGGAGAAGTTCGAGGACGACCCGAAGAAGATCTGGGAGTCGGACATCTTCGGCAAGTCCCTGCAGGACCTCGTGAGGGAAGGCATCGAGAACAAGCTCTTCCGCATGCCGGAGAACGCTCAGGCGAAGATTCAGGAGACCCTCACGAGAATCATCAACGAGGGGAGCGGTGGGCTCATCTGCATCCTGATCTAGCCCACACCGCAGGCCTTCGCAGGGAGGTGAACATCCGACCCTGGGAAGCCCGAGCGTGTGAGGTGACGGCCGGTCCGCGAGGGCCGGCCGTCGTGCGTCGCGGGCCGGTCGCCCTGGGGCGCCCCTGGGTCGCGGGCCGGCCTCCGGGGGGTAATCACGGTGTTGGACCTGCTCATATAATGAACCGGCCTCGCAGGAGCCGTCCGGTGCGGCCAGGCGGCCTGGCGCTTGCCCGAGCCGCCCGGAAGGGGAGGTGGCGTCGGTTGACAGAGGAGACACTGAGCAGGAGGGCCCTGGGCTACATCAACGAGGTCCTGGGCAAGGCCGCCCACTATCTGGACGCGACCCCGACCGACGACGGGTGGGTGGTCCGCGCCGTCGTGGTGGAGACGAAGCCCAAGCCGGGTCCAGGCGGCGGGAGCAAGGAGTGGCACGTCCTTTACGAGGTGCATCTCGACCGGGACATGGAGCCTCAGTTCCATGTCAGGCGAGGCTTCTGGAGCAAGCCGCTCCCTGGTTCGCCGCGGGCCGAGCCGGCCGCTCGCGGGGACACATCGGGCGAGGAGGGTTCCTGTTCCGCCGAGGGCGGAAGCGCTCAGGGCCAGGACCCTGAGGAGAACGGCGGTGAGGACCGGGACGAAGACCGGGACGAGGACACGACCCTCCCCGGGGAGGTCCTGGAGCCGACACCGGAGGCGTCGGAAGAGGGCGAGCAGGACCTTGCCGGTGAAGAGACCGGGGAAGAGGTCCCGGTCGATGCGGCCGAGGGGCTGGAGGATGTGACTCTCGAGCCCGAGCGACCTCCCCTGGAAGCCGGCGGGGAGGAACAGGAAGACGAAGAGGAAGAGGAGTCCGTGCCCGAAGAGGAGCCCGCGCCCGGGCCCTCGAGACCCAAGGTCCAGGTCAAGCAGGGGGCGCCGGCGGTGAGGTTCCGCTACGTGCAGGACGATGCCGCCGGCCGCCCGGAGGCGGCGGACGAGGCGGTCGGGGAACCTGAACCCGGGGAGCCGGGAGAACCTGCCGAGGAGGAGTCCGGTCCCCAGACGCCGGGCTCGGGAGAAGAGGGCTAGACCGCCGTCTGGCAAGGCCCTCCAGCGGTCGGGGAACCGTGAGAGGTCCGGGAGCACCCGGGACATGCT
>ENA-OSAI01000182-OSAI01000182.1-marine-sediment-metagenome-genome-assembly--contig:-NODE-182-length-37214-cov-13.133642_pt1 | contig 37214 bp, 33 predicted proteins | sample MGYA00237871_ERZ529316 | MGnify/ENA primary metagenome ERZ529316 (study PRJEB26369, sample SAMN03142814) | marine sediment metagenome | biome: marine; feature: borehole; material: sediment...
ATTCATAATTACCAACTACTACCTTATACTTCCAATTTCTAGGGAATCCTCATATCCTATCTGACGCTACCTCTGGCGATATTGAATTTGAGCAGTGGGTCTGCATGGTTTAACAGCACCAGGTCTATATCTTTGTATCCGAAAAGGTCAGAGAGTTTCTTCAGAATTCTGGTTCTGCTTTTTAAAATTGATACGGGATTTTTAACCAGAATAGCCACATCAACATCACTTTCGCTGTCGAACCTGTTTGCAGCATAGGAACCGAAAAGAATAAAAACCATTATGCCGTGCTTTTTACACAGTTCACGTATTTTATCAACAGGTAGCTGCATTTTCCTTTCCTTCTTTCTTCCGTTAAAATGTTGTGATTATTATACCATTTGTTGGAACTGCTTTCAACACCGATTGTCTCATGGAATTGTATCAAAACTATTGGAACGTGCGTTTGGTTTTGATATAATTAGTAGAAAAAGGAAGCTTCGGAGGTTGGTATATGATTGAACTGCAGGCCAGTGTGGAGCGCATCACGTATTACAACCATGATAACCATTTTGCTGTTTTGAGGATGAAACACACAGAAAAGGACGAGACTTTTACAGCAGTGGGGCACTTTCCCTTTGTTGGAGAAGGGGAAATGTTTGAGCTCAAAGGTGAATGGACAGAACATCCTGTGTACGGCCCTCAGTTTAAAGTAGAAGTATACCGGATAAGCGTACCCGCTACGGTTAGGGGCATAGAAAAGTACCTGGGTTCCGGGCTTATCAAGGGCATCGGGCCCAAAACCGCTAAGAAACTGGTGGAATACTTTGGACGTGACACCCTGAACATCATCCAGTATCATCCGGAGCGTTTGACAGAGGTGGAGGGGATAGGAGAGGTAAAGGCAAAACAGATAGCTCAGGAATTTGAACAGCAGCGGGATATACAGGATGTGATGCTGTTTTTACAATCCAATGGAGTAAGCCCCACTTACGCTGTTAAGATATACAAAGAATACGGTCAAAAAACCATCCAGCTTATTAAGGAGAATCCATACCGCCTGGCGGACGAGATTTTCGGGATAGGCTTCAAGACGGCTGATAAAATTGCCCGGAACATGGGGATAAAGAAGGATTCCCGCTACAGGATTGCAGCGGGAATAAAACACGTCATAAATGAGTTTGTATCAGAAGGCCATACGTACGCACCCCTGGATGAGCTTGTCAAGAGAGGGGAAAGAATCCTGGAAGTATCGGGAGATTCCATTCAGGAAATTGTTGAGGAACTCAAGGAAAGCAGAGAGGTTGTAGTGGAAGAAACAGAAGGGGGAAAAGCCGTATACCTCCCTCCCTATTACTATGCGGAGAAGGGAGCGGCAGACAGGCTCAGCAAACTGGCGCGAGTTCCGGTGACTCCCATTCCCGTGGATGTGGAGGATGAGATTGAAAAAATTCAAAAGTCAACGGGTATCAGGCTTTCTACAGGGCAGAAAGAGGCAATAAAAAAGATAGTGGAAAACGGTGTTGTGGTTATAACAGGGGGACCTGGAACGGGTAAAACTACGGTTATAAACTGTATTCTGGAACTGTTGGAAAGGCGGGGGATGTATGCCGCTCTGGCTGCACCTACGGGAAGAGCGGCCAAAAGGATGACGGAGGCAACCGGCAGGGAGGCGAAAACCATTCATCGCCTTCTGGAATTCAGCTACTCTCAGGGGCGGGGAATGGAGTTTAAAGTGAATGAAGATGAACCCCTTGAAGCGGATGTGGTTATCATAGATGAGGTATCGATGGTGGATCTGCTCCTCATGTATAATCTCCTCAAAGCCGTCCCCTTTGGGGCACGGCTGGTGCTGGTAGGAGATGTAGACCAGCTCCCTTCAGTAGGGGCGGGCAATGTTTTGAAGGATATTATAGACAGTGGGAAGATACAGGTTGTCCACCTGACAGAAATTTTCAGACAGGCCCGGGAAAGCATGATTGTAGTCAATGCTCACAGAATCAACAGAGGGGAGTTTCCCATCCTGAACAGGTCAGAAAAAGATTTCTTCCTTGATGAAAAAGAAGACCCTCATGATATACTGGTGACGGTGCTTGAACTGTGCAGCAGGCGTATACCCGGGTTTGCTGCTTTTGATCCCCTGGAGGATATACAGGTTTTGACACCCATGCGGCGCACGTGTATCGGAGTTGATAACCTCAACAGGGAACTTCAGAAAATCCTCAACCCCCCTTCTCATGACAAGGAAGAGAAAAAGGTGGGAGGAATGGTCTTTAGAGAAGGGGATAAAGTTATGCAGATAAAAAACAACTACAAAAAAGAGGTTTTCAACGGGGATATAGGCAAGATCGTTGAGATTGATAATGAAGAAGGGGTAGTTTATGTGAAGTATCCTGATGGTGAGGGAGAACGGGTTGTTGAATACGAAGGCTATGAAACCGAGGAACTGGTGCTGTCCTATGCCATTTCCGTTCATAAGAGCCAAGGGAGTGAGTATCCTGTTGTTGTTATGCCTGTTTCAACCCAGCATTACCTTATGCTGCAGCGCAACCTGCTTTACACGGCTATAACCAGAGCAAAGGAACTGGTGGTGCTGGTGGGGACCAGGAAGGCCCTTGCCATAGCTGTCAACAACAACAAACCGGCAAAACGCTACACTCTGCTGGCCAGAAGGATAAGGGAGTGTTTTTCTGTGAATTGATCAATATTGATAACATCGGAAACTTCGGTTGCAAAGCTGATGTGGGCATTGGGTAAAACCAATAAGCTTGAAGAGGTAAGGAAGATAATGCTGACCACCATCAATGTGGATTCAAAACCAAAAATCCGCTGTTTATAGGTTTAAAAATCAGGCTGTGGCTGTGAACAGTCAGCAGCCTTCTTTTAAAATCAAATCCCTTCTCTTTTTGGCCAGTTCTATTAACTGGTTAGTGAATCCTGATTTGCTAAAGATTATAAAATGTTCTTTCCTGTTATTTTTTGACCACTGGACCTTCCTGGCTTTATCAATCAAATCGAAGAAGACATCTACATCTACTTCAATATCAAGGTATTTGCATTCTCCAAATATTATATCCTTGGTTTCATCATTATATCCTACGATATCAATTTCATCTTTCCTGTTCCACCATTTCCCCAGCTTTAAAATCTTAAAACCAAACATGTTTGATTCATTCATTTGCCAGATCTTTTCTAAGCAAACTTTTTCATAAACAAAACTTACATGATTGTCGATAAAATTGTTTTTGATTTTATTTAAAACATAATCTGTGTTTTCCATTTCTAAGTAATTTTTATAGGGATATACAAATTTGAACCAGAACTCAATAAAATTATCCTTAATAAAGTAAAGGCCTTTTTTGCTTTTTTCTGGATTTTTTTCTGTAACAGGTAGCTGTCTTTCTATTATATCCATATCAATTAAAGTTTTAATGTATTTTGTTAGATTGGATTGAGAAATTCCCAGATAAGATGCCATTTTACCGAGTTTGTGATTTCCCATTGCAATTGTTTTAATTACTGAAAAATAACTTCCAATATCATTTAATTCCCTTTCAAGCAAAAAAACCGGTTCTTCAAACAAAAAACTTTGTTTGTTTAAAACATTTTTTTCTATTGCTGTGTATATATCTTTTTCTGATTTGAAAATTTCTATATACTTGGGAACTCCTCCAGTAACTGCATAAAATTCGATTAACTCATTTGTCGTTTTGTCTTCAAAAAACTCACCATATCTGGAGAAACTTATCTGTTTCATTTTTATTTGCCCGGTTCTTCTTCCATATAATGGGCTGGAGTAGGTTAAAGTTTGGCTTTCCATCATACTGATCAGTGAACCACACAAAATCACCATAATATTTTCATCTTTTAAATGGTTGTCCCATATCCGTTGAAATATTGAAGAAAAAGCTTTATTGATTTTTACCAGATACTGGAATTCATCTATTACGATGATTTTCTTTGTTTCCTTATTATAGTCTTTGAATGCTATAAAAAGATCATCCCATGTAAAGCTGGTTCCTCTTTTAAGAAGGGGATTGTTAGTAAAGTTTGCAATCAGGTGTTTCAGGTTCTTTATGTTTTCCCTTTCCATTTCTTCTGTTGCAAGAAAGTACAGGGCAGGTTTGTTTTCAATAAATTTCTTTATTAAAGCTGTTTTTCCGATTCTTCTTCTACCATAAATGATTATAAAAGATGAACCTGGTTTGTTGTATTCTTTATCCAAAAACTCTAATTCCTTTTCTCTATTTATAAACCTGAATTTCATAATAATATCACCTCAGTATTATTATACCATAAATTATTATAATATAAATTATAATAAAATAAATTATAATAAAATAAATTATATAAAAATGCATAACAAAAAATCTACTGCACAGTTTTATGCAGTAGATTTTTGGATTGGGGAATCTACGATTCCCTCTAATTAAAAGCTTCAGCCAAAACCGGTGTTACAGGTGCTTCTTCCCCCGGATGTTCCTACGTTAATGGATTTGAATTCCTGGATAACGTCCCCTGATCCGCACTCGGGACATCTAGTTTTGTCTTTATCCCTGATGGAAGCAAAAACGGTAAAGGATTTACCGCATTTTCTGCACTTGAAATCATAAAAGGGCATTCAAACCCACCTCCTTTATACCATATACCCCCATATAGTATGTGCAATTTTATTATAACAGATTTGTGTTTTCTGTCAAGCTGAATCCCGAAGCTGCAAAACGATATATTTTTGATTTTTTTAGAGGAAATACCATAAATTTGACGAATTAAAATAAAAATTGCAAAAATTGGAGATGCATTATGAAGCTGTTAGTAGAAACGCTCCTTGACCTGGTTTATCCACCCCCTGCCAACTGTATTGTATGCGGTGAAATGCTTGAAGAAGATGAAAGGGATGTATGCCGTAGATGCTTTAAAGCTATTGAATACATTAAGGAACCTGTGTGTAGAAAATGTGGCAAACCACTGCACCATACCAAATTCCTTCAATACTGCTATGACTGTGTAACCATGGAGCACTGTTTTACCCAGGGGGCATCAGTGGGTGTTTTTGACGGCATACTGAAACAGCTAATATTCCACTTCAAGTTCAAAGGCAAGAAAAGACTTGCGGGTCTGCTGTCAGGGCTTTTGATTGAGAAGCTTGAAACTTTGAACTGGCCTGCTTTTGGGTGTGTTGTCCCCGTACCTTTAAGCAGAAAAAGGCTGAGTCAGAGGGGATTCAATCAGGCCCTATTGCTTGCTGGACCCGTAGCAAAAGCGTTGAACTGTAAGCTGGTAGGCGGTAACCTTATAAAAGTAAAAGGTACCAGGCTGCAGCGAGAACTGAGTAGAGGGGAAAGGTTAAAAAACTTAAAGGGTTCTTTTCGTGTAAAGAACCCGAAACAGTTTAAGGCTAAAAGGATTTTGCTTGTGGATGATATCTTCACAACAGGTGCCACAGTTGATGAATGTTCCAGGGTGCTGCTGGAAAGCGGTGTGTGGGAAGTGTTTGTTTTGACTCTAGCATCCGGGAAAGGATTTTAGAAAAGAAGGAGGTTTTAGCATGCCCCAGTTAAAAAACTGTCCCAGGTGTGGTAAGCTTTTTGTTTACACCAATATCATGCTGTGTCCCGATTGCCAGAGAGAAGATGAGGAGGATTACAACAAGGTCAGGGATTACCTTTATGAACATCCTAAAGCAACCATAGACAGAGTGAGTAGTGAGACAGGAGTTTCGACAAAAAAGATAATACGTTTTCTCAGAGAAGGGCGGTTAATGCTTTCTAAGGATAACGTAAATATTTTCTTGAGATGTGAAAGATGCGATAAACCAATAAGGAGCGGCAGGTACTGTGAAGAGTGCGCAAAAGAACTGAAAGATAAGCTGATGGGAAACAAAGACATGCCACTGAAAGAAATCAAGAAAGGCAGGATGCATCTTAATATTAAGAGGAAGAAATAAGCTACATTAAGGAGATAATTTTTTTATACTGCTGTAAATGCCGTTTTTCAGCGGATATTCAATATAATTGAAGATAAACTTTTAATATCACCTTTCCGATATCAAAAATAAGGGAAAATTTGGGGTGAATTTTTTTGTCAAGAAGGTGGAAACATGATGATTTCAAAAAGCCAGATACAGAGCATTATTAAAGCGTACAGCACCCAGAGAATAGAAGAAAAGACCAAAAAAGAAAAACCCCGGAATATTAAAACCGATAAAGACAGGGTGGAGCTTTCCACCGAAGCAAGGTTCTACCAATTGGCTTTAAGTGAGATCAAAAGAGCCCCGGAGATAAGGAAGGAAAAGGTTGAGGCCCTGAAAGCACAAATTTCTAAAGGCACATACAGTGTGAGTGGTGAAAAGGTAGCGGAAAAGCTCCTGGAGAGAGCAATAGTAGATGAATTGATTTGATAAGGAGTGGCTCTGATGGGTGCTTTGCTAAAACAGCTGGGAGAAGTGCTTGGAGAAGAACTGGAAATATATGAAGATATTCTTGCCCTTTCGAAAACCAAAACTGATTGCCTGGTTGAGGGAAACGTGAAACGCCTGGATAACATTGTCAGGTCGGAGCAGGCCCTTATATTAAAAATAGGCAAGCTTGAGGAAGAAAGGTTCAGAATTTTGAAGGAAATCAGCAAAGACATAGAGATAGATGTTGACAGGATTACCCTTGCTGAGCTTCTGGATAAGATCGATACTGGTTCAAAACATCATCTTAAAGAGATTCAGCAGAAGATTACCGCAGTTTTAGGGGAGTTGGAAAAAGTCAACCAGACCAACTCAAGACTCATTCAAAAGTCCCTTGAACACATAAACCATTCCATAAAACTGATAACCTCAGCAGTTGAGGAGGATACCGGAATATACAAGGACGGTTCGGGCAAGAAGGATAAAAAAGATGTGAAGAGTTTTGTGGATATAAAGCTATAGGGGTGAGTGGTGTGAAGTCATCCTTTTTTGGTCTTGATATAGCTAAAAAGGCTCTTTTTGCAAGCCAATATGCCCTTAATGTTACTGCCCACAACATTGCCAATGCAAATACTGAAGGCTACTCACGGCAGCAGGCCATAATGAGTTCAACACATTTGGAAAGCCTTTATGGTTTTAATAGATCCTTTTTCAAAGGTCAGGTAGGCAGTGGAGTCACAATAGAGGAAGTTAGAAGGATTCGGGATATGTTCGTGGATTATGATTACAGAAACGAAAACCAGGCCCTAGGAGAATGGGAGATTAAGAGTGATTTTCTGCAGAAGATAGAGCTTATTTTCAATGAACCTTCAGAAACGGGAATTAGAAGTGTTTTGGATAATTTCTGGAATGCCTTCCAGGAATTAAGCAAACACCCGGAAAACCTTACAGTTAGGGAAATCGTTTACCAGCGAGGAGTTGACCTTGCGGATACTATTAACCACATCAACAGGAAGCTTTCGGATTTGACGGATCATGCCAATTTTACTATGGAAACAAAGGTGGGGGATATTAATTCCCTCTCAAGGCAGATTGCCGAGCTAAACCTGAAGATCCAGCAGGTGGAGATAACAGGGGACAATGCCAATGATTTGAGGGACAGGCGAGATCTATTGATAGACAGGTTGTCTAAAATCATAGATATTGATGTGAATGAGAATGAACATGGGCAGTCAGTTATAACCATTTCAGGGACGCCCCTTGTTCAGGGCATATACTATAAGGAGTTAAAGCTTGATGAAACGGCAGAGCCGCCCGAAATAATTTGGGCGAAAACAGGGAGAAATGTGGATATACAGAGTGGAGAATTGAGGGGGCTCCTGGATATAAGGGATGATGTAATAGCAGAATATCAGAATAATCTCAAGCAGCTGGCTGATACTTTGAGGGATGAGATTAATGCAATCCACAAAAACGGCTATGGTCTTGATGGTTCAAATGGTATTAACTTTTTCAAAGAAGCCGTAGACCTGAGTGATGATGAGTTGATTGCTGTGAATCCATATCTGGATATTGAACAAATAGCTGCTGCAACAGATGCTGCAAATCTTCCGGGAGATGGAAGCAATGCCCTGGCTCTGGCTCAACTTAAGAATGCAGAAGTTATCAATGGAGGAACCTTTGATGATTTTACTAAATCACTGGTATCCAGGCTGGGTGTACAAACCCAGGAAGCAAAAAGAATGGTGGACAACCAGGAGCTTCTCATTTCACACCTGGAGAACCGAAGGGAAATGGCTTCCGGAGTTTCCCTGGATGAAGAAATGGCCAATATGGTCAGGTTCCAGCATGCCTATACGGCCGCTGCAAGATTAGTAACAGCCATCGATGAAATGATCGGAATCGTGGTTGAGAGAATGGGACTGGTGGGTAGGTAGTTAGTCGGAGAGAAAGCTGATTAACCACCTGATGCTTTGGCGTGAGGTTCCGGCTGAAAAGAAAGGTAAAGAATTTTTGGCTCTTCTCCAAAACAGTTGGTTAAGGGTTAAGCTAATATATCTAACAAACTTTATCTAGAGATGTACGTAGGTTGGTTAGATAGCCTTGCCCGGCTCGAGAATTTCTACACCAGCCAGCTTCGGCAGTCAAGGCAATAAAAAAGGATAGACTTAGTGAAATACCAAAGGATCTATCCTTTTTTTGTGTGGAATTTTCAAAAAACCTATTGCATAAATATGCATTATAATGTATAATAATTAACAAATATACACAATAGCCCTTCACCTCCCCGCCTGGTAAGCTGGAAAAGGTGAAGGGTTGTGAAGAACCCCGTTCAGAGGGCCTTCATGTCCTTAATTATAACACAGCAGGCCTTCTGAAATCAATTTCAAAAAGCATCTTTTAAAAAGGAGAGGAGTAACATGTTAGCAAAGACCACATCGGATAAAGGTCTGCTGGAAGTGGAATTTTTACAGATTCCGGATTTAAAAGGGAAGGATGTGCTCACATTAAATGACCTTACAGCTTCACAGATTAAACACATAATAAGGGGAGCCCTCTATTTAAAAAACAAAAAATCCCGGGGGATAAAACCCCTTAAGGGCAAAGTTCTTGGCATGATTTTCAACAAACCTTCCACCAGAACAAGGGTATCCTTTGAAGTGGCCATGTGGCAGCTGGGAGGATACGGCATCTTTTTGAACACCAATGACTTGCAGATAAAACGAGGGGAACCCATTAAAGATACTGCCAGAGTGCTGTCGGGTTACGTGGATGGCATTGTGATCAGAACCCATGACCACAAAGAAGTGGAAGAACTGGCTCATTATGCAGAAGTCCCTGTAATCAACGGGTTGACAAACCTTGCCCATCCGTGTCAGATTCTGGCTGATTTGTTAACCATTTATGAGGTTAAAGGAAAGCTTGCCGGATTAAAACTGGCCTATGTAGGGGATGGAAACAATGTTGCCAACTCCCTCCTCTTGGGTTGTTCAAAGATGGGCATAAACATATGGGTTTCCTCCCCTAAAGGCCATGAAGTCGATGATGAAATCCTTTCCCTTGCTCAAAAGGCTGCCCTGGAAAATGAATCACAAGTTGTGGTTACCAATGATGCGGCAGAAGCCGTTAAGGGGGCAGATGTTGTATACACAGATGTATGGGTGAGCATGGGAGAGGAAGAGGAGAAAAAAGGAATCCTGGAGGTGTTCAAGGCTTACCAGGTGAACAGCCAGTTGTTGAAGCTGGCTGCCGATGATGTGGTTGTAATGCACTGCCTGCCTGCTCATAGAGGAGAGGAAATAACCGATGAGGTTATAGAGGGCAAAGGCTCCATAGTGTTCCAGCAGGCGGAAAACAGGCTTCATGCTCAAAAAGCCCTGCTGGCAATGGTGCTATAAAAAATTCAACAGGAGGTATTAAAAAATGAAAGTTGTGCTGGCTTATTCAGGGGGGCTGGATACATCGGTATGTATTAAGTGGCTGCAGGAGAGATACGATGCTGAAGTTATAACCCTTGCAGCAGATGTGGGTGAGGGGAAAGACCTGGAGTTTATAAAACAGAAGGCCCTCAAAATAGGAGCGATTAAATCATATGTTGTTGATGCAAAAAAGGATTTTGTGGAAAACTTCATCTGGCCTGCATTAAAGGCCAATGCGCTGTATGAGAAAAAATATCCTCTGACAGCTTCCCTGTCAAGGCCTTTGATTGCAAAGCTGCTGGTGGATGTAGCGGAAAAAGAAGGGGCCGATGCCGTTGCCCACGGCTGCACGGGGAAAGGGAATGATCAGGTCAGGTTTGATGTTTCCGTCACTGCCCTTAACCCCAAACTGAAGATTATTGCTCCTGTTCGGGAATGGCCCATGTCCAGAGAAGAAGAAATCGAGTATGCAAAGCAGCACGACATACCTGTTCCTGTAGGTAAAGAGAATCCTTTCAGCATAGATGAGAATTTATGGGGACGAAGCATTGAATGCGGTGTGCTGGAGGATCCGTGGAACGAACCGCCGGAAGAAGCGTATACCATGACGGTCTCACCACAGAAGGCTCCCGATACACCGGAATACATTGAAATCACTTTTGAAAAGGGAATACCTGTGGCTTTAAACGGCAAAGAGCTTGATGGAGCAGCCCTGATAGCTGAACTCAACAAAATAGCAGGCAAACACGGTGTGGGAAGAATAGACCAGATAGAAAACCGCCTTGTTGGTATCAAGTCAAGGGAAATATACGAGTGTCCCGGTGCCACGGTGCTGATAATGGCCCATCAGGATCTGGAAAGCCTAACCCTTACCAGGGAAACCCTGCACTTCAAAATGGGTATTGAGCACAAATATGCTGAACTGGTTTACAATGGCCTCTGGTATTCTCAACTGAAAGAAGCTCTGGATGCCTTTATTGATTCAACTCAGAAAAATGTCACAGGTACAGTGAAACTCAAACTCTTCAAAGGAACATGCAGTGTGGTAGGGAGAAAATCTGAGTATTCCCTGTATGATTACGGGCTTGCCACCTATGATGAAAACGACCAGTTTGATCATAAAAGTGCTGAAGGATTCATCAAACTATGGGGTTTACCTACGAAGGTATATGCCACAGTAAAGAAAGGGAGATCGAAATGAATATGAGAAAGCTCTGGAGCGGAAGGTTTGAAAAACCCTTACAGGAAAAGGTTCAAAAATTCACGGCCTCGAGTTCTTTTGATAAAAAGCTTTACAAAGAGGATATAAAGGGAAGCTGTGCCCATGTTAAAATGCTCAGCAAATGCAACATAATAACCAGGCTTGAGGCGGCTCATATAATAAGAGGGTTAAAAGAAATTGAGTATGAGATAGAAGAGGGGTTGTTCGATCCGGAGGCGTATGAAGACATACATTCAGCCATTGAAATAAGGCTGACTGAAAAAATCGGTCCCTTGGGAGGCAAGCTCCATACAGCCAGAAGCAGAAATGACCAGGTGGCCCTGGATGAACACCTGTATCTTAAAAAAGAAATACAGGAAATAATTGAGCTGATTACACTACTGCAGCAGGCTTTAAAAGCAAAGGGGGAGGAGCACGAAGACACCGTGATGCCCGGTTACACACACATGCAGAGGGCACAGCCTATCACATTGAAGAACCATTTAATGGCGTATTATTACAAGCTGGAAAGGGATAGGGAAAGATTCCAGGATTGCTATAAGAGAACTGATGTAATGCCCCTGGGTGCTGGTGCCCTGGCGGGGTCCTCCTTTCCCATAGATAAAGAGTTTACTGCCTCTCTTTTGGGTTTTGAAAAAGTGTATGAGAATACCCTGGATGCTGTGAGTGATAGGGATTACATTCTGGAATTCATGTCAGCAAGCAGCATCCTCATGGTGCATTTGAGCGGCTTGTGTGAAGAATTAATCCTGTGGTCCACGAAGGAGTTTGATTTTATTGAACTGGATGATTCTCACACTACAGGCAGCAGTATCATGCCCCAAAAGAAAAACCCCGATGTTGCCGAACTTATACGAGGAAAAACCGGCAGGGTTTTTGGGGCTCTTATGGCCATGCTTACAGTTGTGAAAGCTCTCCCCCTTGCATACAACAGAGATCTTCAGGAAGACAAGGAACAGCTGTTTGATGTTGTAGATACGGTAAAAGGTACCCTCGATGTGCTGCCAGATGTAATCAGCATGATGAAAGTAAAAACCCGGAACATGAAAAAGGCAACGGAGAAGGGTTTTCTGGATGCTACAGAGCTGGCAGATGAACTTGCTAAGAAAGGAATACCCTTTAGAAAAGCCCATGAAATAGTGGGCAGGATGGTATGCTACTGTATCAAGCAAAATAAGGAATTGAAAGACCTGACCAAGGATGAAATAAACTATTTTTTGGATAAAAGGATTGGATAGTGGGGTTGATTAGGGCATTGAGTTTTTAAAAAATTCAATGCATTTTTTATTTTTCAGAAGGAAAATAGAGGAAAAAAATCGAAGATAAATTAATATCAAAGTATGGGTTTTGGAGGAGAAAAATGAAGAGGGTTATTGCAGTATTGACGGCAATTTTTGTAAGCCTGCTGTGGAGCGGATCAGGGAAGGGCGAAAACCTGCCTGCAGTAGTAGTGGAAGCTCCCAATCGGGCTTCCCAGGATTTTGAAGTCAAAATAAGCATCGAGGGAGCTGAAGACCTTTATGGCTGGTCAGGGGAAGTGATGTGTGATGATGTGGGAATAAAAATCAAGAGCATTGTTGTTGAAAGCTTTCCCGATAATGGAGAGAATTTTCTTTTTATCAATGACCGGAAGAGCTATGCCAGGTTTGCCAGAATTAAAAAAGGTCGTGTTGCAGGCAGTGATGGTTCAGGACTCCTAGCTACCATCCTTTTTGAAGCCGTCGAAACTTCCACATTAAACCTGGATGAGGTGATCCAGATAAAACTTTCCAACAGCAATGGTGAAAACATATCATACTCCTTCACCGGGAGCCTTCAGGTTAAAGTGGATAAAGAGGGCCCTTTGATAAATCTCAACCCATTACCTGAATATGTAAACACAAAAACAATAACAGTATCTGGTAGTGTTAGTGAACACGATTTAGACTACATCAAAATCAATGATGTTTGTGCTGCAGTGGAAGGGAGCAGTTTTGCCGCTGCATTGACTCTGGAAGAGGAGGACAACCCGCTCATCATAGAAGGAAAGGATAAAGCCGGTAACACCGCTGTAGTTTACAAAAACATAGTGTTTGATGAGACTTTGCCGGTGGTTTATTTTGATGTGCTGAATGAAATATATACATATTCCCCGAGTTACATAATAAAGGGCAGGGTTGAAGACAATCATGAAGTAGCTGCTTTTAGAATAAATGGTGAAGCGGTGGAAATTGATGAAAATGGCAGCTTTGAGTATGAAGTCCTTCGTAAATCATACGGACCCAGCCAAATCAGTGTGGAAGCTGAGGATAAGGCAGGTAATTTCAGTGAAGAATACCTTGTAATTACATTCTTAAAAAAGAGTTCTGATACCGAGAGATTTAATACAGGGATAAATACAGCAATGATGAAGATTAAAGCTGAAAGAGAGAAGAGAGCACCAGAGTTTTTGGATTTACAGGGTCACTGGGCACAAAAAGCTGTTAACCGGTTGTATGAGCGGGGGATTATTAAGGGATACCCTGATGGGACATTCAGGCCTGATGAGGTCTGTTTAAGGGGAGAATTTCTGGTAGCTTTAATGAGGATTTTAAAGGTTTCCCCCGTTTCGGATGAAGACTATTCCCTTGAAGGCGTTCCCCTGTGGGGCAGGCTTCCCATAATTACGGCCCTGGAGAAGGGAATTTTGAAAGGTTTTGAGAATGGCAGTGTCGGCTTTTTTGAACCCCTGAACCGCAATCAGATGGCGGTTTTCCTCCATAGAGCCCTGGGTTTGCATAAAGCCGGTGTTGTTTATTCAACGATAAGGGATTACCGGGAGATACCGGTCTGGGCAAAGGAGTCTGCAGCTGCATTGTTTTCCGGCGGGATTTTAAGGGGTTTTGAAGATGGAAGTTTTAGAGGGAATACTGCGGCTACCCGGGGTCAGATGGCAGTTATCCTTGATAGAGTAATGGATTATGTTGACCTTCCACAGGATATTTCAAGGGTAAAGGAACTTCCCCGTATCCAGAGCCAAAAGGTGATTACTGTAACCCAGCCTCAGGAAACCTTTATAATAACCTCATCACAGACATTGCATTTTGAGGGTTTTGTTGAACAGGGGTATACCCTGGAGTTCGAGGGTGGAGAGGTTGACCTGGATGAAGAGGGAAACTTTTCTTTTGATTATGAACTGGATTGGGGCTGGAACAATTTAACTTTCAGGGCATCGAATGGAGATTCTGAAAGCTTTACTGTTTATTGTGACAACACCCCTCCTATTATAGACTTATTGAATACGATCCCTGCAGATGGCAGCTTTATCACTTCATGGGATGGAACCTATCCCATCAAAGTTAAAGCCTTGGATTTTCAAACGGCCATCGATAAGAACTCCCTGCTGTTGACGGTTTCTGGTATTAACAAAATGCGGGTTATACAGTACAGTGAAAATGAGCTGGGATATAAACAGGTAACCGTGGGGATACATACAGTAGATCTGGAAAGGCTGGAAGATGGCCGGCATTTTATACATGCAGAATTCATAGATGCAGCAGGCAACAAGAGGGTTTATGAATCAAGCTTTATCCTGGACACACAAAAACCCGAAATCAACATCCTGCATCCAGTTGGCCATAAAACCAGTTGGCCGGTAACGGTAGGAGCATACGTGTATAATGTAACCTTAAAAGAGTGCTCTCTGTCCTTTTCCCCTTCAGGCGAGGAAGAGGGGCTGTGGGTTGATACCATTGATGAGTTTACTGGTAGTGAAGTAGAATTTTCCTGGGATGCCGGTGAGCTGGAGAGCGGTTATTATGATTTGATGATTACTGCTGAAGATGAAGCGGGCAATACATCAAACCAGAAAATACTTCTTTATCTCGACAACACTCCTCCTGCTGTTGTATCGGAATTGATGGGGGAAAGTTATGCTGATGCTGTAGTGCTTACCTGGCAGCACAATCCGGAAGATGATGTGGAATGCTACAGAGTTTACAGAGCTATTGATTCAGATGGGCCTTTTGCTTTTATCGGTCAGACTCAGGCAAACAGTTATAATGATACTGGGTTGCCTGATGCTGCATATTATTACCAGGTTAGAGCACAGGATGATGTAGGGAACATCTCTGATGCTACCACAACAATCATGGTTACTGTCAACACGAAAGGGAGTCTTTTAATCAAATGCAGTCTAGAAAAACTGGGATTGTCTCCTGGAATTAAAGTGGAGATTGCAGGAAATGGGATTGACCATCAAGGTAATACTTCAGAACAGGGCTCAATACTGTTTGGTGGATTGAACCCTGGAGATTATACTGTTAAGTACAGCCATCCGGGTTATGTAGAATACACACAAACAGTTACTCTCAATCCCGGTCAAATGCTGAACATAGAAGGGGTACTTTTGGCTGGAGATGTTAATGGAGATAATGCTGTTGATCTACAGGACCTGGGTTTGATTTTCAGTTTGCTGAATACCACGGAGGAATCTGATGAATGGGATTACAAAATGGACTATAATGGAGATGGTATCATCGATATCCATGATATGGTTATTAGTTCCAGAAACATGCAGTAGTCAAAAAATTTATAATAAATAATAAAGGATATTTTATTATTTATAAAGAAGTATATATTGAATCAATCAGCATACTGACAAAAAGTTAGATGGTGGGAAAATGAAGAAAAAAGTCTGTGTTTTAATGTTAGTATTGCTCCATTTTTTATGGGTTGTTTCTGCTGATGCTCATGATTTTACGGATGCAAACAACCACTGGGCGACAAAGGAAATCCAGCAGATGGCAATGAAGGGAATAATAGATGGATTCCCGGATGGCAGCTTTAAACCCGACAGTCCTGTGACAAGGTCACAGCTTGTTAAGATGGTTGTTTGTGCCCTCGGTTATAAAGAGGATGCCCTTACTTTAAAGTATGTGAAATCGCCTTTTAAGGATGTCGATAAAAAGCACTGGGCAAATGGATACATTAATGCAGCGTGGGAACTGGGGATTGTGAAAGGAGATGGCAGGGGAAACTTCAACCCTGATAGAGAAATAAATCGTGTGGAAATAACTGCTGTTTTGATTCGAGCAATGGGAGTTAAAAATGTGCCAGTAACCATTAACAATGTTTCATTAAACTTTAAGGATGCTGCTGCTATACCGCAGTGGGCATTGGGTTATGTCAAACTTGCTACTGAAAAAGGGCTGATTAAAGGGTTACCCGATAACACCTTTTCACCCTTTAGTTTTACGAAAAGAAGTGAAAGCGTCATGATGATCCAGAGAATGCTGGAGCACATGGGGCTTTTGTATGATTTTTGCGGCACTGTAGAAAGTATCGAGCATGACACCAGGACCATTACCGTTAATGTTTCCGACACTTTGATACCATTACAACTAGGGGAATTTCCCAATGTTTACAAAAACAGCAAACCCGCTGGCCTTTCGGAATTGAAGGCGGGAGATGAAACAAAAATAATTATGGATAAGCACAAAAAGGTTGCGGAGTTCATTGAGGTTTTTAGTAAGAGATTTCAGGGTGTAATCAAAAGGATCGACTACAGCAGTTATACTATAACCTTTGAGGTAGACGGACAGTTTAAAACTTATTATATAAGGCCAGAAGCCAGGATCCTTGTAAATGGTCAAGACTCTTCAGTGGAGAATTTGAAAGTGGGGGATAAAGCCAACATTGCATTGAATTCCTTTATGGGAGGTATCAGAATTCTTGAGGTTGTTCGGAAGGATGATCAGCAGTAATAGTGAACTTAAAATAAAACTAAAAAAAGTTGTTATACTTAAATTTGTATTGATGCTTTGCTTGAATACCGTTATACTTGCTGCAGAAGACTCAGGCCTGAGCCTTTTTATTACAAAGAGTGAAATTGGAATAAACAGGTTTGTTGAAGAATCGGGGGTAGATGGCAGGGGGATAACTGTTGCAGTAATTGATACTGGAGTGGATCCTGCTCACCCTGACCTGATGCAAACAACAGATGGCCATCAAAAAATCATCGACTGGGTTGATTTCACCAATGAGGGTTTAGTCCAGACACCATACAGGGCTGTAGAAATCAATGGTGAGATCATTACACCCAATGGGAACATCAGGATAGGCAGGATAAATTCCAAGAGCGGTGTTTTCCATTATGGTTTTTTCAGGGAAGATCAAATAGAGGAAAAGGGATTTATGGGTCAGGATGTGAACCGGGATGGTGACAGCGAGGATAGTTTTTTTGTGTTGGTTGTTGATAGTAAAATTGCCGGGTTTTATGATATGGTTTGGGTTGATACTGATGGTGATAATGACCTTACTGATGAAAAACCATTAAAGGTGTTTTCAAAAAATTACGATTGGGCTCTTTTCGGTAAAAAGGGTAATAAAGTCTTGAGCCCGGATCATTCCTCTTTTGTGGTTACAGAAATAGACCTCCGGGGGGGTTATGTCAAACTGGGTTTTGATGGAAATGGCCATGGCACCCATGTTGCCGGGATTTTAGGAGGTAATGGGGAAATAAAGGGTATTGCACCGGGAGTAAGAATAATGGCCCTCAAAGCACTGGGGTCTTCAGGGGATGGTTCATGGGAGGATATATCGAAAGCAATGAAATATGCAGCAGCAAATGGAGCAGACATAGTAAGCATCAGCATTGGGACTACTCCTTCGGGTATGGATGGAACAAATTCTCACATTCAGCTTATGAATTATCTAAGCACAAAGTACAACACCTTTTTTGTGATCGCTGCAGGAAACGATGGACCGGGCATGAGTTCCACAACTGTGTGTGGAGATGTTTCCGGGGTGATAGTTGTTGGTGCATACATATCACCTAGAATTTGGAAGCTGAATTACAATTATGATGTTCCCTATGAAGGTTTGTGGTACTTCAGCGGAATGGGTCCCAAAAAGAATGGGGGTATTGCTCCAGATGTTGTTGCTCCAGGTAGTGTGGTTTCAACGGTAAACATATGGGACAGCGGAGGATATCATCTTTTGGATGGAACAAGCATGGCTGTGCCACATGTTGTGGGATTGGCTGCCCTTCTCATGGAAAGGGCTAAAAAAGAGGGAATTGATTATGGGCCCGAAAAGATAAAAAAAGCCATAACAATGGGAGCGAGGTCCATAGATGGGTTTCAATTTTTCGAGCAGGGATTCGGGCTTGTTGATATCAACAGAGCATGGTATCATCTCCAGAGAATAAAGGATATACCCAGAATATCTATAAAAACATACACGCCCGGCGTTTCTGCGGCAAAAGGAATTTATTTAAGAGGGGATAAACCGGGGAGATTGACCGTATCCATGATAAATACCGATTCAGAAAAAGCCATAACTTTGAAGCTTTCTTCCGATGTCGAATGGATCAAACCCGATAGAGAAAGAATTATTCTGCCCAGAGGTAAAGAAAGAAAATTTTATGTGGATTTTAAAGTCCCCCAATCTCCAGGGGTTTACTGCGGTTTTGTATACGGAGATGATGAGCACAACTATGGTAAAGAAGTTGTCATACCAGTAACAATAGTTCAACCGTACACTTTTACTTATGGGAACAATTATAAGATTGATATACTCGATTCTGCCAGAGTTGGCAGGTGGAAGAGATACTATTTTAACATTGATTCATCAGTAAGTGAACTGAATTTCACCTTACATGTTCAAAAGGCTGCTTCAGGTGTTTTAAACGGAAGGGTAAGGATGCATGTTATTAATCCCCTGGGTAAAGAGGTTGTGATGAGCGATTATGCAGGAGTGGATTTTGTTCAATCCCGGGAGAGGGTTGAAAGCAGGATTACACAACCGATGTTGGGAGTATGGGAAGTAGTAGTCTACTGTGATCCTCAGCTATCAGAATATGGTATGATGGAAAGCCGTTTCAGGCTGTCATCTTCCATAAAAGGGATTGTTTGGGAGAAACCCGGGGTTTTTCTATCCTTCAGTAAAGCTGAACCCGTATCGATGGTATCCGAAAGCATCAATGTAAAAAATTATTTCGAGGATTTCACAGGCAAAGTTGTGGGATTGGGAGTTGTTGAGGAGTCCCACGGCAAAGTGGAAAGGATCATTGAAATACAAAACCAGGATATAAAAACGGGTCCCCTTATTGAAGTATCTAGAGATGCCTTTTTGCTGAAACTTAAAATAGATGATACAGATACCAATAAATCTGATATTGATCTTTATCTGTATTATTACAATGAGGAGAAACAAGAATGGGAACAAGTAGGAGTTTCTTCAACTTTTGATGAATCAAGGGAGAGTATAGAAATTTTACATCCCAAACCGGGTAAATATGTAGCCTACATTGATGGATACAGCATCCCGGTCGGGAAAACCCGGGTTAAGTATGAACACCAGGTTTTTAATGACTGCGGTAATATTGTTGTAATGGATGATTTTAAGCAGCACCATGTAGGGGAAGCCTGGGAGGTACCCCTTCACATTGCTGTACCCAAAGACAAAGGCAGCTATATAGGATACCTTATGATGATCGATGAAAAGGGTGATGTTCTCTCCACAATCCCCATAGACATAAAAATACAGCAAAAAGAACTCTTAGTAACAGCATCACTTTTGAATACAGGTGATACAGTCGTGTTTAGATTTTATGATGGTGAGTCATTGCAACCGGTTGATGATTTGCCCGTAAAGATTAATCAAATGCTGTTTAAAACAAAGAATGGAATAGTAACACTGCCCCTTAATGACAGCGGCAGGAATGCAGTAGAAGTCTTGATAGACCATGAACAGTATTCTATGTATAAAAAATTCTACTTTTTTTAGAAGGTGAAAATGGCTATGCCTTTTAGTCGCAACTTTTTTAGCTTCCTCGCTATCTTGTATGGGTTTATATCTACCAAACGAAGAACAGGAAAACATATCATATAACTTTACCGCAATTTATGTTATCGAGGGGGTACCTGAATGGACCCAATGAAAAAACAAAACAAGGAAAACAAGATACTGGTTGTGGATGACCAGAGAGGAATTAGGACCCTTTTGTTTGAGGTTTTTAAAAACACTCAGTATAAGGTTTTTTTGGCAAAGGATCATCAAGAGGCAATGCAGGTAGCCTCAAAAGAGAAACCCGACCTGGCTATAATTGATATCAGACTTTCTAGTGAAAACGGTATAGCGACATTTAAGAATCTTAAAAAAAAGTTTCCTGACCTCAAAGCCATCATGATGACGGCTTATGGTGAAGAAGATGTTGTGGAAGGGATGGGGAAAAATGAGGCATACAATTTTATTTTCAAGCCTTTTGATATCCTTGAGCTGAAAGCCATGGTTGAAAAAATTTTTGACAACAGGTGAGATGATGTATGTTCAAGGGCGAAGGCATCCGTGTAAAGAAAGACAACCTGAATAAAGAAGAAGATAGAATGTTTTGCCACAAAATTGTGCTTGATGTTCAGTCGGAAACGGGAGAGATTGAACAGACGAATGAGTATTATATTGAAGGATTCTTCCACCAAAACCAAAAGGGAGTTACCATCAATTTTGTGTTTATTGATAATCTAACGGAAATAAATCATTTTAAAGAGAAATTCACTCTGGCCAAAAAACAGATATCTATTTTAAGTGAACTGGCTGTTCAGGCTGTACATGAAATCAGAAATCCCCTTTCTTCAATAAAGGGGTTTGCCCAGCTCATCCAGGAAAGTTTAGATGATGAAGACGATAGGAAGGAATATATAAACATAATAGTGAAAGAAATTGAAAGGCTGAACAAGCTTGTAAAAGAAGTGTTCAATCTGACCCGGGTAAAAGAAATAAAAGAGTCGTGTGAGGATATTCATAAAATCATCGAAGATATAGTTCCGCTATGTAACATGTACTCTAAAATGAGCAAAAAACAGGCAAAGATAAAGATAATAAAGAAATTTTATTCCGATTTTCCCCTTATACCGGTAGATAAAGAACAGATGAAACAGGTGTTTTTAAATTTGATAAATAATGCTATTGAAGCGATGGAAAACAAAGGTGAGATTGTTATAACTACCGAAAAGGCTGGAGATTGCGGCATAATAAAGATTGAGGATACCGGATGTGGTATCGATGAAAAGGATTTATCAAAGGTATTTACTCCTTTTTATACTACGAAGGAAGAGGGGACAGGTCTTGGGCTGTGTATTGTAAAAAGAATAATTGAGAACCATAACGGCTCAATACATGTGGAAAGCACAAAGGGTAAAGGCAGCGTTTTCACAATTAGATTGCCTGTAAGATGATGTTTTTTTAAATGCTTTTGTTTTTTCAAGAGGATATTTGAAAAAAATATAGAATTATGAAGTAAGTTATAAGAAAAACTGGAGGATCAGTAAAATGATCTACAAAACAAATATAACCTTTGCTTTCAGGGGACATGCATGGGGGTTTTATGACATTAACAATATTAACCTCTTTCAGCTCCGTTCACCGAGGCCTTTTAAAGTTCCATGGAGAGGCAGGAAAGCGATTTTCTTAAAAATTAAAAGGGATAAAAACTTTATGATAAAATTGCCGTGCAGCAAATGTAACACATATCACACCTTCAGGATAGACCACCATGAACTGTTAAGCAGCAAAACCAAGGTTCTTGAATGCCCTGTAACAGGATTCAAACTGTGTTTTTTTGGTGAGAGAGACAAAGTGCTGTGTATTGCCAAAAACCATTCTGAGGAATTCTGCCTGGCCAGCAGGGAAAAGGATAACGGTTTTTTTGTGAACCCACAGGTCATGTATGGAGCAGCAAAGAAGGTGTATTCTATCCTGTACGATTCGGGGATTGAGTGTGAATGTGGCAGCAACTTGATTGATTTGCACCTCTACACAGACCGAATAGAGCTGATATGCAGTCACTGCAGAGGTGTCAACATCATCTATGCAGAGAACAAAAATGACCTTAAGGTAATTGAAAGTGTAACAAAGATATCATTAAAGGAAAAAGGTTTTCGCTGTCTGGATGCTTTGTACAGTAAAGGTTCTTAACCCCCTTTTACTGTTATAAAAAGTAAAAGGGGATTTTTAATGAAAATGGTTCTTTTCCATTTTAGGTGTTAAGAATTGACAGGATGTTTCAACAACAGCGAATGTAGTTCACGTCCGGGATTTCAATGGGCATGGGAAAGGGGAGCCCGTTTTTTCGATGACCGCGGCACAGGTTTTCGGGAAAGCGGAGCAGAGTGATTTAATAAATTGCAGACTGACAGCCAAATATATGTAAACGCCTTTGCCCAGCTGGCTTGTATCTACACCGGGCAATGAGGCAGTCAAGGCCGCCGTAAGGCCCCCTAGGGGTTGCCTTAGCTGCCGAAGCTGGCCGGTGTTTCAGCCTTTGCAAAACTGACGTGGTAAGACAGGTAGGTGGTAGACCGGATACCATTGGCAAAGATATTGTAATGAGGGTATGGAAATGGAACAGAATACAAAAAATAAATAATTGAGGGAGGAATTAAGACCTGCTTTGTTGAAAATTTATTTTGAATCTGTTGGAGGGGGTAGATAAAATGAGTCTTGTAACTGTTAAAGAAATACTGGAAGATGCAAAATCAAGAGGGTATGCAGTAGGAGCTTTTAATACCAACAACATGGAAATTGTTCAGGCTATTGTGGAATCCGCTGAAGAAGAAAGAGCTCCTGTTATTTTACAGGCAAGCCAGGGAGCTTTAAAGTATGCTGGTATTCATTATATTGTAGGAATGATAAATGCGGCAGTAAAAACCACTACCATACCCATTGCTTTGCACCTGGACCATGGTACAGATTTTGAACAAATTATGATGTGTATCAGGAATGGCTTCACTTCGGTGATGATAGATGGTTCCAAGCATCCTTTGGAAGAAAACATAAAAATTACAAAAAAGGTCGTTGAAATTGCTCATGCTGTCGGTGTTTCCGTTGAAGCGGAGCTTGGCAGGATTGGCGGTACAGAGGACGATGTGAGCGTTTCTGAAAGGGAGGCTTTTATGACTGTGCCTGAAGAAGCCAAGCGATTTGTGGAGGAGACGGGAGTGGATTCCCTGGCAGTAGCTATAGGAACAGCCCATGGTCATTATAAGGGGGAACCGGAGCTTGATTTTAACAGGCTGGAAAGAATCAATAATCTGGTGGATATTCCCCTTGTGCTGCACGGAGCATCTGGGGTTCCAGATGAAAGCATAAAAAAGGCTGTTGAAAGGGGTATATGCAAGATCAACATAGATACAGATATTCGCCAGGCATTTACCAGGGGCGTTCACGAGGTTGTGAAGGAAAGCCCTGAAGAGTATGATCCCAGAAAAATCCTTGGACCGGCCAAGGAAGAGATGAAAAAGATCATCAAGGAAAAAATCAGGTTATTCGGCTGTGCTGGCAAAGCATAATTTAAGGGGGGATAAGCTTGCTGATTTTCGCTGATACTGCAAACATAGAAGAAATCAAAGAATTGAATGAGTGGGGGGTTATTGCAGGGGTTACTACCAACCCCACTCTGGTAGCTAAAGAAGAAGGCGGTTTTCATTCAATGATCAAGGAAATTTGTTCAATTGTATCTGGCCCTGTGAGTGCAGAAGTTCTCAGCCTAAAAGCTGAAGAAATGGTGGAAGAAGCTAGAACCCTGGCAGCCCTGGCTGAAAACGTCGTAATAAAGATACCGTTGATTCCTGAAGGTCTCAAAGCCATTCACGCCCTTGCTTCAGAGGGTATAAAGACCAATGCGACCCTGGTGTTTTCTGCAAATCAGGCCCTCCTTGCTGCCCGGGCTGGAGCGGCTTATGTAAGCCCTTTTGTGGGACGTATGGATGATATCGGAAACCCTGGTATGGAGATTGTAAAAGACATAGTGGGAATTTTCAGGTTGCACAACATCAATACCCGTGTTATTGCTGCGAGTATCAGGCATCCCATGCATGTAATGGAAGCAGCAAAAATGGGAGCGGATATCGCCACTGTTCCCTATGGAGTCATTACAAAAATGATTAAACACCCTATGACAGATCTTGGTATTGAAAGATTTTTAGAAGACTGGAAGAAAGTGAGGAAACTCGGTTGATTCAGGCCGGAGCATACTGCTGGGGGTGATAAAACTGGAAAGGGAACTGACTTTGGAGTTTGTAAGGGTTACAGAGGCAGCTGCCCTTGCTGCAGGCAGGTTCATGGGTAGAGGTGATAAGAATGGAGCTGATCAGGCAGCGGTCAACGGAATGAGATGCCTTTTTGATACTATCAATATCAATGGAGTTGTGGTAATAGGTGAAGGAGAAATGGATGAAGCCCCCATGCTTTATATTGGTGAGAAACTGGGGATGGCTGAAGATGGGGCACCTGAAGTTGATGTAGCAGTAGACCCTCTTGAAGGTACAAACCTTGTGGCTAAAGGTTTGCCCAATTCTATAGCGGTTGTTGCTATTGCCCCTAGGGGATGTTTGCTGCATGCTCCTGATATATACATGGAGAAGATAGCTGTCGGTCCAAAGGCAGCTGGAAAAATAGATTTAAATGCTCCTGTTGTACAAAATTTGAAAGCGGTTGCTGAAGCACTGGACAAAAAAATTGAGGACCTCACTGTTGTGATTCTAGACAGGCCGAGGCATGAAAAAATCATTAAACAAATTCGTGAAGCAGGAGCCAGGATTAAGCTGATCAGTGATGGGGATGTGGCACCTGCTATAGCAACGGGTTTCGAGAATACAGGAATAGATATGTTGATGGGAATCGGAGGAGCTCCCGAGGGGGTTCTGGCAGCCGCTGGCCTCAAATGCCTGGGAGGTGAAATGCAGGCACGATTGAAACCCCAGAACCAGCAGGAAAAAGAAAGATGCTGCAGCATGGGGGTTACAGACCCGGAGAAGGTGCTTACAATGGATGATCTGGTTAAAAGTGATGATGTGTATTTTTCAGCGACGGGAATCACTGACGGGGATTTGTTGAAGGGTGTCAGATATTTCTCTAAAAGTGCCCAGACCCATTCCCTTGTAATGAGGGCCAGGACAGGAACAATCAGGTTTATTAAGGCCATTCACAGGCTTGATAAAAAACCCAGGTATGCGGTGGGGGAATTAATAAAAGGTGAGAGTTGATACATGAGGTGTTCATCTTCAGGTAGTAAAGCGATATCGAGCCCGTCAAGGAAGCTGCTTACTTTATCAAAAGGCACTGGGATGGAATTATCCGGTATATTATCACCAGAATAAACAACGGGATACTCGAAGGTATCAACAGTCTTATTCAGGCCACCAAGAGGAAAGCCAGAGGATATCGAAATACAGACAACCTCATTAGTATCATTTATCTGACCTGCGGAAACCTTAAGATGGGCCTGCCCAGAGCATTCGTATAAAAAAGCCCCAAACATTGTTTTGCCGTATCATCCAATACCTAGAAAAAAGATAAAAAAAAAAGCGGCCTTGCCATACCACGACCCGTGGGGCCCTTCTTCGTTGTCAAGCCCGGAGCGTAGCGGAATGTGCTTATCTTGTGATAATGTCACCTTGTAGAGTATCGTGACAAAATGTCACTATGAAGAACGAGGTGCAATTTTCCTAACCGGGTTTAATTTATATCAAGTTATGGAGTGAGGCCTGTCAAGGGCGGGCGAAGCCCGTTCACTTCACCCTTGACTGGCCGAACGGAATAACTATAATTGATCAGGCCCGGTTAAACGCTAACACAAAAGTGATATTTTCTCAAGTTATTGACAGCCCGGAGCGCAGCGGAGTTCTCATCTTAGGCTTGACAACTATGGCAAGTGGTATAATGAAAATGCTTTTTTCTTGGTTTTGGAGGTGGCGGAAAAAGCCTTCGGAATTCCCATAAATGTTAATCATTAACATATACATTACCCACATAAAATAGCGAAAAGCCCTACTATTTAAAATCTAAAAGAACAAAAGATACTCCCAAAAGCATTGCAAAAGGAATAGCCCTGGGCATATCCCTTGATTTTTTTCCAACTTTTGGCCTAGGATTGATTCTTGCCTTTTTTACAGCGGGTTTGTTTAGAGCCAACAGGCCTGCTGCCGTTCTGGCAGCCATTGCGGGGAAATGGGCAATACCCTTCTTTTATTATCTAAACTATAAAATCGGTCAGTTTTTTACAGGTATGGGTTCTATCCGTTACGGATTGTTTAATCCCAAAATGATGCTCCGGGTGATTGATTTTAAAAATCTAAGCTATGCGTTTTTAGTTGGCAGCTTTATCAATGGGATACTCGCAGCCTTTGTAACGTATTATATTGCTCTTAAATTCACCATGTTTTGGAGTGCAAGAAAAGTAAATTAGAAAGTAAAGGAGGTGGTTCCTTGGATATAAAGAATTTACAGAGCAAAACCATTTCAGAGCTTCACAAGATAGCCAGGGAGTTAGACATAACGGGCTATTACAAATACAGGAAGAAGGAACTGATATTTAAAATCCTAGAAACCCAGACTGAACGAGATGGCTTGATCTTTGCAGAAGGTGTTTTGGAAATTCTCCCCGATGGATATGGTTTTTTAAGGGTAGACAATTATTTACCCAGTAACGAAGATGTGTATGTTTCCCCTACTCAGATAAGGCGTTTTAATTTAAGAACGGGGGATATGGTATCAGGAAAGATTCGGCAGCCTAAAGAAGGCGAAAAGTATAAAGCCCTTCTGTATGTTCAAGCCGTTAACGGTTTGGACCCCGAACATGCAACATCCCGTTATCATTTCGATTCCCTCACTCCCATCTACCCCAATGAAAGGCTCACCCTTGAATCCCAATCCGATAGAATATCCACAAGAATTATAGATTTAATAGCCCCTGTAGGTAAAGGCCAGAGAGGCCTTATCGTGGCACCACCTAAAGCGGGTAAAACTGTACTGCTAAAGCAAATAGCCAACAGCATCACCGAAAACCATCCTGATGTTTCTCTCATAGTTTTGCTTATAGATGAAAGACCTGAAGAAGTTACTGATATGATTAGGTCTGTTAAAGGAGAAGTAGTAAGTTCTACCTTTGATGAACTGCCTGAGAACCATTTGAAGCTATCTGATATGGTGCTGGAAAGGGCCCAAAGGCTGGTAGAATCAGGTAAAGATGTTGTGATCCTTTTGGACAGTATTACAAGATTGGCCAGAGCCAACAACCTTGTAGTCCCCCCTACGGGGAGGAGCCTTTCAGGAGGCCTTGATCCAAGTGCCCTGCATAAACCCAAGCGGTTTTTTGGTGCTGCGAGAAACATTGAAGAAGGGGGCAGCCTGACTATACTTGCTACTGCTCTAATTGAAACAGGCAGCAGGATGGATGACGTTATTTATGAGGAGTTTAAAGGAACGGGTAACATGGAACTCCATCTTGACAGGCGGTTGGCGGAAAGAAGGATATTTCCTGCTATTGATATTTTAAAATCCAGTACAAGGAAAGAAGAACTGCTGCTTACCAGAGAAGAGCTGCATGCTATATGGATATTGAGGAGAGCTCTGGCTTCAAAGGATGTTGTAGAAGCAACTCAGCTTTTGATTAAAAAACTTGAAAAAGTGCCGGATAACAAAACTTTCATATCCAAATTAACGAAACAAAACCAATAAATAATAACACCCCGTTTGTTATGTATAAAAAACACCTGCTGAGAAAGAATATTAACAGTTAAATATTTATAAAAAAACGGGGTGTGTATAATGCACTCAATCAAGAAATGTCTGCCTCACTTGATGTGTATTGTATTGACCATCTTTGTGTGCGGGAAGATGCTTGATGACAAAGGGTTTTTTTTAGATAATCAAAAATTTGTAAACCAGAACCATGGAGTTTACACAAATGAAGTTTTTAAGGAAATGGTGATTTTAAAGCAACACATACAAAACAATAAAACAATAAATGTATTGCCCCAAAACCTTGATTATAAAGTAGTAGAAGAGAGAAAGCTGAATGCAGCCACTGTATCGAGAGGGAAAATAAACCGGGTTTTTAATACAAAGAAACGACCTCAAATTTTAACGTATGTTGTCAAAAACGGTGATACATTGTGGGAAATTGCTGCAGGTTATGGTGTGACGGTAGATACTCTCATATCAATGAACAACCTCAAAAATGCTGACAAGATAAGGGTAGGTCAGAAGCTTACTGTCTTGACCATAGATGGCGGACTTCACACTGTATTACCGGGCGAATCTCTGTGGGGAATATCCAGAGACTATGACGTGGATATGAGTAAAATAGTATGGGCTAACAACCTCAGCAATCCTGACCATCTGACTGTTGGGCAGAAGTTGATCATACCGGGTGTTAAAACGGCTAAAGTTTCTGCAAGCACTACCAGTTACAGGGCATGGAGAGCTCGCAGCTTTGTTTGGCCGTTAAGAGGAAAAATTTCTTCTTATTTTGGCCCCAGGTGGGGAGAGTTCCATTCAGGCCTTGATATAGCTGCCCCTCTGGGAACCCCTATCAAAGCAGCGGGGAGCGGTAAGGTAATTGAAGTAGGCTGGTTTGGCACTTACGGAAAAATGGTCTTGATTGATCACGGTAATGGAGTTAAAACAAGATACGCTCATGCTTCAAAAATTCTCGTTAAAAAAGGCGAATGGATAAAGCAGAATCAAACTATTGCCAGGGTGGGTAGTACCGGCAGGTCAACAGGGCCCCATCTACACTTTGAGGTAATAATCGATGATAAACCCCAAAACCCTCTCAGGTTTCTTCCTTAAAGATGATGGAGATGGTTCTCTGTCATCTTTCGTTTTATCTGAAAAATCCGATTCCCTTGTATAATTAAGAAGTATGGTTCTACCCTAAAAATAGCTCATGTACCAAAGCTGGCCGTTTCAACCTGGCTCCCAAACTGGCTAACCAGGCTACTATTCAAGCTCCGTAGACTTCCTGGCCTGCTGTGTATCCTTGTACGGCTTCAGGCATCCTGTCCTTGGGCACACCTTCACCTTTGGCTTTATTAACCCTGATTAGCCCCTTGAATCAATACTGCACCGAATCAGTCAGCACAGGCATATATTTTCATTCCTCTGATGGTGCTGCAATTGCAGCATGTATGTCTTGTGATAATGTCACCTTGTAAAGTATTGTGATAAAATGTCACCATGAAGGACGCGGTGCATTATCTTATGATACAAAAACAATTTAATATAATTCCCTTAACCGGGCTTAATTCATATAAAGTTAAGGAGTGAGGCCTGTCAAGGGCGGGCGAAGCCCGTTCATTTTACCCTTGACTGGCCGAACGGAATAACTATAATTGTTCAGGCCCGGTTAAATTTCCAGCTTAAAATTGACTTTTTCTCACGATAGCTAACCACTTTTTTTTAGGGTGACATTTTTGACATGTGTCACCACTTATGTCATCTCTCAAAATCTTGCAAGGATTTCAGGTTAGTGTTATAATAATTGAGTGACTATACTGGAAAGAGGTGAAAAAGGTGAAAAAAGGAATTCACCCTGAATACAAAAAAGCTGTGGTTAAGTGCGCCTGTGGAAATACATTCGAAACCGGTTCAACAAAAGAAGAATTAAGGGTTGAAATTTGTTCAAAATGTCATCCTTTCTTTACAGGTAAACAAAAATATGTTGACACCGCCGGAAGGGTTGAAAGGTTTAAAAGAAAGTACGGACTCAAAGACGAAGATGAGGAATAAACTCAGCATTTGTGTTATAGGGTTAGAGTGCCAGCTCTAGCCTTTATTTATATTTTTCTTTTTGTTTGAAAGGGAGATGCACATGAAGGAATGCAATATAGGCGGGCAAGCAGTAATTGAAGGGGTAATGATGAGAAACCCGGAGTATACAGCAATAGCAGTGAGAAAACCGGATAAAACTATACACCTTTTTAGAGAACCTACGAAAAGCCTTACAAAAAGGTTTAAATTCCTGAAGCTACCCTTTTTAAGAGGGGTAGTGGCCCTGGTAGAATCTATGAGCACTGGGATAAAAGCCATTTCTTATTCTGCAAGGGTCGCAGGCGTTGAAGAGGAAGAACTTACTAAAAAGGATGTTATCTTTGCAGTTATTGTAGCGGTTTTTTTTGCTGTTGTGCTGTTTGTGATTCTGCCCACTGTTATTACCAAGTACCTGAGCTTTAACATAACTTCTCCTGTAATTTTGAATTTGATAGAGGGTATGATAAGGGTTATAATTTTTTTGTTGTATGTTGTTTCAATTTCTACAATGAAGGATATCAGGAGGGTTTTTGAATACCACGGTGCAGAACATAAGGTTATACACTGTTATGAAGCGGGTATGGACCTGAATGTAGAAAATGTAAAGGGGTTTTCAACCCTTCATCCAAGATGCGGTACAGGGTTTTTAATGATAGTTATGGTTGTAAGCATTTTGCTGTTTTCTTTTTTAGGATGGCCCGGTTTGATAAAACGCATAGTTTCCAGGATTGTGTTTCTACCCCTTGTGGCAGGAATATCTTATGAAGTAATAAAACTAGCGGGGAGATCTAAAAATTCTGTGATAAAAACCATTATAACACCGGGTTTATGGTTGCAGAAACTTACTACCAGAGAACCCGATGATGACCAGATCAGAGTGGCTATTAAGGCTTTAAAAGAAATTATTGATAACGATAACCAAGAGGTGAAGGAGAATGCTTAAAAAACTAGAAAAAATTGAGGCAAAATACAAAGAATTAACAGAGCTGATAAGTAACCCGCAGGTTATTGCTGACAGTACCAGGTGGCAGCAACTGGTGAAAGAGCATGCAGGCCTTGAGGAGATTGTTCAAAACTACGCCGAATACAGGAAGGTTTTGGAAGGAATTAGGGAAGCAAAGGAAATCATTAAAGAAAGTTCAGATGATGATTTTAGGGAACTTGCTGAAACAGAGCTTAAGGAATTGAAGAAAAAAGAGGAGGCCTTAAAAGATAAACTTAAGAGACTTCTTATCCCAAAGGATCCCAATGACGAAAAAAACGTAATAATGGAGATCAGAGCAGGAGCCGGAGGAGAAGAAGCAGCCCTTTTTGCCGGTGACTTGTTCAGGATGTATTCGAGGTATGCGGAACGTCATGGCTGGAAAGTAGAGATAATGGATACCAATGAGACAGATATAGGGGGATTTAAAGAAATCATATTTGTTATTGAAGGCAAAGGTGCCTACAGCAAGCTCAAATTTGAAAGCGGTGTCCACAGAGTTCAGCGAATTCCCACTACAGAATCAGGAGGCAGAATACACACATCAACAGCCACTGTAGCGGTTCTACCTGAAGCGGAAGAGGTAGAAGTAAAGATAGATCCAAATGATCTACGCATTGATGTGTTCAGGTCTTCAGGGCCGGGTGGCCAGAGCGTAAATACCACTGATTCTGCTGTCAGAATAACTCATATACCGACAGGTATAGTGGTTCAGTGCCAGGATGAAAAATCCCAGCACAAGAATAGAGAAAAAGCTTTGAGGATTTTGAGGGCAAGACTTTTGGATAAGCTGCAAAAAGAGCAGGAAGCAGAAATTGCTGAAGCGAGAAAGCTTCAGGTAGGGACAGGTGACAGGAGTGAAAGGATCAGGACTTATAATTTTCCCCAGGGAAGAGTTACCGATCACAGGATTAATCTGACACTCTACAAACTTGAATCCATACTGGATGGGGAACTGGAGGAGTTGATAGATGCGCTGATTACTTCGGAAGAGGCAGAACGCTTGAAGAAGGTGGAAAATTGAAAAACAGCATTGCTGAAGTCCTGAAAAAAGCAGAACGACGGCTTAAGGATGCTGGAATACAAAATCCCCGGCTGGATGCCGAAGTTATGTTGGCATCAGTGCTCGGTATAGAAAGGTACAGGCTGTTTATTATAAAAAATAATTTGCTGGATGAAAACGCAACTCAAAAATTCATTAATACCGTTAAAAAAAGGTGTCTGGGTTTTCCCCTTCAATACCTGATAGGGCATCAAGAATTTTATTCCCTTGATTTTTTTGTAGGGCCGGAAGTGCTCATCCCCAGGCCTGAGACAGAGCTGCTTGTTGAACATGTTATACAGTGGGCACAAACCAGAACCGGCCGACTTAAGATTTGTGACATAGGAACGGGAAGCGGCTGTATTGCTGTGACATTGGCTAGATACATCCCCAATGCTATGATATATGCCACAGATATAAGCCAGGATGCCCTGAATCTTGCCCGAAAAAACGCAAAACTGCATGGTGTATCAGCAAAAATTACTTTTTTAAAAGGGGATGTGTATCAGCCCTTATTCGAATATGATCTTGTTGACAAACTGGATGTTATTGTATCTAATCCACCATATATCCCATCAGGGGATTTAAAAAAACTTCAGAAAGAGATTCGGGATTTTGAACCCCTGGTTGCTCTGGATGGTGGGAAGGATGGCCTGGAGTTTTACCGCAGAATCATTTTGGGAAGCAGGAGTTTTTTGAAACCATCCGGTCTTCTGGCTTTAGAAATCGGTTTTAATCAGGGGATACGAGTTACCGATACTGCCCGAAAATTAAACATCTTTAGAAGCATAAAGATTAAGAAGGATTATTCAAATAAGGATAGAATTTTTTTGGCAATAAGGAATGATGGAAATTAGGAGATGGTTAAAAATGTTTTTGTTGCAGCTGGCTGTAATACTTTTTTTTACAAAAGTAGCGGCTTTTCTGGTCAAGAAAATTTCCCTTCCATCAGTAATGGGAGAGGTTTTGGCAGGAGTGGTTTTGGGCCCCTCTATACTGGGAATTATTCAGTATACGGAAGTATTAAGCCACATGGCAGAAATCGGCGTGATACTGCTCATGTTTGCTGCCGGTCTGGAAACAGATGTCAATGAACTAAAAGAATGTGGCAACACTTCTATCCTGACAGCTTTGGGTGGAGTTGTGTTACCCTTTGTAGGTGGCAGTGCTGCTGCGTATTTTTTTGGGTCCAATTTATATGAAAGTATCTTCATAGGTACAATTCTGACTGCTACCAGTGTCAGTATTACAGTTCAGACCCTTTTTGAAATGGGAAAACTTAAGAGTAGAGAAGGTCTGACAATTTTGGGTGCTGCGGTGCTTGATGATATTCTCGGAATAATAATCCTCACCTTGATTGCTGGAGTGGCTGTAGGGGAAACAAGCATTATGCTTTTATTGATAAAAATCACAGCGTTTTTCTTCTTATGCTGGCTCATTTATCGGTGGCAGCTTGTTAAAAGAATGGCAAAAATAATTACTCGACTCCGGCTCCAAGAAGGTCTGCTGTCCTTTACTATTATTGTTATTTTTACTTTTGCATATATTTCTGAAAAATCAGGTGTAGCAGCAATTATAGGTTCATACATTGTTGGTATCATGTTTGGGCAAACACCTTACAAAGAAAGGGTTTTGAAAAGTATTCAACCCTTTTCAATTTCTCTGTTTATCCCTATTTTTTTCGCTACCATAGGCATTAGAGCCGAACTGGAACATTTTAGCGCTACAATTGGGTTTGCTATTACCATCATTGGTGTTGCCATTCTCAGCAAAATCCTCGGCTGTGGTTTAGGAGCAAAAATGACAGGTATGGACCTGATGGCTTCAATAAGAGTTGGGGTCGGTATGATACCAAGGGCAGAAGTGGCGTTGATCGTGGCTTCTATAGGGTTAAAAAATGGAATCATATCATCCCCGACTTTTAGCAGTGCAGTTGCCATGGTGCTGATTACCACCATCATTACACCCATCATGTTAAAGTATTCCTTTGCTGTAGGAAATGAAACACGGCTTATAAAATCCTGATTTATATTCTTCTGGAAAGGATGATACATTGAAACGTATGGAGACGAAAATTTTAAAGGTCTCACCCCGATATCCTGAAGTAGACAAATTAAAAATTGCTGCGCAGATTATAAAAAGAGGGGGAACAGCAGCCTTTCCGACTGAAACGGTGTATGGGCTTGGCGCCAACGGGTTAAATCCCGCTGCAATAAAAAAGATTTTTTGGGCTAAAGGCAGACCCCTTGATAACCCTCTTATACTGCATATAGCGGAAATTAATGAACTGGGTGCACTGGTTAAAGAAGTTTCTTTTCAGGCAGAAAAACTTATCAGCAAATTCTGGCCCGGCCCCATAACCTTAGTGTTTAAAAAATCCTTCATTGTTCCTGATGAAGCAACAGCAGGACTTGATACTGTAGCAATCAGAATGCCGGCCAATTCAATTGCCAGAATGTTGATCAGGCTGTCGGAATGTCCCATAGCTGCTCCCAGTGCAAACCTGTCAGGGAAGCCCAGCCCCACAAAGGTGGAACACGTTATTGCAGATTTACTGGGAAAAGTGGATTTGATAATTGATGGTGGAGACACCCCTGTTGGTGTTGAGTCAACAGTAATAGATGTGACCAGAACCCCTCCCATGATTTTGAGGCCGGGTGGCATTACCCGGGAACAGCTGGAGGAAGTGTTGGGAGAAATCCGGGTTGACCAGATGTTAGATCTAAAAAATGGAAAACCACGGTCTCCGGGATTGAAATACAGGCATTATTCCCCTGATGCCCAGGTAATAGTCATAGAGGGGGCTCCCAAAAACAGGGTGAAAAAGATTAAGACTCTCCTCAGAGAAAAAAGAAATCAAGGCCTGAAAGTGGGAGTAATGTGTGTTGATGAAACCTTAAAAATGTATGAAAACATACCCAATGTTTTATCAATGGGAAAGGAAAAGCGACCGGAAACAATTGCTCCAAACATGTATAATTGTCTTCGCGGCTTTGATTTGAAAGGGGTAGATGTTATTCTTGTAGAGGGAATATCCGAAAGGGGTATGGGGCTGGCAATAATGAACAGGTTGAGAAAAGCGGCCGGTTTCAATGTCATAAAGGTGTAGGACAAGACCCATCAAGGAGGGTATATTGTGCTGTATGAATACACCGGGAACCTGCACATTCACACTACATATTCCGATGGGAGCGGAAACATAGGAGATGTGGTTATGGCAGCTAAAAAGGCGGGCATTGATTTTGTTGGAATTACAGACCATAACACTCTGCAGAGCTACAGAGAAGGTAAAGAAGGCTGGTATGATGATGTTCTGGTGTTGATAGGGGTGGAGCTTAACACACGATACAATCATTATCTGGCTTTTGATGTAAAGGAAGACATCAGGGATTACACCAGCAACCCTCAGCAAACCATTGATGAAGTGAACAAACAGGGTGGCTTTGGGTTTATGGCTCACCCTTTCGAAAAGGGTTCTAGACTTGTCTTTGGAGGTAAAGCCTTTACCTGGAATGACTGGAATGTAAAAGGTCACACAGGGATTTCCATATGGAATTATTGTTCACGCTGGAGGGATGCTGCCACCTCCATTGTTAAAGGTTTTTATTGCTATTACATAAACAGAAATTACCAGGCAGGTCCGGATGATGAAACCCTCAGGAAATGGGATGAATTGACACAAACAAGGAAAGTTGTGGGTATAGGCTGTAGTGATGCCCATGCCCACAGGGTGAGCTACGGATTTTTGAAGCTGACGATATTTCCGTACGAATATCTCTTCAAGACGGTTAACACCCATGTGCTGCTGGGCAGACCGTTAAAAAAAGATTTTCATGCTGATAAAAGAATGGTGTATAATGCTCTAAAGCGCGGTCATTGCTTTATAGGGTTTGATTTTTACTGGAATTCCAGGGGTTTTAGATACTGGGCTGAAAAAGGAAAAACCCGGTTCCTGATGGGAGATGGAATTGATTTATCCGATGACATAGTATTAAAAGTAGAAGCCCCCAGAATGGGTATAATAAGATTAATCCACAACGGGAAACTCATTTTGGCAAAGAAGGAACGGTTTATAACATATACGGTTAAACATAAAGGTTCCTACCGTGTGGAAGTTTATTCTAAAGGTTTTTTGGGAAGCACTCATCCGTGGATATACTCAAACCCTATCTATATATATTGATGTGTTGAAACAGCAAAGGAGGCCTGAAATGTCAAACATATTGACTCTGCTGCTATTGGCATGTGCCCTGGGAAGTGATGCTACATCTATGGCAGTAGGAGTAGGTCTTACAGGGGTAAACAGAAAACAGATTTCCCTTACCAGTGTGGTAATCGGTCTGTTTCACATTATTATGCCCCTTTTAGGCCTTTATCTAGGAAAACTTTTTGGGAAAATTGCAGGAGATATAGCATCATGGGTTGGGGCGGGTATTTTGATACTTTTGGGTTTTCACATGTTAAAAGAAGCCTGTCAGGATGATGATAATGAAATAAAACCAGATACAATTAATGGCTGGAGATTACTGGTAATGGCAATGAGTGTAAGCCTTGATGCTTTCAGTGTGGGGTTCAGTCTGGGGACTTTTTCCCAGTTGAGTATACCTTTAACAGTAATAACTCTAGGAGTTGTGGCAGGGGTCATGACTGCAGCAGGTTTTGTTCTGGGTAAAAAAATGGGAAGGATAATTGGTGAAAAAGCCGCAGCTGTTGGAGGTTTGGTGCTGATATTTTTAGGTGTGAAAATAGTCATTACTGGATGATGGGCTTTGCGGTTTTTTACATATTACTTGAAAGGAGGGGTATCTTGAAAAATGTGCTGTTTGTGTGTACAGGCAACACATGTAGAAGCAGCATAGCAGAAGCTATTTTTAAAAAATTACTGAAAGAAGCAGGAAAAGAGCTTGAAGGAATTAAAGTAAGCTCGGCAGGCACGGCAGCCATAGAAAATCATCCGGCCACACCACAAGCTGTTAGCATCATGAGGGAAATGGGAATAGACCTTGCTTCCCATAAAGCCACCCAGCTGACACCTGAGATGATAGAAGAGGCCGATGTTATTTTGACAATGACTCTGGACCACAAAAGAAGAGTGCTTGAAATGTATCCGGAAGCAAAGGACAAGGTCTTCCTGTTAAAGGAGTTTGTAGCGGATCCAGATGATAACCGGAACACACAGGATCAGATTGAAGAAATAAGCAGAAAGATTGATGAAAAGCGAAGAAAGTATTATGAAACTCACAGGCATGAAATTGATGAACTGATGGACAAAAGAGACAGGCTGAAAAAGCAATTGAAAGAAGTCGAGAACCGGCTGGAAGAACTGAGATTGAAAATGGAAGATGTGACAGCCGAGGAAAGGCAACAGCTTTTAAAGCTGGAGTCCCACCTAAAAGATATGGAGATAAAGGACCCGTTTGGTCAGCCCGTTGATGCGTATCGCAAAGTAGCAAAAGAACTGGAAGAAAGCCTTAAAAAATTTGTTAGAACACTAAAGGGAAACCTCGAATAGACCTTTTCCAAACGTTGAAACACAGGTCTGAAAGCCTGCTTAAGGCTTTTTTGTATGTTCGCCCGGCATGTCTGCCGAGCCGATGGGTTGAAAGAAACCCTGTCACCTA
>ENA-OSAI01000183-OSAI01000183.1-marine-sediment-metagenome-genome-assembly--contig:-NODE-183-length-36971-cov-11.162342_pt1 | contig 36971 bp, 36 predicted proteins | sample MGYA00237871_ERZ529316 | MGnify/ENA primary metagenome ERZ529316 (study PRJEB26369, sample SAMN03142814) | marine sediment metagenome | biome: marine; feature: borehole; material: sediment...
ACCGTGACGGAATCGGCGACACCCCCTATACTTTAAACGCAGAAAACATTGACAACTTTCCGTTATTGGGAAAAGCATACGAGTTTTTGGCCTTTGAAAATGAAACGACTAAGCAAACAGTGAAAATATTTTCGAACATTAATGTTTCGAATTTCAGTTTTAATGCAGAAAAAAATACTATAGAATTTACAATTAACGATGTTGACAATGAAACTTGGGGATTCTGCCGAGTAGATATCCCGAAAACTCTTGTGAAAACTCCAAGTATTTCTAACTGGATAGTTGAACTGAACGATAGCAAATTGGAATTAAACGTTCTTGAAGATGCAGAATTTACCTATCTATATTTTCAGTTTGAGGTTAATGGAACTGTTCAATCAGTCCAGATAACTGTGGAGAGAGAAACTTTAGACCCGATTCTCATACTTTTGGTGGTTACAATTTGGGGTGGGACGGCTGTTGCTTTTGTGATCTGGAAGGTGAAATCGAAAACTAGTAGACAAGAAAATATTTTCGAATAATTATTGCTCAACGGTTTTTAGTTGCCGTTGATACATTTCAATGATTTCTTTTACCGTGGTAGCGTCTTCTGCCGCCTTATCAGGACGATATTTGCCTGTAAAGCGGGGGAATCGTATAGCAAGACCGCTTCCTTTGCGTATTATGTTTAATGCGCATGTGTGGACTGGACTTAGGGTAATTTCAGCACCTATAACTTCGATGACTTGTTTAGGTTCAAACCATATATTGGCATCAATTGTTGAGACTACTCTCGGATGCTTGTTGGGAATTTTATGTTTGTCCAGCATCTTAGGTAATTTCTCGAGATCCTCATCAGTAAAGCCGGAACCACATTTGCAGACAGTTTTGAAGACGTCCTCACTGGGGTCATAAGCAGCTAACAACAAGGCACCATAAGTTCCAGCACGTTTTCCCCGACCGTAGAAAGCTCCGACGATTACTAGGTCAACTGCATCGGTCATTTCGCTTTTATAGTCACGTTTATATTTTATCCATTGCCATCCTCTCGCACCAGCTTGATATACAGAGTCACCGGCTATTGACTTGCATAGGAGTCCTTCACATCCGTCTTCTATGGCTTTTAGGAAAAATTTTTCGAGTTCCTCAGGATCATCAGTTACTATGTATTCGGCTATTCGAAATCTCTCAGTTTGTTGAATTATTGCCTCCAAATTCTTACGACGAATTGGATAAGGTTGAAGAGTTAGGTCTTTTCCGTTAACATATAAAGCATCGAAGAAGAAAAGAGCAATGGGATATTCTTCCATGGCTTTTGCTATGCCATATTTCCGTCGACGATGCATAAGTTCTTGGAAGGGAAGCATCTCGCCAGTGTCAGGATCAACGGCTACACATTCCGCTTCAAGGATAGCTGTTTGAGCTTTAACGTTTTGCTTGATTAATTGGATGGCATCTGGATATTGCTCGCTTATATTCTCAAGTCTTCGAGAAAATAGAACTACTTTTTCGCCGTCTTTATGGGTTTGGATTCTTTCACCGTCATATTTGTATTCTGCTATGCATCTACCCCCAAGTTTTTCCAAGATTTCTTCAGGGGTAGAAAGCCTCTCAGCCAGCATTGGACGTATTGGCTCACCTAGAGAAACCTCGAATTTTCTGATTCCTTCCAACCCTTTCTCAACTAAGGTTTTGGCCACTCTCCCCAGATCAGATGATATATTATAGGCTCTTTCGATGTATGGTCTAGATTCTTTTCCCCCTCCATAAGCTATAGCCAAAGCATCCAAAACAGTCATATCCGCTATACCTAATCGTAAATTGCCCGTAGCTGTACGAGTTAAGTATTTGGCTTCTTTAGGCGTAGCTGCTGTAAGTAATCCTGCTAAAAGTGAGAGCTTCATGTCCATAGAGCCTGTTCCAGTTATTTTTGCCATTTTTTCGAGAGTCTGGTAAACCTTTTCAACAGTCAATGATTGTTGAAAGAGAGTTACTTGGGCTTTTTTAGCCATAAAGTTTTGAGCAGTTTCTCCTATATCACCGCTGGTTTTCAAGTCTTCTTGGATTTCTGCTTCTTTTCGACCTGCTGCCCTGGCAATGGCTTTTATCGCCAATTTTTCAGCTACACCTATTTCCAAACCAACAAAGTCAGGGCATATTTTTCCTTGAGTTAGATATACGACTTTGTCTATAATTTCCTTAGGAGTTTTCTTAAGAAGTTCTACTAGGTAATCAGTCATTTCAAGCCTTTTCGTAGTGGATTCTATCTTTTCGTAAGTATCTGCCAAGGTGGAGTAGTACAATTTTTCAACCTCATGAAGAATAAGAAGTTTAAGGTTAATTTGCTTTGTTACGCATGGCGTTTGATTGGTTCTTTAACAAACAATATTTGAAGTATGATGCATATTATTACGAGTTTGAAGGCTATAAAGAAGGGAAGACTGGCGGATATGTTTTCGTAGAGGAAACCTCCTGTCAAGCCGCCTAATGCCATAAATACATAGGTGACGAACTGGCTGCATCCAACCTCCTTTCCACGAAGTTCTCTTGGAACAAGATCGGCCTCTATTGCTGAGTAGCCAGCTATGAAGAGAGAATTGCTTAATCCCCAAAGAAAAAAGGCAAAGTAAAGGATCGACAAGTTTCCATAAATGAACATAAGGGGGAATGGGGCATATAGGAGCCACGAAGCCAGCAGAGGCTTAGTGCGTCCATATCTATCTACTAGTTTTCCAGATGGGAGGGATGAAATTATCATCACAGCAGTTAACCAAGTAATCAAAATAGCCCATTCAAATTCCCTTATACCTAAATGCTTTGTAGCGTAAAGAACCAAATAGGAGTCCATTAACGCGTATGAAAAACTCCCAATGATATTTACTAGGAAAAGAGAAAGCATAGAACGTGGAAGAAGCTTCCACACGGCAAAACCTTCTTTCACAGCCCGTGGATATGCCTTAAACAATTCTATCCATCTTTTTCTTTGAGCCTTCGGATCAGCTAGAGTTTCTTTAAGCCTTATTCGGATTACGGCAGCCACAAGATAAAAGATAGCCACTAGGATGAAGCCGAATCGAACGCCTTCAAGCATTCCGTAATGCAGAAAGAGTACACCAGCGATTAGCGGAGAAGCAAGCGAAGCAATGCTAGAAAGGAATGTTATAAGGGAAAACCCTATACCTCTTTTCTCGGGAGGAATCGAATCCGCCGTGATAGCAGAAAGAGCTGGCTGATGGATTAGGCACAAGTTTTGGATAAAAACGGCGAATATTACAATCTCCCATGAGGGTGCAAAAGCAAAAAGAAAATTCGAAAGTGCAACTCCAAAAGTCATTGAAACTATAAGCCATCTTCTGCCATAGACATCGGCCAAGTATCCGCCTAAGAATTGAACTGAAGCCAATGAAACAAAAGAAACGAAGTTTATAATACCTATAATAAACGGAGTACCACGGAGCTTTTCCACATATAAAGAGAAGTAAGTATAGGGAATACCACCAACGAGATTCATAAGTATCCAACTGGCGATCAGTACACCGAGATTACCACGAATGAACTTAAATTCATGTTTAATTCTAGATCGTAACTTCACCAAAATCACCTTAATGTGCTAAAAGATAGCACTCTTCCATTTAGGAGAGCTATAACTGTATTATATACCAGATATCAGAGCAAATGTGGAAGAAAGAACATTAAATCACCTTTTTACGAACTCACATTCTAGCAATAGAAACTTATAAACTTTTCATATAACATTGAACCTACTTTTTAAATAGAAGCTTAGAAAGGCATTGGAAATTCTGAGGAGGTCCTTTATTCCTATAAATCGTTAATTTATCTTAATTTGTTACAACTTTACGAATCTTAGTAACTGGTTAACAATAGCCTGGAAGCATCTTACGAAAAGGTTTTTAGGTTTGGTTACTACATTCAGAAGGGCAGTAAATCTTTGGAACGATTGTTGAGGTGAAATGGGTTGTCTGTGTTTGCAGCTCCAGGCGCCTATGACCGTGCGATAACGGTTTTCTCGCCGGATGGGCGCTTGTTTCAAGTTGAATACGCTATGGAATTAGTAAACCGTGGAGCCACTATAATGGGGATTTCCTGTGCTGAGGGAATAGTTCTGGGAGCAGAAGAAACAATTGAAACTTCGTTGGAAGACCCAAACTTTTCATGGAAAATTTTTGAAATAGACACTCATTTAGGAGCAGCCATAGTGGGATTAAGCTCTGACGCAAGGGTCTTAATAGACAACGCTCGAATATATGCGCAAAGCAACAGACTAATGTATGATGAGCCTATCGATGTTGAAGTAATAACAAAGCGGATAGGGGACATAAAACAACTGTACACCCAACATGCTGGTGTAAGACCCTTCGGAGTATCTATAATCTTCGGCGGAGTAGACAAAACAGGAAATAGGCTTTTTGCCACCCATGCAAGTGGAGCATACCGGGGTTATAAAGCAACAGCTCTAGGCGCAGGACGCGAAACTGTAATAAAAATACTTAAAGAGGAATACCGCGAGGCCATGACCCTTGAAGAAGCCATAAAACTAACGCTAAAGTGCCTAACAAAGGCCCTAGAAGCACGAGGATTGCCTCCACGGGTAAAAATTGCAGTGGTTCCATCGGCGACTAAAAAGTTAAGAATGCTTAGCGACGAAGAAATAGATTCATACATGAAAACGATCAAATAAGTGAAAACGAATGGGTGAAAAATACACTACAGCACGAATAACCCGTGAAGGAGAACACTTCGAAATTCTAGTAAAACCTCAAAAAGCCCTCGAATACAGGCTTGGAAAAAACATACCCTTATCTGAAATTCTCATAGCAGAAACAATTTTTACAGATGCAAATAAAGGTACAAAACCATCGGAGGAAAAACTACGTAAAGCATTTGGTACTGTAGACCGATTAAAAGTAGCAGAGACAATCCTAAAGAGAGGAACCATACAACTCACAACAGAACAGCGTAGAAAAATGATTGAAGACAAACGAAGACAAATAATTGCTTTCATTTCTCGACAATGTGTAGACCCTAGAACCAACCTCCCCCATCCACCACTACGAATAGAACAGGCTATGGAACAAATTCACTTCTCAATCGACCCATTTAAAGATGCAGAAGAACAAGCAAAAGATATAATCAAACTTTTGCGGTCAGTTCTACCCTTAAAAACGGAACAGGTTCTCGTATCAATAAAGATACCAGCCGAGTACGCCGCAAAAGCTTATGGCACAGTAAAAGGATTTGGCACCATAAAACACGAGGAATGGAGAGCGGATGGCTCATGGCACTCAACAATAGAAATGCCAGCCGGACTATTTGGCCCCTTCTTGGAAAAACTTGGGGAAATAACTAAAGGAAAAGGAGAAGCAAAAATAGTAAGTTAGTTAATTTGTTTTAAAAGGTCTTAAAGGTGAAAAGTTTGCCTACATTTTTTGAATCAAAAGAACTTGTTACACCCGGAGATCTGTTAGCTGAAGGCGACTATATAGCTGGAGAAAACACGTACCAAGAAGACAAGAAAATTTTCGCTGAAAGAATAGGACTCGTAGAATACGATAATCGTAAAGTCCGCGTAGTAGCTCTAAGAGCATTTTACATTCCCAGAATAGGCGACGTAGTAATAGGCATGATAACAGAAGTTGGATTCAACGGATGGGAAGTAGACATAAATGCCCCATATACAGCCATCTTACGCGCATCCGATGTACTGGAAAGAGGATTCCGCCCACAAAAGAACGATTTACTCTCAATACTTGACATAGGCGACTTGGTAATAGCCAAAGTAACCGCCTACGACCGCGGAAGCAATCCAGTGATAAAAATAAGTGAACCTGGACTGGGAAAAATCTCTCGCGGACAATTAATCAAAGTTACACCTACAAAAATTCCAAGAATCATTGGAAGGAAAGGCTCAATGATAAGTATGATAAAAAGGGAAACCAATTGCCGTATAACTCTAGGACAAAACGGCCTAATAATAATCTCAGGGAAAACCCGTGAAGATGAACAACTTGCCATAATGGCACTACGTAAAGTAGAGGATGAATCTCACACCTCTGGACTTACAGACCGTATAGCTGAAATGATTAGAAAAGAAAAGGAGGGAAGAAGAAAAAATGTCCAAACCTGAAAAACTGTTAGATAAGAAAGGATTAAGACTTGATGGAAGAAAACTTGATGAGTTGAGACCCATAAAAATGGAAGTAGGAGTTTTAAGCAACGCTGATGGTTCAGCTTACCTGGAACAAGGGAAGAACAAGGTTTTGGCAGCTGTTTATGGACCGAAAGAGGTTCACCCTAAACATCTAGCCTTGGCTGACAGGGCCATTTTAAGATGTAGATACCATATGGCCCCTTTTTCTGTAGAAGAAAGAAAGTCCCCAGCCCCTTCTCGAAGAGAAATTGAACTTTCAAAAGTAATTCGTGAAGCATTAGAACCTGCAGTTTTTTTAGAATATTACCCACGAACCGCCATCGATGTTTTCATAGAAATACTCCAAGCTGACGGTGGAACAAGATGCGCCGGAATCACTACAGCTGCCCTTGCGTTAGCAGATGCTGGAGTTCCAATGCGGGATCTTGTTGTAGCATGCGCTGCCGGGAAAATTGAGGGGAAACTTGTTTTGGATTTAATGGACTTAGAAGATAAATACGGAGAGGCAGATGTGCCCTTAGCAATGATGCCGGGAATAAATGCTGTAACACTTCTGCAAATGGACGGTAGCCTAACCCTTGAAGAATTTCAAAATGCAGTAAAAATGGCAATGGAAGGATGTAAACAAATATACGAAGAGCAAAAGAAGGCATTAAGAGCTAGATATATAGCCATTAAGGAGGCAATAAATGAATGATCTCCTCTATCGTTTCAAAAGTTAAACAAAAACAAATTGCACAGTTAGTAGCAAACAGAAAAAGAATTGACGGAAGAGGACTAACAGATTATAGAGAAATAAAGGTCGAAGCAGGCATAATCGAAAGAGCTGAAGGCTCAGCACGCGTTCTTTTGGGTAAAACACAAGTACTTGTTGGAGTGAAAATTGATATAGGCGAACCATTTTCAGATATTCCAGATCAAGGAGTCCTAACGGTAAACGCTGAACTTGTCCCATTAGCTTCCCCAACCTTTGAACCCGGTCCCCCAGATGAAAACTCAATAGAACTTGCAAGGGTAGTTGACAGAGGAATACGGGAGTCCAAGGCAATAGGACTCGAAGACCTCTGCATAACTCCTGGCAAAAAAGTATTTGTCGTCTTCATAGACGTTTACGTTTTAAACCACGACGGAAACCTAATAGACGCCTCCGCCCTAGCAGCACTAGCAGCATTACTTAACACTAAGATGTACAATTATGAATTAAAAGACGATGAAATAATTAGAAAACCTGGATACAAACCCCTTCCAATAAGAAATTATCCAATAGCAATCACTTTCGGCAAAATAAACAACCAATTAATAGTTGACCCATGGCTAGAAGAGGAACAGGTTATGGATGCCCGATTAACTATGACGATAGACAAAGAAGGAAACATATGTTCCATACAAAAAGGAGGCTCTGGGTACTTCACAACACAACAAATATTAGAAGCCGCAAAAATAGCGAAGGAAAGAGCTACTGAGCTACGCAAACTAGTGGTGGAAACCTAGATGGGAAAACGAGTTAAAAAAATAGGCCCAACGAGAGGATTTGGCGCCAGATATGGAAGCACTGTAAGGAAACGCTACATAGACATAATAACGAAGATGAAAAAACCGCATATATGCCCCCAATGCGGTTTCCGAAAAGTTAGAAGACAAAGCGTTGGAGTATGGAAATGCCGGAAATGCGGGTTTACCTTTGCGGGAGGAGCCTACATACCAACAACAAAACTTGGAGTTGTTTCAAGGCGAGCCGCAAGGAGTGGACAAATAGAAGAAAAAGCTTAACTCGGTTAAAAAATTGAAACTTGCCAATAGCAATGAAAAAGAAAAAGCGAAAATTTTGCTGACAACCTCGCGAAGACCAACAAACAGACTCCGAACGTTCTGCCGAGACATCACGCATTCAATACCGAATACAGTGAGAATCAATAGAGGAAAATTAAGCCTAGAAACCTTGGTAGAAAAAGCAATAGAACTCAATGCTGACCGCGTAATTATCGTAGACCGATGGAAAGGGGGACCAGGAAAAATAGAGTTATTCTATGTTAGAGAAAGACTAATCGGAACTCCGCCTCTCATCTACCTGAAAGGTGTAAAACTGCGAAGAGAATTCAGAGAAAAAGCGAAAAAAGTTCAAGCATGTGCTATTACTGTTCTTGACAATGAAGATAGAGAACTTCAAAAGTTTTCGGATATTTTGTCAAAGTTTTTACAATTGCCAAAAAACTCGATACATAACTTAAATAAAGTCCATATAGAAAAGCCAAAAACAATTCTTTGTGTTTCAAGAGATAGAGAAATGAAAATACAATTAACATTTAGGCTCTTGCCACGATTAATTGAGGTTGGTCCACGTGTTCGTTTGTCGCATTTAGTATGGGAAGTTAATAGGAAATGAGAAGCGCGATTATCTATGTTGATTTTCCAGTGGAAGAAAACGCACGAATAATTTTTGAAGCGTTAAAGCCCGAATCCTGTTCTCAGCCCACAGCCCGTTCGAAGGTCGAACTTTCGTTAAAGAATGACATAATTGTATTGCAAATTAAGGCAAAAGACACTACAGCGCTTAGAGCTGCAATAAACGCTTACCTACGCTGGATATACGCAACTCAGAAAGTTTTAGAAGCTCTTAAGTTTTCCAAGTAAAAAAGTGAAACGATATGCGGAAATCTAATTAATAAGTAACACTATTGCTGTGCTAGTTTAGAGGATGAAATGAGATGAGCGAGAATTCTAGATTACCACCCCAGGTTCAAGAAAGACTGTTAAGACTTCAACAACTACAGCAAACTCTTCAGTCAGTTCTAAACCAGAAACAACAAATTGAGGTTGAACTTATGGAAGTCGAACAGGCATTAAGCGAACTGGAGAAAATGGCAGAAGACACGATCATCTACAAATCTATAGGTTCCCTTCTTGTAAGAACTAACAAAACGAAAATTACAGGTGAACTAAATGAAAAGAAAGAACTGTTAAACATGAGAGTGAAAGTATTATCTAAACAAGAAGAACGCCTAAGAGGACAAATAAAAGATTTGCAAGCAAAAATACAGAAAGACTTACGCCCAATTACGCCGCCATAAACGTGATAATTAATGGAAATTCCACAGCTAACAGAAGAACAATTGCAAAAACTATGCGAGATAGCCGAAGACGCAGCGAGAGAATATATCTTATCAAAAATTTCCCGCAGAAAAATCACTGAACTAAACATTGCTGTGGAGGCTGAAGGGAATAAACCATTAACACTAAAGGTAGAAGTTGATATCAACCTCTCACCCCTCATGAAAGGATTTGACGCTCAAAGACTCGTAAACGAAGCTGTAAAAGAAGCCTTCGTTTCGGCAGAAAAATACCTGAGGGACATGGGTGCAAATCCGTGAAATAATAAAGTTAATAGAAAGAAAGAAAGCGGAAAAAATCCTTCTTCTATGTCATCATAATGCCGACCCCGATGCAATATGTTCAGCCTTTGCGTTTTCTAGCTTACTGAACCGTATACACTCAAATTTGAAAATCAAAATAGCCGCTGCCCAAGGCCCAAGTAGACTTTCTAAGCAATTACTTAAATTTTTGCCAATAATCCTTCTTGAAGAACCAAATTTCGAAAAGATCGACATGCTCGTTCTTTTGGATACAAATACAATTCAACAGTTGGATGGCTGGGCAGAACATGTTAAAGCCTCGAAAGCTCCGTTAATAGTTATCGATCATCATGCGAGTCATCCGGACACCGAGAAATTAGCCGTCTTATGCATAGCTGACGAAACTGCTTCATCCACATGCGAGATAATCTACCGCTTTTTCAAGGAGTTGAATGTAAAGTTCACAAAGGAGGAAGCACAGGCACTCTTTTTAGGAATGGCATTCGATACCAGACACTTCATTTTAGCTAATTCCTACACTTTCAAAGCTGTGGCAGAATTGCTTAACCACGGGATAAACGCGAAAGAAGCGCTTTCCATGCTTTCTTTGTCTATGGACTTGTCTGAACGCATAGCAAGGCTAAAAGCTTCTCGAAGAATGAAAATTATGAAAATTAACAACTGGATAATTGCCTTTTCTTATGTTAGCGCTTACCAAGCTTCAGCAGCTAGAGCCTTAATTGGCCTAGGAGCGCATGTAGCTATAGTCGCAGGAGAAAGAGAAGAAGCTCTTCGAATAAGCCTAAGAGCAACCAACGACTTCTATGAAAGAACAAGAATCCACTTGGGAAGGGACATAGCCAAACCCTTAGGCGAATATTTTCACGGAATGGGAGGCGGGCATGCAGTAGCCGCGGGGGTAAACGGAGTAGGCGATGCTGAAGCAGCATTAAAACGTTGCTGGAAAATTCTTCGTTTGAAGTTAAAATCAACTCGTATTTGAGTAGCTACCCTTAAATGAAATAGTACGTTCCAACGGTATGGAAATGGCAATAATAGAAACAGAAGAACTTACTTACACCTACCCCGGAGTGGAAAAACCCTCCATAGAAAAAGTTTCTATAAGAATCGAAAGAGGGGAATTTACCCTTTTAACCGGGCCCAGCGGCTGTGGAAAAACAACGCTATGCAGATGTTTTAACGGCTTAATCCCTCACTTCTATGAGGGAACCTTGGAAGGAAAAATTCAAGTCGCTGGAATGAACGTTACGGAACATCCTATTCACGAACTTGCTAAACACGTTGGCTTGGTTTTTCAAAACCCTGAGAACCAACTTTTTGCTTTATCTGTAGAGAAAGATGTAGCTTTTGGGTTAGAAAACCTAGGCGTCCCACGAGAGGAAATCCGTAAACGAGTGGATTGGGCATTAAAGGTTACAGACATTTATGACCTACGTGAAAGACCACCCTATGAGCTCTCTGGCGGACAACAACAAAGGGTTGCTATAGCCTCAGTTCTAGCAATGCAGCCTGAAGTCATGGTTCTAGATGAGCCAACATCATTTCTAGATCCATTGGGAGCTAAAAAAATATTTGAAGATATACATAAACTCAATAAGGAATTAGGTATAACCATAATCCTCGTGGAACATAGGTTAGACCTAACAGCTAAGTATGCCGACCATATAATCATAATGGATCATGGCAGAATAGTATTAGATGGTGATCCGCGAAAAATCCTGGCTTCAGAAGAAGCCCGATTGATTGGAATAGGGATCCCAAAGGCAACAAGGCTTTACCAATTTTTAAATAGTAAAGGTGCACGGTTGAACTCTGTGCCGCTTTCTTCAGAGGAAATGGCACAAAAGCTCACGGAGATTTTTAAGGAATGATTGAAGTTAAAGACTTATATTTTACGTATCCCAACGGGGTGGAAGCGCTAAAAGGTATTTCGCTAAATATTAGTGATGGCGAATTTGTAGCTATAATGGGACAAAACGGAGCTGGAAAAACAACCCTTGTAAAACATTTTAACGGACTATTGAAACCTTCAAAAGGAAAAGTGTTAATTGATGGAGCAGATACCAAGGATGTTAGTGTTGCTACGCTTGCACGAAAGGTTGGATTTGTATTTCAGAATCCTGATCACCAGCTTTTCTGCGAAACCGTAGAAGAAGAAATAGCCTTTGCCTTGAGAAACTTCGGATTTAAAGAAAATGTCATAAAGAGAAGAGTAACATGGGCACTGAATCTTCTCGGACTAAAGAACTACCGTAAGACTTCTCCTTTTATGTTGAGTGGAGGGGAAAGGAAACGCGTAGCTTTAGCGTCAATCCTAGCATGGAATCCAAAAATTTTGATACTTGATGAACCAACCATTGGGCAAGATTATAACCAAAAAGAAAAACTACGACAGTTTATTCTACAGATGAAAGCACAAAAAAAGACTATAGTAATAGTAACACATGATGTAGAATTTGTAGCTGAGTGCAATCCACGTGTAATTCTAATGAGTGAAGGAAAAATCGTAGCGGATGGTGAGGCCCGGAAAATACTTACTAGCCCAGGAATCCTGGAAAAAGCTTCTATAATTCCGCCGGAAATCTCTAGAATCTTCTTGGAACTTTCGGATTTTGGGTTCCCAACTAACGTGATAGATGTTTATGAGGCGGGGGGAATAATCCTCGATTTTTGGGAGGCAAAGAATCGTTGAGCATGTTTGAAGGCTTAAAATTTCGTAGGGTTTCTTCACCTATTCACGATTTGGATCCCCGGGTGAAGTTTTTATATGTAATAATCATGTTCGCTATTGCTGTTATGTATATGGAGCTTATACCATTGATCATGCTTTTTTTAATACAGTTACCGTTGGTGATGGTAGCCAAGGTAACCAAACAATGGATTAAATCCATGCGTGGAGCTGCTTTTCTTGCATCTATTATCTTTTTCACGAATTTCATATTTTCTTACTTATATAGAGGACAGCAAGAACTTCCGTTTATTTTAGAATATTCTATGGCCATGACTTTACGGTTTATAGTTCTTGTGGGATCTTTTTCCATATTCTTTCTGACAACCTCGCCGGATCATCTAGGATTGGCCTTGGAAAAATCTCATGTGCCTTACGAATTCTGCTTTGCCTTTACAACAGCAGTTCGCTTTGTTCCTGTTTTAGCTGAAGAAGCACAAACCATCATGGACGCCCAGAAAGCCAGAGGGCTCGAACTGGAAAAAGGGAATTTTTTGAAGCGTATTAGGAATTATATTCCTATTCTAATCCCACTTATTGTTAATGCTATTCGTCGAAGTCTTGAGTTAGCAGAAGCCATGGAATCGAGAGCTTGGGGAGCAACCAAAAACCGAACAAACCTTTATGAGTTGAAACTTCGGATGGGAGACTACACTCTAATTTTGCTAACTATTATCATATTAATTCTAGCGATATATGTGCGCTTGTATGTACCCATACCGCGGATAACAGAGATTTTCCCATAAATCTCTAGCGCTCGCTAAAAACTTAATTAACTCATACTTCTATGTCAAAGACCCAAAAACATTGAAGACTACTTAAGGAGAAATCAAAAAGGGTGATCAACAATAGAGGCTCTGAAAAAACTTCGAGAGAACACTTCGTTTTTTAGAGGAAACCTTTTGATTTTGACGTTAAGTTGGGTTGTTTGGTTTCCAGCTATGCGTATGACTAATCCTTACCAACAGATCTACATGGCTGAGCTTGGTGCATCAACAATAATTATTGGAATGATAAGCTCTGTTTCGACTATAGTAATTTCACTTGCCCGCATTCCTGGCGGGTATATTGCTGACCGTTATGGAAGGAAGAAAATAGTTGTGCTCATGACCTTCGCAATTGCCTTAACCTTTTTCATTTACGCTTTCGCACCAAGTTGGGAATGGATTTTCATAGGCGCCATAATAGCTAATGCTTCGTTGATTTATCAACCAGCTTTATTTGCTTTAAGGGCAGACAGTGTCCCACCGGAAAAAAGAGGGGTATCATTTGCCTTTATGGATTTCTTGGCGAATTTAGCATGTATTCCAGCGCCGTTAATAGCAGCGTATCTCGTTGCCACCTATGAGTTAAAAGGGGGTATGAGGATAGCTTACATCGCCGCTGCATTACTAGGAATAACAGCTGCGTTTATTCGCCTATTTTTGAAGGAAACCCTTTCAGAAAGGAGGAAAAGGGGAAAGTTTGGAAAAGATTTTGGGGCTGGTGAAGATTTTGTAATGGAATATATGGATACCTTGCGATTCATTTTTAAAAACATGTTTGGATTAACGCTTTTCTATTTACTCTTTAACTTTGGGTTTATGGGAATTTCTCCGTTTCTCTCGTATTATGCAGTTTATTTTTTAGGATTGGAAAAGGAGGTATGGGGATATGTCTATTTTCTTGCAGGGATATTTTATTTGCTTTCGCTCTTACCCATAGGCTTTTTCGTTGACAGAATTGGGAGGAGAATTGTTTTGGTAGGGATTATTGTATTAACAGTTTTTGGAGTTATTGTTTATGGTTTGGCACCTAAGGCTTCACCTGTCACTCTTTCTTTCGTTTTTGCTGGACTCTCGGTTTTAATGGTTTCGAACGCAAGTTTTTTCACTTCGCTATCTGCGTTGGAGGCAGATCTTGTTCCTCGGGAGAGAAGGGGACGTACGTCTGCGGTCTTAGGATTAGTGGCAAGTTTTTCAGCTGCAACGGGACAAGCGTTTACAGGCTTTGCATACGAAAATATTAGTCCGAGATTTCCATTTTTTGTTGCAACTGCTGTTTTGATAGCCGCGCTTGGAATAGCTTATTTCCTAGTCAGAGAGCCAAAGGAAAGAGAGCTTTAGAGGTTAACCGTAAATCTTTAATGGATAACCTCTGTATTGGTTTTGGGAGACTTGAGATAGTTGAGGATGCTGAAGGCTGCAGCGAACGAAATTATTTCAGGGATTGAAAGAGCATTTCAGGAACTGGATTCCAGCGAAGTTGAGAAAATGATTCAGATGATAATGGAGGCGAGAGACAAAAAGATCTTCATTGTGGGCATGGGAAGAAGTGGTTTTGTTGGAAGAGCATTCGCTTTGAGACTCATGAACTTGGGTTTTAATGTCTACTTTTTGGGTGAAACCATCACGCCAGCGGCAGAAAAAGGTGATTTACTTATTGCCATTTCTGGAACTGGCTCGACAAAAATGGTTTTGACAGCCAGCTCAGCAGCAAAGGAGATAGGAGCTAAAGTAATAGCGGTAACTTCCTATCCAGAATCACCCTTAGGAAAACTGGCTGATCACGTAGTAGCGCTTTTCGGGAGAACTAAAGCTGGCTGGCCAAAAGAGGCAGATTACCTCGTAAGGCAGATTCTTGGTGAGAAAGAGCCTATAAGCCCATTGGGCAGCATTTTTGAGAATAACTGTATGGTTTTTCTGGACAGCCTTATTGTTGAGCTTATGTATCGTTTAGGAAAGAATGAAGAGGATTTAAAACGTAGACACGCTACAATAGAATAACTATAGGAAGAACAGGCTATGAGGGCAAAGTGGAAAAAGAAGCGGATGAAGAGACAGAAAAGGAAACGTAAGAAAAGAAGGGCAAGGTATAAATAATAACCCGGGAAATTTCAAAAAATCTGTCGTCTAATAGATCCACCAAATTTGACTGATAGCTCTGAAATAAACCTTTTTTATGGTAACTTTTAAAAAAGGGAATTTAAAAATGCGAAAGTCTACTTACAAAAAATACAATAACTGCCACCTCCTAAAAGACAGTTAAAATGAAACTTACACTATTTAATGCTTACCGCCGCGCCCATTGCACTTGTCAACCAAAATACAACATAAACCCTTACTTAGGGAGATGTCAACATCAATGCATCTATTGCTATGCGACGAAGTTTCCATCTTTTACTGGACATGCCAGACCTCGTTTAATTCTCCTAGAAAATATACAGAAAATAGTAGGTGACACAGCACGAAAGCTTCCAGTAATGCTAAGTGATTGTACTGACCCATACCAACCCTTAGAAAAACACTATAAAATAACACGAAAATGCATCGAAACCTTAGCTAAACATCGCTTCCCCTTGTTAATAGTTACAAAATCTGATTTAGTAACTAGAGATATCGATCTATTCCTAAAAACACCTACAGCAGTATCATTAACAATAACAACCCAAGATACCATAACAGCGGAACTTATAGAGCCTTACGCACCTCCTCCTGAAAAACGAATAAACGCCTTACAGAAACTAGTAGAAAAAGGCATCCCTACAACAGTTAGGATAGACCCTATAATAGTAGGTGTAAACGATGACTTAAAAGAGCAAGAAAAACTAGTAAAAAACATAGCTCAAACAGGAGCAAGACAAATAACTGTTTCAACCCTTAAACCGGTAAAGGGATTCTTCAAAAGAATAAAAAAGCTCAATCTAAAACTTTACGAAAAGCTAAGTTACATCTACAGTGATGGCGAAAAAATAGCCGGATACCGATACTTGAATTATTTAAAAAGAAAGCAAGTGGTGGAAAACTTTAGACGAATAGCACTTAAACATGGGCTTGAATTTGCCTCATGTAGAGAGGGACTTCCACATTTAAACACAAAATTTTGCGATGGAACCTTTTATATAAGAAAAGACATGTCGATAGAGGGTTACATAAAAATTTAAAAATGGAACTCACGGGTTAGGCTTCGTCTATAAACTTTTTAGGCGAAGGAATTTCCGATGATAGGCCCTTCCTTTCACGAATTTGTTTAATAACTTCAGCAGCAACACTGTCGGGAACCTTTTCCCAGTGATCAAAAGTGCACTGCCAAAACGCATGCCCTGAAGTAGCTGAGCGCATCTCAGCAGATAAACCAAAGGTTTCAGCAACTGGAATATAACCTGTAATCATTGTCAATGCCCCTTTTTGTTCCGAAGATAATATTCGTCCCCGTTTTCGCGTAATAATACTGGAACAGTCACCCACCCATTGCGCTGGAACAGAAACACCGATTTTGTAAACAGGTTCTAAAAGCACAGCATTCGCTGTTAAAAATGATCCAAGAATAGCGCGACGAATAGCAGGCATAATCTGCGCTGGTCCACGATGTACAGGGTCTTCATGCAACATCGCGTCCATTAGTTTAACTTTAACGCCTCGAATAGGTTCCTCACATAAAGGTCCATTTTGGCAAGCCCAGCGAAAACCAGAAATAATCATATCTCTAGCCTCGCGTAGATATTGAATACCCTTAGTTAAGTCAACAATAATATTTCGGTGCTCTTCAATAGCCCAAACATTTCTTGCCTCCTCGGTAGGCCAACCAGCCTCCTTGTAAAGTACATTGCCAATTTGTTTCCGTCCCATATCCTCAGCAATTTCACCTTTCTCAATCATTTCGATAACTTTTGGCTCCAGAGGCTCGACTTGGACCCAGAAACGGTTGTGCTTATTTGGACTTTTAGCCATAGCAACAACGCCTTGCCCCATGGCACTTTCACGGTAAACCACTATGGGACGAGAGGTAACTATGTCTATTCCTCCTCCGTAGTCACGCAAGAATTTAACGGCGATTTCCAAGTGAAGCTCACCCATCCCACTGAGCAAATATTCACCAGTCTCCTTGTTAATTGTAGTCACAAGATTTGGGTCTTCTATCGAAAGCCTATGCATAGCATCTACCAAACGAGGTAAATCTCGAGGATGTTTAGGCTCTACAGCAATGGTCACAACGGGTTCAGAAACATACTTGATCCTTTCAAACGGTATCATCATGTCTTTATGATCAACGCTTACAAGGGTTTCGCCAGCCCTAGCGAGGTCTAGCCCTAACAGAGCGGCAATATTCCCAGCACCTATACCGGAAACAACTTCCCGAAAAGCGCCCATATACATGGAAACCTGTTGAACACGGTAGGATTTCCTAGCGCCGATAAGGTATATTTGATCGCCTTCGTTAATTCTGCCTGAGAATAATCTTCCAGTGGCAACTAACCCTGCATGAGGATCCATCTGCGCCATAGTTATGCACATAACAGTTGGCCCGTTGTCGTCGCAGTGCATCATGGCTTGTCCTAATTCAGAGTCTATGTCGCCTTTCCAGATTTTCGGAATACGATATTTCTGAGCTTCAATGGGGTTGGGTAAGTTTTTGACTACCATGTCAAGAATAGCTGTGTGTAGAGGGATGAACTGTTGAAGCGCAGAGGATTCTCCTTTATGGTAGGCTTCGATTACGTCGCTGAATTTCATTCCCTTTTGTTTCGCCAGTTCAACAGTGAAGCCCCAACGGTGAAGTGCAGAGCCGAAGGCCACTGTTCCCTTGGCTGGGTCAACCTTCCATTGTTTCTTGAATTCTGGTTCGCCGTAAATTTCAATTAAGTTATTGAAGTCATTGATTATGCGGATAAGTTTGCGTTGGATCTCATCGGGTGAAAGCTTGATTTCTTTTATTAGTCGGTCTACTTTGTTTATGAAAAGAACGGGCTTCACCCTTTCTGCAAGGGCCTGCCGTGTTACTGTTTCAGTTTGTACCATAACTTCTTCTACAGCGTCAACTACAACTACTACGCCGTCTATAGCGCGTAATGCGCGAGTAACTTTTCCCGTGAAATCTACATGTCCTGGGGTATCGATTAGGTTAATTACGTAGGGACGATTGCGTATCTCGTGAAGCAAGGAAATGTTAGCCGTTTTTATGGTGATTCCTCGTTTCTGTTCCTCTTCTAAATAGTCCAGTGCACGGGCTTCCCCGGCTATTTTAGGCGACAATAAACCTGCTTCGGCTAGAAGAGAGTCGGTCATAGTTGTTTTTCCATGGTCTATATGAGCGATTATTCCGATATTTCGTATATCTTCCTTCTTCGTCATGAGTTTAAGGATTTCACCGGTCTGCCTAAATTTTGGCAAAGTTTATCCCTTTTCCACTGTTTTATAGAGCTAGCATTTTAGTGCAGAGCCTTACCTATTAAGTTTACGATGGGAGAAAAGGGTGGAGGATTTGGAAAGTTCAACAGATCTGTTGGTAGTTGGGCATTTCGCTTTAGATCATATATACAAGAACGGAAAATTCATTGGAAAGTTCTTAGGCGGACCTCCAACTTATGTGTCTTTAGCAGCAGTAAAGCTAGGTGTTAAGGTTTCTGTATTGTCTAAGGTTGGGTGGAACTTTAAGAGTGAATACGTGAAATATTTAATTAGCAACGGGATAGAGTTACCCTTTCTGAAACAAGTTGGAGATTCTGAAACTACGAGGTTTGAGTTAAGATATTCTGCTGATTGGAAGCGATGGTTAAGGCTTAAAGCTGTAGCACCGTCAATTAAGTTAGAAGATTTACCCAAACATTTGAAGGTGAAAGCGGTTCATGTAGCACCAATAGTCAACGAAATTCAGCCTAACCTTGTAAGAAAATTAAGAGAATCTTCAGAAATTTTATCGATAGATCCTCAAGGATTTGTCCGAAACTTCGACAAGGAAGGAAATGTTAGTTTAAAAAAGTGGCAAGATTTCAATTTGATGAAACTTGTAGAAGTTTTTAAGTCGTCTCTTGGTGAGATAAGAATGATAACAGAGAGGAAAAAGTTAGAGGTTGCCATGAAACAAATTAGCGATTTTGGTGCAAAAGTGGTTATTGTTACTTTGGGAGCGCAAGGGTCCATCTTGCTCTCTGAAGATAATTTTTACAAAATTCCTGCTGCTTCATCCAGAGTTATTAGAGATGTTACTGGAGCTGGAGACTCTTATATTGGAGGTTTTTTAGCTGAGTACATTCGTGGAAAAGATGCTGTCTGGTGTGCTTGTGTAGGTTCCGCGGCGGCTTCTTTCGTGGTGGAAGAGTTAGGCAGTTCTGGATTTGGAGATAAAGAAAAAGTGTATCAGAGGGCGAAAGAAGTTTATGAAAAGGTAAGTGTAAAAAGGAATTAATGTTTGGTTTAATATTATTATGTGCATACAAGGCGAGGTGAACTGACAATTGGGAAAAGTGGCAAAAGGTATTAAGTGCAGTGTTTTCGGATGCGACAACGAAGCGGTTAGATCGCTTTCAACAGAAAAGGTGATAGCCGCTGGGTTAAAGGTAAGTTCTTCTCGTAGAACCTATCTCTGCAGAGAACATTATAAACACTACAAAAAGGAGACTAAAAAAGAGAAGAAAGTAGAAAAATGGAGATACAAGTCATAAGTGAGAGGGAAGCCATGAGAGTTCTTCAACTTCACTCTGATTGGATTGAATATGAACCAGTAAAGAAGGAAATAGCGACTGCGGAAAAGTGTGAAAGAAAACTCCATCGATTTGAAGAGCTGCTTGTGCTTTTTGTTTCAGTTGAAAAAGGCGATAACGAAGATCTAGCTGAAAAGTTAATCAACGAAGTATCGGATTTTATGAAAAAACTCAAAGTAAATAAAATGTTAATTTATCCTTATGCTCATTTGAGTAATAACCTAGCTAAACCAACAGCTGCACTAAAAGTTTTAAAAGCTATGGAGAAATACGCTAAGCAAAAAGGTATCGAAGTGTACCGTACACCCTTTGGCTGGTGCAAAAAGTTTTCCCTTTCTATAAAGGGACATCCCTTGGCCGAGCAACTTAGAGTAATTGAGTCTAAAAAAACGAGAGATGAAAAAGAGAAAGCAGAGAGAAAGATTTCTGAAGCGTTAAAGGCAGAAGAGAAACTTGAGTCTTTCTGGTACATTATAAAACCTGATGGAAAAATGGTTCCAGTCGAAAAATTTGACTTTTCGAAGCATAAAAACATGGAAAAGCTTGCACGTTATGAAATAGCTAAGTCTAGGGCTGTTCAGCAAATTCCGCCGCATGTTAAGTTGATGCGAAAGCTTGAAATTGCTGATTATGAGCCTGGAAGTGACCCAGGTAATTTCCGTTGGTATCCGAAGGGAGCTTTAATAAAGTCGTTACTGGAGCAGTATGTCACTGCCAAGACCATAGAGTATGGAGCTATGGAGGTTGAAACTCCAGTCATGTATGATTTCCATCATCCAACTCTAACGAAGTATTTGGATCGTTTTCCAGCAAGACAATACGTAGTAAGGTCAGAAGATAAGGAGCTTTTCCTAAGGTTTAGTGCTTGTTTTGGACAGTTTTTAATGGCGCATGATACGCAGATCTCCTATAGACATCTACCCTTGAGGATTTATGAGCTAACACGTTATAGCTTTCGCAGAGAGAAAAGTGGAGAACTAGTAGGTTTGAGGAGATTGCGCGCGTTCACTATGCCAGACTGCCATGCCTTATGTGCAAATTTAGAACAAGCCAAGGAAGAGATGATTCGGAGATTTGACCTTTGTGTGAGAATTCTTGAAGAAGGACTAGGATTAACTAAAGGTGAAGACTATGAATTAGCTATTAGGTTCACAAAGGATTTTTATGAGAAGAACAGGGACTTTGTTAATGCTCTAGTAAAGAAGATGGGTAAGCCTGCTTTGGTGGAGATGTGGGAACAGAGATTTTTCTACTTTATACTGAAGTGGGAGTTTAATTTCATCGACAACTTGGACAAAGCTTCAGCACTTTCCACAGATCAGATAGATGTGGAGAATGGGGAAAGATATGGCATCACTTATGTGGACGAAAAAGCAGAGAAGAAATATCCGTTAATACTTCATTGTTCCCCAAGCGGTGCTATTGAAAGGTGCATCTACGCTATGCTAGAAAAGGCTTACCGTCAACAAAAGGAGGGGAAGTCGCCTATGCTTCCCTTATGGCTCTCGCCAACCCAAGTAAGAGTGATACCGATATCCGATAATTTTCTGCCCTACGCCGAGAAAATAGCATCCGAAATTGAGAAGAAAGATATAAGGGTTGACATAGATGACCGGATGTTGACTATGCAGAAAAAGGTTAGAGAAGCTGAGACAGAATGGATACCCTACATAATCGTTGTTGGAAAGAAAGAAGTTGAAAGTAAAACTCTTCCAGTGAGAGATAGAGAGGCTGGAGAAATAAGAAAGATGAAACTTGCAGAGTTAGTAGAAGAGATAAAGAAAAAGACTTGGGATAAACCTTTCAAACCGCTTACCTTGCCGAAGTATCTATCGCAGAGACCTCAATTTTATGGTTAACAACATTAAATCAACCGTGTTTGTGCAAAAAGTATATCAAACCCTCATAAACATAATCTAACTTCCAAAGTTTCGGAGGAAAACTTTTGGAAAAAGAGCTCCTCGTATACATTAACGGGAAATACTATCCAAAATCCCAAGCGAAGATTTCTGTTTACGATCATGGTCTACTCTATGGTGACGGAATTTTCGAGGGAATTCGCGCCTATAACGGGATAGTCTTCAAACTAAAAGAACATATAGACCGACTGTATCGTTCAGCCAAAGTAATAATGCTGGATATTCCGTTAACGAAAGAAGAGATGATAAATGCAGTACTCCAAACTTTGCGAAAGAACAACTTAAGAAATGCATACATTCGCTTAGTAATAACCCGTGGAATAGGTGATCTAGGATTAGATCCGCGGAAGTGCACCCAGCCTACGATAATAATAATAACTGACGTAATAAAACTTCACGCAACTGAAGCGAAAGAAAAGGGGATAAGAGCGCTCATTGTTTGGGTCAAGAGGGACCCGGTGGACGCTACATCTCATGAAGTTAAATCCTTAAATTACCTTAACAGCATACTCGGGAAAATTGAGGCAAACATAGCTGGATTCGACGAAGCTATATGCCTAGACAGGAACGGCTATGTCTGTGAAGGAGTAGCTGAGAACATATTTATTGTTCAAAATGGAACCATAATTACTCCTCCAACATCGACCGGGGCGCTAAAAGGAATAACGAGAGATTTTGTTATCCGACTAGCTCGAGGACTAGGCTATGAAGTGATAGAGAAGAATGTAACTCCAAGCGACCTTTTCACAGCGGAGGAGGTTTTCTTCACTGGAACAGCTGCAGAGATAGTTCCCGTTGTGGAAGTAAACCGGCGAGTTATAAATGATGGAAAACCGGGCTCTATAACCAGAAGGCTCATGGAAGAATTTGTGAAAAGGATTGGAGATCCGAAAGAAGGGGTCTCCATTTACTAAACAATTACTAAATGTTCCCATTTTTATGGGAAATCAACCTTTTATGAAATTTTCGACCATGTCAAAGGCTTTTTCCAGAATTTCTATTGGAGGAAGAAAAACGCTTCGGAAATGTCCAGCGCCGTAAATTGGATCGAAGCCCGAGCCGTGGACGAAGAGTACGTTTGTCTTTTTTAGAAGCTCAAGAACGAACTCTTTATCGTTTTTCCAGCGAACTCCAATTTCGTGAACTTTTGGAAACAGGTAGAAGGCTCCTTCAGGTTTAGTGCAGCTGATTCCATCCATCTTGTTTAGCCGCTTCCAAGCATAATCACGTCGTTCCTTGAGTTTCTCGATTATCTTTCTGACATGGTCTTGAGGTCCGTTTAAAGCAGCCACGGCTGCTTTTTGAACTGGCGTATTAGTGCATAGCCTCACTCGTGCTTCTTTTTGAATGCAATCTTTTATTTCATTGAGTTCTCCATTAGGGTGATGGAAATAGACGTATCCTAGCCGCCAACCAGTCATGAGGTATACTTTGGAAAAACCGTTTAAACCTATCACTGGCACGTCTCTGGCTAGGCGGGAAGCGCTGATGAAGCCTTTGTCATAGGTTATTCGGTCATAGATCTCGTCTGAAATCACTGGCAGATCATGTTGTCCAGCTAAGTTGATTATTTGCTTGACTGTTTTTTCTTTATATAATGCTCCACAGGGGTTGTTGGGGTTTATTAGGACTATTGCTCGGGTTTTGTTGTTAATCTTTTTTTCTATGTCGTCTATGTCTGGTTGCCAGCCTTCCTCTTCGATTGTTCGGTATGGAATGGGTCTTCCATCGAAAAACTTAGCGTAAGATGAGTATGGTGGGTAGGTAGGGCCTGGAACTAGAATCTCGTCGTTTGGGTTCAATAATGCCCCCATGACCATTTGGATGGCTTCAGAAACACCTGTAGTTACAACCACATTTTCTGGGGAGATATTTACGCCGTTAATGTTTTTCTCTTTCTCAGAAATTGCTTGTCGTAACTCTGGAAGCCCCTCTGAGGGGGAATACCAATTGATCCCGTGTTGGATCGCTTCGATTAAGGCTTTCTTAATGTGTTGGGGGGTATCAAAATCGAATTTCAGGGGGTCACCTATGTTAAGGTAGAGTATTTTCTTACCGGCGTTTTCGAGTTTTTTAGCGTAGACTACAAGGTCGCGGATGGCGTATTCGATTATAGTTGTTCTTTTAGTAGGAGTGATCTTTGTCATGATCAAGTTCTATCCTGAACGATTATGAAGGAAATAAAAACGTAGAATGGAAGATAAAACTTATTGTTGGATTTATGGGGGTATTACTTTGAATTTGGCTGAAATTTTGAAGCCTTCTCTTGTTAATACATGGAAGGTGATTTCTTGGTTTACATATTGACTCCATTTCCATTCGGATATGCAAGAGAATGTTTTGTTAAATCCTATTACAAGTTCTGTGCCATCAGGGCTTAAAGATGGAGTAGCATCTAGAACTGAAAACGTTTTCTCCGGGGTTTCAACGGTTATTTCCCAAATGGTTACGTTACGCAGGGATAGGGCGTCGTTTCGTATGGTGATGTTAAAGTAGTCTATTCCATCGAAAAACCGGCCGAAGGTAACGTTTTCTATTTCGAGTTTTACGCAGGGTAATTGTAATGTGTAGGATGCGTTGAAGCCTTCCTTCGTGTAAACCGTTATTACCGCGTTTTTATTTGCGAAATTTTTCCAGTTCCATTGAAGATTGAAAGTTTTGGTGGTGTTTATTTCGAGGGGAACTGTGTTTTCCATTACAGTTTCTTTGGTTTCTCCAACTTTGACTTCAATTTTATTTATGTTTACTTTTTTAAGTGATGTCTCCAGGTTTTTTATTGTTAAGTTGAAACCGTTAGTGTTTGTTAAATTAAAACTTGCCTCTAATATTTTGAGGAATACTTCTGGAGGGGTAGTGACGTTTTCGGGTGACACTTGGAAACCTTGCGTGGTGGAAACAGTCACGTTAATTGCTTCATTTCTATGTAGAGTCCAGTTCCAAGTGCATGTGACGTTTAATGTTGTTCCGGGGGTAATGGATAGAAAGGTGAGTAAGTTTAGTGGAGGGTTAGTTTCGTTTATTTTTATGACTTTTCCATTCCCTAGTATTATTTTGACTGCATCGAGGTTTGCTTCTGTAGTAGAGTCGTTGAGGTTTTTGACAATGACTGTGAAATGGTTAGTGTCAGTTTCGTCGAATATTACTTTTTCTACATTCAAATAGGCAATTTGGAGCTCGGGAAGTGTGCCTACGCCTTCATATCGTTCTTTAGTTCTGGCGATAACTGTGACGTTTTGCCCACCTAAAGCTTGCCAATTCCAATTGCAGAAAAATGTCACGTTTTCGCCTGGGGGCAAGGTTACTGGAAGGGAAGGAGTAATATTTTCAGGTTCCACGGTGATTCTGTTGACCATGATTTCTGAAATCGTGAGGTTGATGGCGGATTCTTTTGAGTTTTTGACTGTTACGTTGAAGTGTTCAACGGTTATGTGAGGGTTAAAGATGGGGTCCACGGTCATTTTTACGGTGGGGGTTTGATAGGCAAAATTTGGTCCTGAGGCTCCTTCTACCATGACGTGAACAGTTATGGTTTTTCCAGCGAATCCTCCCCAGTAAGAGGTGCAGATGAAGGTTTGGGAAGTTCCTCTTTTTAGGGTAAAGGGAAGTTTGGGTTCGGTGCTCATTACGCCGTAGAAAGTAGCATTATCCTCGACTGTGAATCTTATTTCGGTGATTACTGCGTCCTTAGGTGAGTAGGAGGGGTTCAGAACTGTTACGTTGAATCTGGTGGCGTTTGTTACTGGGAATTCGACATCTGTGATGCTAAGTGAAACGGTTTCTAAAGGGATGTTATAGAATGTTCCCATGACCCATAGGTAAGAGAAGGTGGCGCCTAAAACTGCTGCTCCTAGCAAGAGGAGTATTAGTGATAGTCTAGAAAGGGCTTTGGCGTGTTTTAGCAGTTTGAACATTTGGAATCACCACAGCGTTTTTGGGGATAAATAACAGATTTTGTTAACAAGTAAATAAGGGTTCTCATAGGGTTTTGGAGATGTTTATGAAATTTGGTTTTTCTGTTTAATTGTTCTTTATGTTTTCTCTTCGAGGTAGGCAATGTCGCAAGGCGTTTTCCTTTCGTTTACTTGAGTATAGGTGTATACCCATTTTATTAAAGGGAGTATTGCCTTGCGCAAGGTCTTTCCTTTCTTGGTGAGGGAGTATTCCACTCTTGGTGGAATTTCCATGTATACTCTTCTTTCGATTAGTTTATGTTTTTCCAGTTCTTTTAACCTTTCCGAGAGGGTTTTGGAGTTTATACCTTTTAATTGTTGCATAATTTTGTTGTATCTAATTTTTTGGTTGTTCCCGATTGTGTTGATTATGAGTAATGTCCATTTTTTGCTTATTATGTTCATAATTTCGTTAAGTGGGCAGATGGGTGTTTTGTTGCTTTCATTAGTGAAACTTGCTTTCATTGTTTTTATCTCCTAGGCGGTTTGAAACTTGTATAGTTAAATACTTGATTTGTTATATTTACTTTACTATGTAAAGTAATAGAGAGTGAGAAATTGGGACATAAAATTGAAGTCTTTACAGCAGGGTGCCACTTATGCGAGGAAACTTTAAGGGCGGTGAGGGAAGCTGTTTGCGAAGAATGTACTATAATAGAATATAATATCAGGGAGAAGTGTGAAAGCGAGATTTGTTTAGAGAAAGCGAGGGAATATGGGATTAAAGCGGTTCCCACTGTGGTTATTGATGGGAAAATTGTCTTACAAGGGAGACAAACTGTGCAACAGATCAAAGAGGCACTTGGGCGGTAGGATGCAACTCTTCTCCTCATTTCTTTTTTGGATAGCAGAGAAATTATGCTACTGTGAATAAGTTTAAATGGGAATTTTGGATAACTTTCTCTTCCTTTAGTGGGGCGTTCAGCTGGGAAATTCATGGCTGAATATGATGCAATTGTGATAGGTGCTGGAATTATAGGTTTATCAACAGCTTATTACATGAAGAAGCTCTGCCCAGATCACAGAATAATTGTGATTGACAAGATGAATGCTGCGGGACAAGGAAACACTGCTAAGAGTGCAGCTATGTTCCGGTGTTTCTTCTATTCGACCACAAATTTGAGGCTAGTGGATACTTCGGTAGAATTCTTTAAACATGTTCAAGAAGAACGGGGAGTAGACCTGAAGATTCGTTGGACTGGCTACTTATGGCTTTTCAGCGAAGAAAGCTACAACCAGATAAAGGGCGTTTTGGACACGATGTCAAGACTTGGGCTTCAATATCGGCTTTATGACGAAAAGGAACTTGCGGATAGACTGGGATTAAGGACTCGTGTGACGCATGATGAAGAGGCAAAATTGATGAATTTAGTTGACGTTTATAAGGGGATCTTCATACCTAAAGCGGGCTCTCTTGATGTGGATTCTCTTGTGAAGTTTTATGAGGCAGAGTTTATGAAACTTGGCGGGGAGATAAGCTATGGCACAGAGGTTAAGAGTTTTGTAGTGGAGCCACGTCTTCCGTTGGGTATCCCAAATGAACCTTATTTTTGGCAAGAATCCAGGGTTGCAGGAGTGATTACTAATAAAGGGGCGGTTAAGGCTAAGAAAACTGTTGTATGTGTCGGGGCGTGGGCTTCGAAGCTCTTAGATCCCATAGGGATAGAAACTCATGTAAAACCGATAAAACGGCAAATTTTTTGTGTAAAGGCCAAGTCAGAATTTCTTAGCAAGCTTCTCTGGACTAAGGGCTTTAACAAGGAGGGGTGCATGCCTTTCTTAATTCTTCCTAAACCGAAGATCTATATTAAACCAGCCTTAGAGGAAGAGTCGTTCTGGCTTTGTTATGGTGATGAGTTTCCAAGGGCATATAAACTTGAGGAAGAACCGCAGCCAGAAGAGAACTTTTACAAATATGGAATTTATCAGATTGTGGTTAAGTATTTGCCTCAGTTTAGGGGTGCTACTTATTCTTCGGCTTTTGCAGGGTTATATGCAGTAAATACTATTGATAGACAACCTCTTATTTTCGAGGAGAATGACCTTATATTTGCTGGAGGAACTAGTGGAAGCGGAATAATGAAGACAGATGCTATAGGACGGATAGTTGCTGCTCTTTATGCTGAAAAACAATATGCAACGCTTTATGGGGGGAAGGAGTTTAAAATAGAAGAGTTAGGCTTGAAGAAGCGGAAGATAGAGCCGGAAAAATTTGTGATATAGCTTTTCTGTTTTCTATGTTTTATGTGTATTTGTGTTGAATGGGTGCACAGTAATATTTATTAAGACTTAAGATACCAATTGCGTGAGGCGAGAGAATGACGACGCAAAGAATTCCTCGAGAAATAATATTCGTGGTGATTCTATTAGCGGTAGTCGTTGGTACCACGACGATGAGCTTACTCATAGCAAACCAAACAATACCTAATGTAGGCAACGTTAGGGCAGTAGGAGTAGGCGTTTACTGGGAATATACATGTGATACTAATGTAACATCAATAGATTGGGGATATTTAGAGCCGGGAGAAACAAAAAACGTTACAATTTACATACGGAACGATGGAAGTACAACTGTAATTCTGACAATGACTACAGATAATTGGAATCCAGCATCTGCACCTGTTTATATATCAATAAGCTGGAATCGACAAAACCATATATTAACTCCAAATACAGTAGTAGAAACCACCATTAACTTATCAGTATCTCCAAACATAACCGATATAACAAGCTTCAGTTTTGACTTGGTAATAACAGGAACAGAATACGTGTAATTAAACAACAGCATTTTTTATCCATATCATTAAGACTCCGCTAAAAAGTATAAATAGAAAGTAATGTGGAATCAAAAGCGCAATAGGAACTGCTAACTGTCCAACAACTACTGGAAACACTGTTCCCAGGGGGAATATGAGTAGCAAACTTGTTTTCTTGGCATTAAACATTGTGATTATGTCCTTCGATAAGAGCATTAAGGTAAAGGCTGCTAAAAATGATGATCCCTCTGCAAAGACATTAGTGAGAGACATCATTTTTACACCAAGTCCATAAAATTTGGAGGATAAAGGCCAAAAAGCGCTTACTCCATCGCCAGTTAAGAAGTCTCCAATGAAGGAGTGTTGAGCTAAAGCCAATAAATAAGGAAAAATCGACTTTCCCTTTAGGAAAAATAGCGGTATAGAGGCAAGGCCAATTATTATTAGTGAATGAGTTAAGCCTCTATGTTGAAGTTGAGGCACCAGCAGATCTATGTCCATTATTATGGATAACATCATAACCATGGGAAGATCAATTTCTGTTTGCAGAAGCTTTTCTAAGGTTTTAGCGACTAGATAGCCTATAGCTAAATGGCCGACAGCAAACATTCACTATAACATTCCTTTGAGTTGTTAGTTTAATATTTTCCATTGTTTTAAAGGTTATCAAGAAGGTTAATGAAAAGTTTGCACTAGGCATCGTCTGGCGGCGCATGCCTTCATGCGTAGAATCGCCGAGACGAAGAAAATTTAGCGCTTCTCCTTTTCACAGTAAGAGGCGTTTAGTGGATGGTTAGGGGGGATTATCGCCAAAACTCGTTTTGTTGAAGATTATATTATGTCCAGTGCATGCAATATAACTGAAAAAGTGAAGGCCCCCCCCATACCTAAGGCAACGAGTCTAAGTCGTTTTCTTTCAATTATGATCTTTTCAAAAAATCCTGTTGATGTTAGCAAAAATTCAGAAGTTAGCAAAAGTAATACGGCCATAACAGCGATCCAGAGACTAATGTCTGAGGGTGAAAGTGGGAACCGCATTTTAATCCTCTACAAATCTAAAAGTGACAGCTATCCTTTCACCGTTTTCGATGGTTTCTTCACGTTCGATCATAACTATCTTGCCGCTTGATTTGGCTATGGCACATGCGACAGCGCTTACGAGGGGATCGCCTAACATACGTAAACTTTTGAGTTCTCGATTCTTATACAAGCTTCCATAAAGTGGTTTTTCAACTGATAATCTGGCTTTTTTAGGTAATATTTCTAACTTAATGTCTCTGGCCAAGTGGAAATTTGCTATTATCAGTTCTGATAGACTCATAGGTAACTCGTCAATGTCAATCTCAGAGAAGTCTTTTCCGATTTCTTCCTCAAAAAGGGTTAGTAGGCCTAGTCCAGGAGGGGTAACACATATTCCCCGTGGATGTTGAAGAAGAAATCTCCGTTTAGCTAAATCTTCAATGGGGGGCATTTTCTTTGATACATCAGCGGAGATGAATACAACCATGTCTTTTAGCCCTTTTAAGTGGTCTGGCAGATAGACCTCTTTAGGATATGGAGGGATGTAAAATGCTTTTCCTTTGTAGTTCAGATCAAAGATAATTCTATCAACAGTTGAGTAGGGAGTAAGTGCCATAAAGTCTAGGAGAGTGCCTCTGACGAATCTTACTGGTTTAATAAAGAGGAAGAGAACCCCCCAGAATGTTAAACTTAAACCGATAAAAGCGATTACTGGGGATTCAACAATTATTGATTCAATAAGGGATAAAGCGCCAATTCCGAGTAGGAACAGACTTATTTTTTCAGATGGAACTTTTCTGAATTTTAACAATTCCATTCTTAGTTTTTCGTTTTCCAGTTTCAGTTGTTTTATAGTCTTCAATAGATATTTCAGTGTGGTTTGCTCGGAGTTTTTCCGTTTATTTTGTGACGTATTAGTTGATGTCAATTCACAATGAGTATTAAGATTCAAGCTTTAAGGTTTTTCTTAGAAATGAGGCCATTTTTTCTTCTTTTTGTATATGAAAAAACTAGCGAACATTGCAGTAGCGGATCCAACGCTTCCTAAGACTGGTATTTCTGGGACAACGTTGAACGAGGTTTTCCTCACAGCAAATCTACGCAGACAAAAACAATAGATGAAGTCATAATTGATTCCCCAGAAAACGACTTCAATTCGCCAGTGTCCTGGAATGCCTGGGGTATAAGTGTCTTCAGCGAAGTAAATTATGTAGGTTCCTGATGTATTAGTCCATGTTTCTCCGTCTGATTTCACCAAACGTATCCGTAAACGGGCAAGTTCTCCGTCAGGAGCGTACCATCTGAAGACTATGAAGAAAACTTTAGGATTTATGGTTTGAGCTGTGACGGTGACGGGTTCTCCGCTTGGAATTGGATCATCTCCGTAGTTAGTGGTAGCGTAGTAGCCTGAATCTAGAGTGTTTTCTTCGGCGATTGCACCTGTGGTTAAGACTAAGAAAAACATTATTGAAACGAGAGTCATGGCGAAGGTACTAATTTTTTTCATTGTCTTTGTCAACATTTATACTTAGATGGGTGTTTAATAAACATCAGAGGAACAAATTCCTAGAACATTTAAAGAAAAGTTCTTTAGGTTTTTGATTTCCACACTATTTTTGGGCCGTCATCGTCGAAGGTTAAATCTTGTGCGATGAAGCCGTATTGCTCCAATCTTTTAAGTGTCTCTGCCAGTTTTTTCCGGCTTAGTCTGAGTCTGTTTTCTCGATAGATTTTATATGTGATATCTTGAAGCTCTGCATTTTTCTTAGTTCTGGTCAATTCGATTACTGTTTTTAGAATAGTTTTCTCGTATTTGGATGCAGATCTATCAAAAATTTTTTTGTTTCTTAGGCGTTTTTTTAGGCTGGTTGTTCTATCGGTTATGAACATGAATCCAATAAAGCCGGCTAGGGATATTAGAAGGAGTTGTTGAGCAGGTATGCCGATCGAAATGAGGGCTTGAGTTTTCAGTGGTTGCCAGTAATGAACTATTTCACGGCTAATGTTAAGCAGTTTCTCTTCAAAGACTCTGTGATTTGTATCGTTTTGTGTGAAAATTATTAGGCTTATTCTGACATATTTGAGTTCTACGCTTAAGCCGTTTTTGAAAGGAGCTCTTTCAATCCAGTATAGAACAATTTGAGTATAATTCTCTGGACTTTGGAAAACGAGAAATCTGCTGACCAATGTGGGGTTTTTAATTAGCTGTATATCTCTGGAATCTATAACAGAGACCAGAGGGGGATTTCCACGGGAAATTTGCCAAGATATTAAGCAAACTTCCCAGTTATGAAGTCTAGAAACTGTGTCGGCTATTCCAAGATCTACATAAATTATGGGTTCAGTTACTTCTGTTGGAAAGTAAGCATACATTAGAGACGTGTCTTGTCCAGAAACTTTTTCATAGTCAACATCGCGAAAAATGAATTCTAGAGTATAATTGGGGATTTCTGGAAAGACGTTGGTCGAGTTTTCTGAGGTCAAGGCATAGGCTATCCCGCCGGGACCTTTGCTAATGGTGAAGGTAGGTGCTTGTACAACGAACGTAATAACTAAGCATCCTAGGATTAAAACTAGCAATTTCCCAAGAGTATTTCTTGACACTTCAATATGCTGTATTCCAAGAAATCTACCGCATTGCGAACAGAAGCTGAGTTTTTTCTTGAGATTTTTAGTACATTGAGAGCAGAATGGTGGTTTTCTATGCGAGTAGAACTTGATCTTCCCCAACTTATCTGCAAGAAATAGGAGGAGTCCAGTTCCAGCAAATATTAGTAACCATCCACTGAAAGAGTGAAAGATCGTCATCGCCGCTTGCTCGCTAACCCAGTAGCCTAACATCACAGTTAGGGATATCCGCAACACGTTCAAGCATTGAAATAATATAAATCCGGCAAGAAAAATGCCTATTTTCTCAGGAAAGCTGCATCGTAGGATTAATACTAAGAAAACGGCGAACATCGTGAATGCGAGTAGAGAGTAGATTCCTGAACAAGCGAGATCAACTGAAAATAGTAGATTTCCAGTGGAGGTTTTGAGGTATATCGTCGGTGCACCGTAGGACATATCCAAGCCAACTGGTATACTAAAGATTTTCAATGTAGTATATGCGGCTTGGGTGCTGAAATTAGCCGTAAATCCCCCAATCAAATAGAGAAACTCGGATGGAATGGGGACCAGAAATATCAAAAACAGAATTATGGGTAAAAGAACTCTTAGAGTCTTCATACATGACAAGATAAGAGTTAAACCAGTAACAAAGATTGGAAGTGAGAGAAGATGTATTTCCAAAGGGTGAAATGTATGTGAACCGTACCAGTACACAAGGAATGCAACTAAACAAAGGGATAAACCAAGAAGTTTATCCATGAAAATTATACTGGATTTTTCGTTAGCTTTCTTTTGCTTGTTAAAATCAATGGTTGCTTTGATGCTTTCTTTTCTTTGGTACAATAAAAGCCCCATCAAGAGAGGTAGAAAAAATGCATAATTGTATGCTTCGCTGTATAACATTTCATTAGTGAGAACTAGAAAATCCTCTGAATATATAACTAGGATCGGTGTTGAAACTAAAATTAATAGGAGAACAAATTGACTGTTTATTCGCAGCAAGCGTAATATTCTGTTAGACAATGATTTCAGTTTATACATGAAAAATCGCCTGCAATGGGCTGTTAAAACCTTCTCAAACTATGTGGATATTTTATTTGAACTAAAATTATATTTCAGAATAGTCTTTAAGATTTTAACTCCATCTGAAAATGCGCTCAATTTGGAAAAGCCGTCTTTCCTTTTCTTACAGTTGATGGGTTCTTCTTTGACTACGAACCCGTTTTTCAGTCCTTTAACAGTTAATTCAGTTTCAATCTCGTATCCTGTCGATTCTACCTCAATCTCCTCAAGAACTCGCTTTTTATAAGCTCTAAAACCTGTCTGACTATCCGTGATAAGTTTCCCTGTCAGGGAGAAAATTAATACGTTGAATATGAAATTTCCTACAAGGTTAAGTTTAGAAGTTGTCTTGTTCCCATTTCCATTCAAAAACCTTGAGCCTATAGCTATATCAACACCATTGAAAAGAGGGGTAATTAACTTAGGTATTTCTTTAGGATCATGGGAACCATCAGCATCCAACGTAATGATGATTTCACCTTTCGCTTCTCTGAAACCACGTTGAAGTGAATATCCCTTGCCTCTGTTAGTCGTGTTAGTCAAAACTTTAACGTTATACTTTGAGGCTATTTCCCGTGTTCGGTCCATTGACCCATCGTCAACAACAATTATTTCGAAGGGAACATTTAAGTTCTTCATTACAGAGACTGTGTTTGATATAACCTCTCCGATAGTTTTTTCTTCATTATACGCTGGAATAATCACTGAAACTACGGGTGAACTCACTCCTTTCTCCCACAAACTTTAGGAATAATGACCAATTTAAATAGTTAAGGATGAGTATTATAGAACATTCGTTGTGAAGTTTTAGAAGAAGCTACTATTTAATCAAAAGAACTTCAACGGATAAATAAGTATATCAACACTGAATTCCTGAACTTTTTTCTCCACCAGATAATTGATGAAGGAATCAGAAGATGAGACAGTCAGAGTGAATGTTATAGGAATAACCTTTCCGGGGGATAATGGAGCCTCATTATAATCCCAAGTTAAATTTATATAGTTTGAAATTGTCGGAGGAACCCAATTTGTTAGGTTAAAACTCAAAACTACGTCCTTATTACTAATGCTTTTCACGTAAAACGTTACATCTTTGGATTCGCCCGGATAAATTACTCCCCAATCAATCAGTTCTGTCTTATTTGTACACTCTATATTCCAGTAAGCCTCAACACCTATCACATTAATGTTTCCTATGCTTGGAACTTCAAGATTAATGGATTCATCAAGCCATTTTGCTATTAAGCCGCTTGTGAGTACTGTGATTACCACAACAGACACTATTAAAATAATTATTTCCAATGAAAGACGTGTGAATTTTAAGGAAAATTTAGATAAAATTTTTGGTTTTTTCATTCTCCCTTCTCATTTAGTCAATGAATAAAGTTACTGATTAATATTTCGTATAAATATTATCCATTCCTTCATTTACTTTATTGTGAATAAAAACCTGGTAATAATTATCAAAAGCTACGTGATCTACATGATATTCTTAAAAAGTATTTGAGATAACTAAAAAGGAATGTGTATAGAATATCTTTGTTACCTTATCATTCTTTTGATGGTTACTCTTATTGCTTCTGCGCTGTTATACTTTGGCTTCCAACCTAGCCTTTTTATTTTTGATATATCTAAAAGCATATTTTTTACGTCGCCTTTCCATCCTCTTCCACCATCTACTCCTCCTGAAAAAATAAGCTTAACATTTTCTAATCCCATTTCACTTACCACGATTTCAGCTATTTTTCTCACTGACACTTGATCCTCCGATCCTATATTGAAAAATTCTATTTGATTTCTAGCTCTTTTCCAAGCTGTCTCTATAGCATTTACACAATCGCTAATATACAGGTAGGACTTCTTCTGGGTTCCATCTCCTAAAATATTCAGCAACGATGAGTTATTTTTAAGCTTCCTTACGAAGTCATAAAGTATACCGTGCGTACTTCTTTCACCTATTATGTTTGCAAGCCGGAGGATAATTGCATTTTTATCGTATGTTTTTGCATAAGCGGATATTAGAGCCTCGCAGGCAAGCTTGGAAGCACCGTAAATTGATATTGGAATTAAAGGAGAGTAATCTTCTGGAGTTGGTATCTTTGTTGCTTCTCCATACACTGTTGATGTTGAGGTGAACACAATTGTATGTATTTTGGAGTTTTTCCTTATTCCCTCAAGGAGTCTATAGGTTGCATAAATATTTTGTTCAAAAAAGATTTCTGGTTTAGTTGAACTTAAACGAACATCTGGATTTGCGGCTAAGTGAAATACCACTTCAGCGTCTTTGACCGCATCCTTGACATTATTTAAGTTTCGGCAGTCTCCTTTAATTACTTGAACATGCTCATAATGTAGTAAGGATTTTATGTTTTTCTTTGAGCCATACGAGAAATTATCAAATATTATGATCTCATGCCCTTTTTTAGCCAAGCTCTCACATAGGTGGCTTCCGATTAAACCGGCTCCGCCAGTCACAAGTATGTTCAATAATTTACCCTCTATATAATATATTAAGACAGAAGAATTAATATATTACTTATACTATTTACTATTTAACAAAAGTGCGGTTCACACCAATATCAATAAAAAGGGTGATTTCCTCTAATTTGGTGGTTGAGATGAAAAACAAATTTAGTCTTTTAAATTATTTACTGCTGCTTATTACTTTGATGTTTGGATTATTAGGGATACCAATATCCTCATCGTTAACAAGAGAAAAACGCATAATGACTTCAGGAATTATCGAATTTTTAAGCCCATTACATGTAGAAGGAAACCAGCTGGTTGACGATAGAGGAAATATAGTCTATCTTCGGGGGGTAGTAAAGGGGGTATGTAGTGATATTGTGCCAGGTGGAAATTGGCCATATGAAGGGGGTGGCGAAGACAGCGGTTGGAATAACTGGAATCCTGAACGGATTCGTTGGCATTTAAGGAATATGAAGAATTTTGGTTTTAATGTTTGGCGATGTTTCGGTTGGAATCTACGGATGTGGAAGTTTAAAGATACTGATCCAAACGCTGCTTTAGCCGTTCAGCATATGATTGAAGCAATAGAAATAGCATATCAGGAACGGCTCTATGTGGTAGTAGCTCCTTACGGGGTGAGCAATCAAAGGGCTATTGAGGGGGATGACCGTGAAACCTTGCCTATCCCTCCATATATTGGAACACAGCAAGGTCAAGAGACAATAACGAGTGAACAGGACTTCATCGACATATGGGTGGATATAGCGAACACTTTGAAGGGATATCCTAATGTACTTTTCGAACTTTATAATGAGCCAGATTATCCAAAATGGGGTAACTTTAACCGTACTCAAGTTGAAGCAGACTGGTTTAGAGTTGTTCAACAGACGATTAACGCTATTAGAGAGATAAGTGACAGACCAATAATTGTTCAATGGCGCGCATGTCTCTGGTACAACGACTGGATTCCAGAGCCAGAACAAACAGCTAATCTTAAGTGGGTTTATAAATGGAATTTAACTGGTACAAATATTGTTATAAGTGCGCATCTCTACCGAGCATATGGAAGTTTAGGCGGAAACGATGGTAGCCCTGTTCCATACATTTACGAGGATGTTAAAGCAAGACTTGAGTTCCTTCTCCAAGATGTCTATTTATATTACCCAGTGTATATTGGAGAGATAGGATGCGACATCAGCAAGACTGGCACTGGACTAGAGGAAGAATTTGAAGCCTTTAATAACACTTTACGAGTTTTTAGTGAATGGGGAATAAGCTATACGGTATTTACTTGGAAGTCCACTGGAATGTTTGCTATCTTTGAAACCCAACCTTGGTTACCTCCTCTAAACGAAGCAGGGCAAATACTAGTAAATGCGACTAAACAATCATAAAATCAACTGTAAGATGAGTTAAATGAGATGTCCAGACCAGCATATATTTCACAATTACCATTAGAATACACTTTGTTCAATTCCC
>ENA-OSAI01000185-OSAI01000185.1-marine-sediment-metagenome-genome-assembly--contig:-NODE-185-length-36888-cov-12.761138_pt1 | contig 36888 bp, 32 predicted proteins | sample MGYA00237871_ERZ529316 | MGnify/ENA primary metagenome ERZ529316 (study PRJEB26369, sample SAMN03142814) | marine sediment metagenome | biome: marine; feature: borehole; material: sediment...
TTTGGCGCCGGGGGTGGGATTTGAACCCACGCGACCCGTCATGGGTCACAGGCTGTTAGGCTTGTTTCAGATTTGTCTCCAGGCCTGCTCCCTACCGGACTGCCCGTCTGGATTTGGACTCTAGGAGACCCCGGCTCATTTTAGAGTTTGTATACCGTGTTTTTTAGTTTTTGTGATGAATACGCGGTAGCCGCTTTTTCTTGCTAGTATTTTTACGTTGTTAAAGGCTTCTGCGAGTAGGTGTATGAATCTTTTTCCACCTATTTTTGACCTTACTACTATTTGGAAGGTTCCGTCAGGTTTCAAATGTTCAGGTGCTTCGTTTATTATTCTAGTTAGGGTTTCTAGTCCAGCGCTTACTGGGGGGTTTGTTAATATGGCGTCAAATTTTAGGTTTTTCACCGGAGCGTAGAGAAAGCCCCGTTTGATTTTCACGTTTTTTATGTGGTTTCTTTTGGCGTTTTGTCGGGCTAGCCAGACTGCTCGTTCATTGACGTCTACTAGATAGACTTGGAGCTTGGGATTGAGGGAAGCTGCGGTTATTCCTATTGCGCCGTAGCCGCAACCTAGGTCAAGCACTGTGCCTTCTTCCGGTAGGATCATAGATTCGATTAAAAGTCTTGTTCCTGGGTCGATTCGGTTTTTGGAGAATACTCCGGAAGCGGTTAAGAATTCAAAGTATCTTTCGCGGAGGTGGGTGCGAACCATACCTAGGTGGGTTTTTGACTTAGGTTTGGCCGCGAAATAATGTTCTGCAGCTTCGTTTTTCAATTTTCGGTTTGCGCTCCCTTTTCTAATCTGTTATATGGTTTGGCTTTTAGTCCAGGCCTTTGGGTAGACACCGCGTTCCATTAGGACTCGTCTTGTTTTAGCTACAAAGCCATGCTTTCTTTCGATGAGTTCTTCAGCTGAAACTAGGGCTTTGGCTAGGGCGACGGCTTCGCCCTTTAACGTGAAGATTGCTATAGTCTGATTTGGCTTTATCGTGTTTTCGAAGGAGACTACTCCTGGGGTGGTGAGGTTGGCGCCATGGCAAATTGCGTCTACAGCCGAGTCGCGGATATAGATTTTGGGAAGCATCTCTAACGCTTTTTCCATTGGCTGGACAAACTTGTGTATGTAGCTTTCCTCACGAGTTTCTCGCCACTTTTCAAACCAGTAGGAAACCTCGTGTAAATTCACTAAACCTTCTTTTTCGGTGAATGGTCCAGCGCGTGTTCGCCTCAGTTCTTGCATGTGGGCGCCACAGCCCAAGATTTCACCTATATCATAGCACAGTTTTCGGATGTAGGTTCCTCCTTCGCAGCCAATTTGGAAAAGGACGTTGCGTCTTTCCATTTCAAGAAGGTTGATGTAGTAGATGGTTCTGGTTCTTAATCGCCGTTTTACTGAAGCTCGTAGGGGTGGTCGTTGATAGATTTTCCCTTGAAACTTTTCCAGTACCTCGCGTACTTGTTGTTCAGGAATTTCTGCGTGAAGCTTCATGACACAGATGTATTCTTTTCCGCTTTGTAGTAGGGCTTGAATTGTTTTTGTGGCGTTTTCCAGAGCCACTGGTAGGATTCCGGTCACGTTGGGATTTCCCTAAGCTCGCCACTTGGCGTAGGCTTCTAGGGTTCCGCCGTGACCGGCATGTTTGACGCCTAGTATCCGTTTTACCCAAGCTGTAACTTCGTGGCTTGTTGGGCCAGCTGGCTTGTCAAGGTTTATTATTCCATGTTTTATGTATTCTCTTACAGGTCTTTGTTCGGGTCTGCATCCGTGTTTTGAGTCTGTTTTGGCTTCTGTCTTAGTTATTAGTTCAGGTTTTCTCTGCCAAGGGGCTTCAGATTTAGGCATGGTTCCTCCTTCTTCATTTATTCCAGGGTTGAGAATAAGGGTTTAGAGTTTATAAAGGGATTAGCGGGGTTAGACGATGGCTGGTTTGACTATTTGTTTCATTTCTTCGAGTTTTCCGCTTTTTTCTAACACTTCAATTATTTCTTCGTCAGTAGCGTTTCGCTTGATCTCAATCTTGTCCGGTGTAGGCTCAAGGTGGTTTACATTCGCTCTTCTTCGACGAACCCCAGAAACTTTCTGTGGACCAGTTACAAGGACGAAGTTTTTGTCAATTATGTCAACTATTACGCATTTTTTTCCAGCTTCTCTTCCAGCTATCTTTACACAGATTCTTCCAACTTCAACGGCGGGCATGTTGAAATATCACCCTTTTCAATAGGCTTAACAACTCTTTCAAAAACGAACAACTAATATTTATACGATTAGGTTTTAGGCATGTTAAATGGGCTGCCGTAGGTTGGCTATTCCCCGTTTTCTCGCTATTTTTCTGCTTTCTTGTATAAATAAAGAGAAAGTGGGAAAGTTATTATGGAAGAACTATTTCGTTTACAAGTCTTGTTTTAGGAGGTAGTTGTCTATTACTTTTGCTATTGTTTGATAAACCTCTTGTATGGTCAGATTTTCCGTGTCTACTATTAGGTGGAAGGGGGAGAAATCTTCGCCAAGGCTAAAACCGTAAAGCTTCCTGTATATCTGCCTGGTTTGTTCCTCTTTCTTTTTTAAGGCGGCTAATGCTTCTTTTAACGGAATTTTATCTCTCCCTGCCACTCTTTGGGCTCTTGTTTCCAGCGAGGCTTCAAGCCATATTTTAAAGCCGTCTTTTAGGAGCCAAGGCATAGTCCAACTGTCCAAAACTACGTTTCCCATTTTAGCGAATTCTAAAAGCTTCTTGTCGACTCTTCTGTCAAAATGAGGGTCTATAGCTCTTTGTTTGAGGAATTTTAGTCCTTCGCTAGTTTCCCACCAGCCTTCGTTTTTTGGCTGGTATCCAGCTTCAACAGCTAGGGCTTTCAAAGCGTCGCCGCCAGAATAATACTTCAACCCATAATTTCTAGCTAAAAGTTTTCCAACAGTACTTTTTCCAGAGCCAGCTAATCCGCAAATGCAGATTATTAAGGATTTTTCCGGCTTTTTCAAGCCTTATCATCCAATCTCGTCGTTTACAGCGCTCTTATCGCTTGTTTTAAGGATGTTTTTAGGCATTGGGCGCAAAGTTGTCCACCAAACATGCGGCTGATTCGCCTTCGAGTTCGATTAAGCTTACGAATTTCAGAAGGAATCATTCGAGGAATCCCGCTCAGGGGCTTTCCACATTTACTGCATCTAGCATGTTTAGCCTTCTCCCGTTTGTAATGGATTGTTAGACGCCCGCCTGGAACCTTCACTTTCACGCGTTTTCGACTTCTCGTTCGATAGCTAGGTCGAGGCATTTATTTTTCCACCTCCATAGTTAATCCTAGAACCCGTGAGAATATTGTTCCGAAGAGGGTTGAACAGAGAAAATACCACCAAATTATCGATGGAAACACGGCAAAACCGAGACTTATTTCATCGCCTACTCCGGGAAAATAGGCTACAGGGCTGGTGCCGTAAAACCCTAAAAGAACTTGCCACAAGAGGAAGAAGGGAATAGCGAAAAGAGCAAACAATTTGAAGGATTGCAGCATCATTTTGGATTGAAGCTGGAGGATATATTTCTGTTTCTTCATCAATTTTTCCATAAGTTTCTTGTCACATGTCCTTCGGGCTTTTTGGAAGTCAGCATTCCACTCTGCAATCTCTTTTCTCCAAGCTTTGGTTTTCTCCGGATTTGTTAATAGCCGATTCGTAAGTGAGGTTAAAAAGGTTAAACTCATAGATAGCAATAGGATAAAGATTGTAGACGCAGGTATGGGTTGAAGGAATTCTGGAAGCATGTCTTACAGCTCCATGGCTTCTAGCAGTTTTAAAGCTGCTTCTTTCTGTTTCCCATGCTCATTAATAACTATTTTTACCGGAGCTCCTGTTAGCACCGTGCAGGCACATGCCATCAAACGTGAAAAGAGAAGTTCTTCGGCTATTTCCTCTTCAAGAACCTTATCTCTCAACCGTGATGTATCCTTAACCCTTCTAGAAAGAATCTGCTTAGCTGGGGCCTCGACCAGAACAAGAAGGCTGGGAGTTAAAGCTTCAAGAACATGTTGGGGTAGTCCTGGAAGAAAGCCCCAGGTGGTTTTTACTGACATATGCGTGTCAACTATTACAACATCTTCAGATCGAGATATCCGTTCAGAAATGGTTTCAGCAGCTTCTCTTTGAAGCTTCTTCTGGAAGCCCAAATCTGATTTTCGCAAGAAATCCCTGTGAATGGATTCGCCTTTCTTTTCCAGAAGCTCTACCATAACTGTTCCAAAGTTTATCACTGTCAACTTTTTTCCTTTCTCTCTTTCAGCTATTTCCTTAGCTAGGTTGCAGACAGTTGTTTTTCCACTTCCCGGGATTCCAGTAACTACAACTACCCGTTTCAAACCGGCACTTAGCCTCCGAATACTTTGCGGAAGGCCGGGAACATCTCAGCCACTCTTTCACGCATTAACAGCTCATAGTACTGGTATAAGATTCCTATTGAAAGGAGTATACCCATTCCAGTCCCAAAAACTCCAAAGAAGTCTGCTACTGAAGCGATTAACCCTACTATTATTCCGCCTAATACTGCTACTACTGGAATATAACGTTTAAGTATGGTTTCTATGGGCTTGCTAGAACGACGATACCCTGGAATCTGCATTCCCGAATCCACGAGTTGTTTTGCTACTGTGGAGGGACTTAGTCCGCCCACTTCAAGCCATGTGTAGGAGAATATCATGCAGAAAACGACCATTATAGAAACGTAGCCTACAGCTCTAACAGGGTCAGCTATCACTTGCGTAATCCCACGAGGTGCAGTAACATAATAGACTAGCCCACTAACTGGTTGCCCAGTTTCAGGGTCAAACTTTCCGAGAAGATCTATCCAGAAGCCTCGTCCCACGAATCTTTGAAACACTTGGGAGAATAGGTAAATATTGGCGAAGAGAGCTGAAGCAAATATTACTGGAAGGTTAGAAACGTACAAGAGTTTTATTGGATATCTACTTCGGAACCCGCGATATCCAGCATAAGCAAGTGGAAGCTCCACGCGAACGCCTTCCATGTAAATTACTATTAAGAATACGGCTATGGTAGCGAAAAATCCTAGAAGTGTAGGATAGGGCAAGGCTTGGCCTTTGTCGTCCACACGGACAACTATATTCATTATTGGCTCTCTCCGAGCAAAAGTTTCAGCCAAGGCTACAAAGAAGCCATAGCTTTTCTTGTCAGCCATTGGGGGAGTTAAACCAAAGCTGTCCCAAAGAATGCTTTGAGCAACTCCGGCCATGATGAATAGGCTTATGCCACTTCCTATTCCCCAGCCTTTCTGAATCATTTCATCCAAAAGCATGACCACCATGCCAGCAGCTAAAAGCTGGAGGAATACTATGAGCGCCGTGTTAAAGGTTAGTGCTCCATAAACACCGCCTATAATGTAGGCTGAGGCTTGGAAGCCTATAAATATGAAGGAAAAAACCTTACTGGCAGAAGTGAATAACGCCCGATCTTCCGGATCGGACATGTCGCATTCTACCATACCCGAACCCACAAGAAGTTGTAGAATTAAGCCAGCTGTTACAATGGGGCCTATGCCCAGCTCCATTAATGAACCTCGATTAGAAGCAAAAATAACTCTTAAGGCAGCGAGTTCCATTCCGCCTGCCAATCCAACACCGTATAGTGGAACTTGAGACATTACTAAATAGAGCACAAGGGCCATAAGGGTCCAGAAGATTTTTTCGTTAAACCCAACTCTTCGTTTCGGTGGAGCTACCTCAGGCATGAATCTCGAAAGGGGCCTGAAAAGATTGAGGAATCTTCCAGCCATCTATTTCTTCCTTCCGCCATTATGTTTTTGTATCATTTCACATTTATGTTTCTCTTAAAATTTGCCCGCCAACTTTTTGAAGTTTTTCGGCAGCTGTTTCAGAGAAGGCATTGATTTTGACAATTAGTGGTTTATTTATCTTCCCTGTGCCTAAGAGCTTAGTATATCCAAGTTTTTCGAGATCAATGAACATTTTCCCATTTTTTTCAGCTATCATTCCCGTGTTTGCAAGTTTTTCAACAAGTTCTTCAAGTTCACCTACATTTATCACATTTTCTTCCCGTTTGAGGCTTTTTGGCGATGTAAAGCCTTTTTTGCCGAAGTAGTCTGGCTCGTATTTTATCACGTAAGTCCAGCCTTGTTTATGTCTTCCTGGCTTCCGCATCCCTTTAGAAGAGGTTTTCCTATGTTGTCCTACCCTTCCATAACCACATGTTCTGGAACCCCGTTTCTTACGGGTTTTCCTCAATTTGTGAGGCAAAGTTTAACCCTCGCTTTTTAGCACTATTTTATTTTCTAAGAGTTTCTTGAACCGAAGTTCCAAAACTCCATTCTTATAGCTGGTATAAAAAGGTTCAATTTCAATTTTTGCTGGAAGTTTTAGGTTTTTATAATATCTCTTATCCAAGGTACTTGCGGAAATTATGAGTCGATCGCCCTTTACGTGAAGATTTATGTCCTCTTTTTTAAATCCTGGAAGAGCTGCTACAACTGTGATTACTCCGTCATTTTGTAGAACATCCAGCAATGGTTCAGGTTCTTTAAGGAATGGAGATCGTCTATACATTTTTCTGGATTTCATTATTCGTATGTATGGATATCGCATGTTCGTTCGACGAATATTTCCCCGGAAAGCATAGGGGCGATTTCGCTTATTTTCCTTCACTGTCTTCTCAATATCGTCAAATATGTCAAACCATGGATTTCGCTTTCTGCGTTTCCACCATTTCCTGCTCAATTCGCCTTCTCCTTTAGACTATGAAAGCATATGAACTAACTATAAAACATATCGCCCCAAAATAATTACATCATTCCTATGATTATGGTCACAGCGTAAACATTCATATATAATATGCAATATAGTCTTTTCATAGAACAAATAATTAAAGATGAAAGCCTATGGATTTCGATAGAGAGGAGTTCCGAAGGCTTTTCCCGAATCTAGCTAGAGAGATGGAATCAAAGGAGCACAGAGAGCACCGTGTAAATATAACCTCGGTTAGGACGGATGCTGAAACTGGCGAAAAAGCTGCTTCCCGAAGATTCGTTCATTATGTACCTGATGTTGTTGATTTTATACGCCGATGCGATACAAAAGAACAAGCGGAAGAAATAGTGAACTACCTCGAGAAAAGAGGTGAAATCAGCCGAGATTACGCTCAAAAAATAAGAAAACAACTTTGCGAGAAAGGAGTCCGAAGCTTCGGCTCAAAAAAGGAAGAGGGTTACTATTTCAAGCACGGAACTCTTTAGCCTTTAATTGAAAGGAACAACCTAAAATAGATCCGGGACAAAAATTATTTTAGAAAGACATGTCTAAGGCTGCTCGAAAAAGGGATAAATGGCATTTTCTCAGGCTTGGAGCTCAATGGGACAGAGCAGTAGTCCCGATATACGAAGCCGCCGCACGAGGAAAATGTGTACCCTTGCTGAAAACTTTATTGACAAGCCATTGCAAAAATGAATGTCTCTACTGCTCCTTTCGTAGTGGACGAAAATGCCCAAGAATCACGTGGGAAACGGAAAAGCTTGCAAGGGTAACTATGCATCTATGGAAGAAAAGGAAAATTCGAGGGTTGTTCCTAACATCCTCCGTGGCTAAAGACCCAGATTTTGTAACTGAAAAACAACTTGAAGTTTTACGTTACTTACGAAGTCACGGATATAATGGATATATTCACCTGCGTCTGATGCCAGGAACAAATAAACATTACATTAAGGAGGCAACTCAGCTTTCTGATCGTATAGGTTTAAATTTAGAAGCACCAAACAAGAGTTTTTTCAGTGAACTATGTCCAGATAAAGGAAGCTATAAGCAGGATGTTCTAAAACGATTAGAATGGATTTTGAACGAAGCCCGTCGACTAAGAAGTTTGAGGGAAAAACCAAATTTTGGCTTCGCTAAGTCGGGGGTGGATACTCAAATGATTGTAGGCGCAGTTGAAGACAATGATTGGCAATATCTCCGAGTTACAGAGTGGCTATACAAAAAGCTCGAGCTGAAACGTGTTTACTACAGCGGCTTTGAGCCTTTACCCCAGACACCTTTAGAAGGGCGTCCCGCCTGTTCACCCTATAGGGAATACAGGCTTTATCAAGCCTCCTTCCTTATAAGGGATTACAAAATCACAGCCCAAGAACTTGCAAAAATAACAGACGAAAAAGGATACTTACCCAATACTGATCCAAAATTGGCCTTAGCAAAAAAGGACCGGCATATATTTCCAATAGATTTAAACACTGCAGAATATGAGGAAATCCTAAGAATACCTCGCATAGGACCAGTCACAGCTAAAAAAATCTTAAGAATACGTCGACAAAAGAAAATTCGGTATTCCTTCGACCTTGACGAAATTTTAGGAGCGCATATGGTTCGTAAAATAATACCTTATGTAGAGGTTAAAGATAGACAATTAAAAAACTTCTTGAATAAGACTTAAGCTTGAAGATTTCATGCTAAAAATAAATAAGGAAGCTTTCAATAATAGAAGCCAAATCAGCTTAGGCATCCATGGAGAGGAACATTTAGAATGAAAAAAGCTTCCCTCATCATAATCTCCATTCTGTTCACACTTTCATTTTTAATGATTTCTATCTTACCTATCTATGCCCAGAACAACAATGGAACATATATTATTGAAAGGATAAGTCGCCGAGTTGAAATCAAGTATGGAATATACATTTTCATGTATGACACCATTACATTAAGAAGTTCCAGTAACGTAACAACTCTAGAGTCCTTCCCTTTTGGGTTTCCATATGAATATAAAAGCAACATCCTAGGCTGTTACGCCTATAACTTTTCCGATGGCGGAGACCCGCTTGAAGCCACTTTAGCTCAAGACATTGAAAAACCAGGTTTCTACTGGATGAAAATACATTTTCCAACATCTATTGAACTAGAAAAGGGAGAATCCTACAACTTTAGTATTCTCTCCATACTTGAAAATGTGATATCTGAAAAAAAGGAAAATGACACATGGAGATACTCAATTAATTTTCCAGCTTATCCTAGCTTAACAAAGGAAGTTGAAAAATTTGAAACATCCATCGTTCTGCCACAAAAAATAAACTATACACAAACGGAGTTCGAAGAATTCGCTGGAACCACAGTGGAAGAATCTAACATTACAGCCAATACTATAGTGAAATATACTTGGGAAAACTTGGAAGAATTCTATTATAGACCAAAGGAGAAAGACCGGATAAGCTTTCTGGCAATTAATCCAATACAGCGAATAGTTTTAAACGAGCTGATGAGAGAAATAAGGTTTGATGAAACGGGAAATGTCTACGTTTCTGACTCATATCATATAACCAGCAAGGCAATAGTGGAAGTAAATTCAATAGAATTGGCACTTCCATGGAATGCATCTAACATAGTAGTTTGGGATGAATTTGGGAAACCAACAGTTAAACCGAATAGAGTAAACGAAGAACGGAATATCTATAAAGTGGAAATGGAACCTGCAATGCAGCCAAACGATTCTAGAAGATTTAAAGTAAGCTATTCTCTACCAAAAAGCAAATATGTTATAAGAAAAAATTTCGAAAACTTCAGCTTCAACCTGACCTTCTTTGAGAATATGAACCTGCTTGTCAAGGATTTTTCGCTTAAAATAACTTTGCCCGAAGGAGCGAAAATTCTGGAAATAGAAGCTTCAAACTTTGATTATTCCACGATTCAGAAAAAGGTTTTCACGTACTCCATAAGCTACATTTTTGATAAGCCAGTGATCCCACAGTTAACCAGCTTAAAAATCCATCTCAAATATAGTTATAACCTTCTTTGGTCATCCTTCCGTCCCACCCTGTGGGTTGGAACTGCTCTAGTCTTAGTATATTTAGTGGCTTTTGTCTGGCAGCGTCAAAAGCTCAAGCCAGCTGTGATGATTCCTACGATAAGGGTTTCCCCAGAAGAGCTTAGAAGATTTGTAGAAGCTTACGAGGAAAAAAGAAGAATAGTCTCAGAGCTTGAAGTATTGGAGACAAAAGTTAGAAAGGGGAAGATCCCCCGGAGACGTTACAAAATTCGTAGAAAAACCTTGGAAAGCCGGATCTCTAGCCTAAACCGAAGAATAGCCGAGTTAAAAGAAAGGATTCGTAGAGCTGGGGCCCGTTATGCTGATGCCATTAGACAGTTAGAGGTCGCTGAAACCGAGCTTGAAACCGTAGAAGTGGATATTAGAAGAATTGAAGCTCGTTACCGACGGGGAGAAGTTTCAAGAGGTGTTTACAGGAGACTCCTCGAAGAATACAATAAAAGGAAAGAGAAGGCTTTAGTAACAATTGACGGTGTGCTCATAAGGTTTAGTGAAGAAATTCGATAAGTTTCCAAAACGCTTTTATCCTACCCACGTGAATCCATTAAACTCTAAATGTCAAGAGGTTGAGAAAGAATGGTTGAGATAAAAATTGATCTTGAAAAATGTACTGGATGTGGAACATGCGTTGACACATGTCCGGTAGGAGTTTTTGAAATTCAGAACGAGAAATCTGTGGTGGTCAACCTAGACGAATGCCTTATTTGCAGAGCCTGCGAAGCCCAATGCCCAGAAAACGCCATAGAGATAATCGAGTAACACTCTTTCTCCTCCCCTAAACTTTCTATTCCCAGTTATTTCTAAGCTTCACCTTTTCTACTGTCTTTTGCTCTTATAGACTCATTTCTTCTATTTTAGGTTCCAGAAGCGAGATTGGGTTCGCTTCACTTCTTGGATTATTGTTTCAGCTCTTTTTGCAACTTGTTCAGGGGGTTTGGGGGCTTGTTCGTCTTCAAATATAAGTGGCGCTTGACTCATTTTAGCTATTACAGCGCTTGCAATTTTTCCGAGCACGATTAAGCTGTAGCCCCCTTCAAGTATAGCTGAAACTTTTCCATCACAAAGTTTCGATGCAACGTTTAGGATCCTTTCAAATATTTCTGCATAGCCGTGAATAGTTAAGCCAAGACTTGCCACCGGATCAGTATAATGCATATCAAATCCGGTTGAAACTAAGATAAATTGGGGCTTATACTGTTCAACTATAGGAAGTATTATTTGGTCAAAAGCTTCCAAGTAAATTGCATTGTTAATTCTGAAAGGAAAAGGTATATTCACAGTGTAGCCTACTCCTTCGCCCTCGCCAACTTCATCTATAAAACCTGTTCCTGGAAAACCAGTTGGATCTTGATGTAACCCCACGTAAAGTACATTAGCGCTATGATAGAAAAGTTCTTGGGTTCCATTCCCATGGTGAGCATCTATGTCGAGGATTAGGACTCGTTTAAAGCCGTGTCGTTTCAGAAGATGCGTTGCAGCTATAGCGATGTTGTTGAATATACAGAAACCGCGAGCGTAATAGGCTCCAGCGTGGTGTCCGGGAGGGCGAACTAAAGCGAAGGAGTTATGGAATAACCCTTTACTTACAAGGTTTACTGCCTTCAGGCTTCCAGCTACTGCACATTGTGCAACATTAAAGCTCTCTTTCGAAACAACAGTATCCCCTAAATCGAGAACACCACCGCCTGCACGGCAGTAACTTTCAACAAGCTTTATATAATCTTCCTCGTGAACAAGTTTTAAATCTTCAATCGTGCCTTTTTCTGGCTTTACGAGGCTGCAAAAGCCTTTCTCAAAGAATCCGTTTGCTTTCAATTCTTGCATTATAACCATTAGTCTTTGCGGAGATTCTGGATGATCTCTTCCAGGATTATGAGCCAAGTATTTTTCTGTATAAATTATGGCTGTTGTAGCCATTTTCCTCTCTTCTCCTTGTTAAGCATAGGGTTTGACGCAAACTTGTTTAAACAGTTTTTCTACATAGTCTTTTATGGATAGTCCTTCCATTCGAGCAAGCTTCTTCAAAGCCTTATTCACTCCGGTAGCGTATTGAATAGCCTTTTTAGGTCTTTCAGCGATGAACTTAGGAAGCCCCAAATTTTTAGCGGTTTCTCTTAATACTTGTTTTCGAAGCGAGTCCTGAGCAGACTTGACTTTCAGTCCTGCAGCTATGCTAACGGCATATTTTGATAGCTTATAGTCAGCAAAAGGTAACCGCAGCTCAACGCCATGAAAGCTGCATGTTTTACTGTCGCGTTCATAATTTAACTTGTAAGCTTTTACTACGTCGTTAAATAGTTCTATTTCCAATTCTTTCAAGCCTTGACTAGAATACGTGTCCAGGTAACGCTTGTAACCTCCGAAGAGTTCGTCGCTGCCTTGTCCAGCAAGCAACACTTTCAAACCTAACGCCGAGGCTTTTTCAGCTGTCCAGTAAAAGGGAATAGCTATGCTAGCCTTGACAGGGTCTGAATCTTCGATTAGCCATAAAACTTTAGGTAGAACTTCTTTGATATCCTCTTCGCGCCGGATATAGGTTTCCAACGGAAGGTTAAGCGCTTCAGCGGCCTTTTTCGCGTGTTCGAGTTCCTTGCAGTTTTTCAGTCCAGCCCAGATGAGAGTTGGTTCTGTCCCGCATTTCTTGGTTAGAAAAGCTACAAGGCTGCTGTCTAGTCCCCCAGAAAAAGCTACAGCAGCTTCCTTCACGTCTAGAAGCCTCTTTTCTATACTTTCAACTAAAAACTTAGATAAGTTTTTCACCACGGATCCCATTTGAGTTTCGCGGGTTTTTGGAAAATTCAGAGTTTTTATTTCATGGAAATGGAAGCCTTGATGACTTACGATTGCCATGTTTCCAGGCGGAAAAGACATGGTATCTTTCAAGCCTATACGCCATAAAGCCTTCTGTTCCGAAGCAATGGCAGCTATTTGAGTGTTCTCTCCATAATATAGTGGGTACACTCCCAGAGCCGATCTTCCGGCCATTATCCTTTCGCCATTTGTTAAGGCGAAAGCGAAGTCTCCGTCCAATTCCTGGATCAGCTTCTGCGCGTCCTCGGGTTTCCGAAGTGTTTCTTTAATTGTCTGAAGTTCAGAGGCTCCATGGGAAATGTAGATTTTTCCATCGAAAGCGAAGGCGAAACCATTAGCTAGTATGGATTGTTTGCAGTATTGTGAAGTTCTGGAGAGATTATAGCCAATTGCAACTGGTGCATCTAGCGTTATGTTTTCTAGTTCTTTGAAGGTCTCAGTGCAGAACAGTTGGGTGGAAGAAACTATTCCGTGAGCAGATTTTCCTCTATGCTGCAGCTCTTTGAGCATGGCGACTATGATCTCGTCCACATTTCGACCCTTTTTGTTCACAGCTGCAACTATGGCGCCCATGAGGTTATTCTCTCCACACGAGCTACGCGATTACAGGATATAAAAGGGTTTTATGGTGGTAATTGATAAAAGGGACTGATGAACTAATGGGAATCTGGATGAAATGTTGGAGGTAAACAAGTTTGCCTATTCTCCCAATAGATTCTGGGCGTTACGGTACAGTTGAGATGTGTGAGATATTTGATGAAAGGCGTAGGCTTCAGTTTATGTTGGATGTAGAAGCAGCTTTAGCATTGGCTCACGCTGAGGTAGGTAACATCCCACAATCAGATGCGGATACAATCGCAGCTTCAGTTGAAAAGGTTAGGTTAGAACGAGTTAAAGCTATTGAAAAAGAGATAAAACATGATGTTATGGCTATGGTTAGAGCCCTAGCTGAGGCGTCTGGCTCAAGTGGTGCCTATGTTCATTTAGGCGCTACCAGCTCTGACATTCTCGATACAGCGACAGCTCTCCAATTAAAGGAAGCATTAAAACTAATCGAGGAAAAGCTGAACATGCTGGAGAAAACACTCATAGAAAAAGCTGAAAGATACAAGAACGCAGTGATCATTGGAAGAACCCATGGACAGCATGCTCTACCAACCACTTTAGGATTCAAATTTGCTGTTTGGATGAGAGAAATCGCGCGACATATCCAACGTTTGAGGCAATGCCGTGAACGTGTGCTGGTCGGAAAAATGAGTGGAGCTGTTGGAACCCAAGCTGGTTTAGGGGAACATGCCCCCAAAATTCAAGAACTTGTAATGCGGAAACTTGGGTTAAAACCAGCTGAAATTTCAACTCAGATAGTTCAGCGTGACCGTCATGCTGAGCTTGTATGCCTTTTTGCCATCATAGCCTCTACGCTTGACAATTTTGCTACGGAGATTAGGGAATTACAACGACCAGAAATAGCTGAGCTTTTTGAACCTTTCGAAAAAGCTCGGCAGGTTGGAAGTTCTACAATGCCACATAAGCGTAACCCCATAACTTGCGAAAGGATATGTGGTTTGGCGAAGGTTATGCGTAGTCTAGTTCTCCCGGCCTTAGAGAACATTCCTACATGGCATGAACGAGACTTAACGCAATCTTCCGCAGAGCGTTTCATAATTCCTGAGGCATGCATTCTATTGGATTACATGCTCATGTTAATGACGAAGATAATAGCGAACTTGTATGTAGATGAGGAACGTATGCTTAAAAACTTAGATATAACGCATGGAAGGGTCATGTCTGAAGCTGTAATGATTGCGTTAACTAGGAAAGGTATGAGTCGCCAGGAGGCTCACGAACTTTTAAGAAGGCTCAGCTTGAAAAGCGAAATAGAAAATAAAGCGTTTAAAACTGTGCTTTTCGAAAATGAAACAGTCAGAAAATTCTTAAGTGAAGAAGAAATCGATGAAGCTTTGAAGCCTGAAAGCTATTTGGGGACAGCTATTCAGCAGGTTGAACGCATAGTTAAAATGACTAAACAGGAAAGAGAAGCTAGAGGGTTAAGGGATTAATATTCAGTTAATGCTTTCTGCTCCCATTCCTCGCCTTTTCCAAGCCGTTTCCACTCATCCTTCTTCACAAAACCACCAATTTGTTCCTTAATTTTCTTGGCTAAACGTGGACCAAACATCGGAAGTTCAGTTAGCTCCTCAATTTTCGCATGTTTCAGATCTTCAATAGTTTTTAGTCCAGCGTTATATAATATGCGTGCACGGATTCTGCCTATGCCTTCCAGCTTCACAAGGGGTAGAAGCTCTCGTTTGACACCTTTCTTCACGCGTTGGATTAGTTCTGAAATCAGTGGGAGCACATCTTTATGGTTAAATAGCATAGCTAATTCACGGGTCGCATAGAGTAACCATCTGGCTGTTTCAATCATCCGATAAAGATCTCCGGGCTGAACGTGGAAACGCTCTATCATTTCATCTTCGCTTTTCTCTTCTATCCATGCCTTTAACGTTTGTGCTAGTTTCGCTTCGCCTAGGAACTCCTCATATTCAAGCTGATCGCCCCAAGGGTCAGGAACCTCAAACATGAACTCTCTAAGATGCTCCTCTACGAAGAGAGATAGTTGATCTATTTCCCTCGTGTAGGGTCGAAGCTTAGGATACATGTCGGGTGTGTGAGCCACCATATGTAGAAAGCTTAATTCCGTAACTTCTGGTGCTCTTGTTCTTAGAGCATCACGGATAATTACGCCTGATACAGGATCTATGTAAAGCTCTGAAACCCGTTTCCCAAAACGTGTAGCGTAGATGTTTTCCCCGTCCACTTCTATCATGTTTTCGTCGTACAGAAATTTGAGAATCTTTGTTACAACCCTTTTTATTGCACGTACATCATATTGGAAGGCGTAAAGGGTTTTGCCGAAAAATTCGTAAATGCCCATCTCAGTGTGGGCGAAGTCTGAAGCAATGGTAGCTAAAACATGTGATCTTAAGATCCTTTCAACGGCTAATTTTGACCAGATTCTCTCTGGCTTGGCGAAAACGTAGCTTTCCATTAGATAGTCCCTTTCATCATCGGTTTTTGCCACCAGAACGGCTTCTCCAACCTTATCATATTTTGGTCTTCCAGCTCTTCCAGCCATCTGCTTATACTCTAAAACGCTTATAGGATAATATCCGTAACCCGGCTCGTATCGGCGATAGTCTTGAATGATCACCATTCTTGCTGGAAGGTTAACGCCAAAAGCCAATGTGGGGGTGGCTGTCAAAACTTTAATTTTTCCGTTTCTAAACGAATCCTCAATTATTTTTCTATGGGCGCTTCCTAACCCGGCGTGATGGAAAGCAATTCCATGTCCAACTAGTTCGGCAAGTAACTCGCTTATTCGGGTTCTTTCGCCTGTGGAGAGAATTCTTTGAGCTATTATATTTAGCGAACGTCTAAGCGGTTTTGAGAGAAGCTTTTCCACTTCTGAAGTTGCCTTCTTTGCAAGAGAGACAGCGTTTCTTCTAGTTCCAGTAAATATGAGGGCTTGCCCACCATGTTTTATTATGTGTAATGCCAGATTTATCGGTGAATTCTTAGTTTCAACGCTTATTTTCTTCGCATCTCCATCTTTAAATTGGATTTCGTCGTAGAGAAGTACTCCTTCTTTTAGAATTACAGGTCTCCATTCGAGGGTTATGGCCTCAGCTTTAAGCCACTCTGCAATTTCATCTGTGTTCTTAATTGTGGCACTTAAGGCAAGTATCTGAACGTCAGGGTTTATCTGCATAAGCCTAGCTAAGACAACTTCAAGGGTTGGTCCTCGCTCTGCATCGTTTAGTAGGTGAACTTCATCTGCAACGATTAGGGATAGTTGCTCAGTCCATTGAGCGCGATGCCTTAGCAGGGAGTCGGCTTTTTCGTTGGTTGTTATTATTATGTCATATCTTTCGAGCCATGGATCGCTACTGTCATAGTCGCCTGTGCTTATTCCAATTTTTACTCGTTTTCCATCGGGTTTATGTACAGTTTTATACTTCTGGAATTCTACATATTTCTCGTTCGCCAATGCCTTTAAAGGTGTTAAGTAGAGGGTTTTCCCATTTTTCTCTGTCACATGTTTCAAAGCGCAGAGTTCAGCCACAAGTGTTTTGCCTGAGGCTGTTGGACTAGCTAAAACAAGGTTTCGACCGTTGAGGGCTCCAGCCCTTATAGCTTCAACTTGCGGCGGATAAAGCTCTACAATTCCAGACTTTAAGAGAACCTCCTTTACTTCCTCGTTTAACGGCAAATCAGTAACTTTCAACGGTGAAACCTTTCCTGCCTAAACAATGGTATTTGCAGCTCTTAACGATAACGTTAATAGAACGGAATCATTAAAATAAGCTCTCTTAAACTCTTCGAACATCTTCGAGAGATGAAGCAGATGACTAAACTAAAAGTCACATTGTTGACTGGCAGAACAATAAATCAGGGAACTGGAAAAGAACATGGAAAACTCAGCAAAAAATACATGGAAAGTGTAGCAATATGCCAAATTGACCCTGAAGATTTGAAAAAGCTCGGAATAAGAGAGGGGAAAAATGTTAGAGTTACAACAGCTTTCGGTTCTGTGGTTTTGAAAGCAGTAAAATCGCTACGAGCCCCCCATCCCCACGTGATCTTTGTCCCTTACGGCCCGTGGGCAAACGCTTTAATAGGCTCTGAAACCAGCGGGGTAGGAATGCCCACGTTTAAGGGCATACCTGCCGAGGTTGAAACTTCACAAGAAAGAATTGTAGCATTGCCTGAGCTGCTTAAACAACAGTTTGGAAGAAGTGAAAAAACATGCGTGTAGTTTCAAATGTTACTTGTCCAGTTTGCGGCTCATTATGCGATGATATTGAACTAATAGTTGAAAACAACCATGTAACAAAAGTGAGAAATGCATGTGCGGTTGGAGAAGCCAAGTTTCTGGCTTTCGCCGACCCCAAACATCGACGTGTAAAACCGCTTATACGCAAAAACGGCGAACTTGTTGAAGCCTCGCTGGACGAAGCAATACGTCGCACTGCAAAAATCCTTGCTGAGGCATCCTATCCTCTTCTTTACGGTTGGAGTTGCACTTCCACTGAAGCCATCCGCGTTGGTTTGGAACTCGCCGAAGAGGTGGGCGGAGTAGCTGATAATACATCCACCGTTTGTCACGGACCCTCCATTTTAAGCATTCAAAATGTGGGTTTTTCCTCTTGTACCTTGGGACAGATAAGACACCGCGCTGACCTTGTTATATACTGGGGTTGCAACCCTTGGAGCGCTCATCCCAGACATTTAGAACGGTATACCACCTTCACTGAAGGAAGATTTCAAAAAAGCATATGGATTCGCTACTTAACTAAGCTTCGAGCATTAATTGGGAAAAAGAAGGCTCAAAGAGCTGCAGAACTCGCCTCTCCCCGTAAAGAAGTTATCTCTAAACCCGAGCGAACTTTTGGTCTACCCCCAACATTAACTGCTAAACAACGAAAAATGATCGTGGTGGATGTTAGAAAAACGCGTTCAGCTGAAATTGCCGATTACTTCCTCCAAGTAAAGCCAAATATGGATTATGAGCTTTTACAAGCACTTCGAATGTTGGTTTTTGATAGGGAGCTAGATTTAGATGAGGTTGCGGGAATCCCCATAGAGCTTCTTGAAGAAGTGACAGATGTCATGGTTGGATGCCGATTTGGCATCCTTTTCTTCGGCTTAGGATTGACCATGAGTAGTGCTAAAGTTCGAAACATCGACGCGGGTATATCGCTCGTTAGAGACCTAAATAAAAAAACGAAGTTCACGATTATGCCTATGCGGGGACATTTCAACGTTACCGGGGCTAACGTGGCTTTTACTTGGCAGACAGGCTATCCTTATGCTGTAGACTTCTCCCAAGGCTTTCCACAATATAATCCAGGTGAAACCTCAGCAGTCGACATACTCGCCAGAGGCGATTCTGACGCAGCGTTAATAGTTGCCTCCGACCCGGTAGCGCATTTCCCCAAAAGAGCTGTTAAAAACCTGGTGGAAAATCCCTTAATAGTCATAGACCCCCAGGTGACACCCACATCGTTGATGGCAGATATAGTAATTCCATCAGCCTTTGTAGGCATAGAAGCTGAAGGAACCGCTTACCGAATGGATCGTGTTCCGCTTCCATTAAAAAAGGTTGTTGAACCGCCTGCTACATGCTTGCCAGATGAAGTAATTCTTCAAAGAATTCTAAAGGAAGTCCGCAAACTAAAGGGAGGAAAAGCTGCATGACCTCGCTTTTGATAAAAAACGGGTTCGTTTTCGATCCATTAAATGGAGTAAAAGGCGAAAAAATGGACATAGCCATAGAAAATGGCAAAATAGTTGAGAAGATAAATGAAAGGGAAGCTAAGATAATTGATGCTTCCGGAATGATTGTCATGCCTGGAGGCGTCGACATACATTCTCACATAGCTGGAGCTAAGGTAAACTCAGGGCGACTTCTCCGCCCTGAAGATCACTTTAAAGATGTGGAACCGAAAACGCCTATAACAAGGTCTGGTGTAGGTTATTCTATTCCTTCAACGTTTACGACTGGCTACCGTTACGCCAGAATGGGTTACACTACAGTAATGGATCCGGCCATGCCGCCGCTGAAGGCACGGCATACACATGAGGAGTTTAATGATACTCCTATAATTGACAAAGCGGCCTATCCGCTTTTAGGTGACTGCTGGTTCGTTCTTGAATACTTGAAAAAGAATAGGATAGAAGAATGTGCTGCTTATGTAGCTTGGATGCTTAAAGCTACTAAAGGATATGCCATAAAGATCGTTAATCCGGGCGGTTTGGAGGCTTGGGGTTTCGGTAGAAACGTTCGCAACATAGATGACCCTGTTCCAAACTTTGGGATAACTCCGCGGGAGATAATCCGAGGGTTATGTAAAGTAAATAAGCTTTTGAACTTGCCGCATACGATTCACGTACACACAAACAATCTGGGAAAGCCAGGTAATTACATAAATACATTGGAGACTATGCGTTGCGTTGAGGATTTAGTTGAAAATGGAAAGCCAGCTATCCATATTACCCATTGTCAGTTTAGCGCTTTTGCAGGGGATGACTGGCGAACTTTTGATTCCGGAGCGGAAGCCATAGCCAAATACGTGAACGCCCATTCGCATGTCACCCTTGACATGGGACAAATAATTTTTACAGAAACAACTACTATGACGGCTGATGGGCCTTTCCAGTTTATCCTTTACGAACTTAGCGGAAACAAATGGGTTAACAGTGACGTAGAAACCGAAACCAGCGCTGGAATAGTGCCCTTTCAGTATAAACGTAAAAGCTTCGTTCACGCCATGCAGTGGTCAATAGCCATGGAACTCGCCTTACTAATCCAAGATCCTTGGAAGATTTTCCTAACCACAGACCACCCCAATGCTGGCCCCTTCACTCACTATCCTAGAGTAATTTCTTGGCTTATAAGCCGAAAGGCAAGGGAAAAAATCCTAGAAAGGATAAATAGAAAAGCCCAACGGAAAAGCTTGGTTCCAACAATAGATCGGGAATACAGTCTTTACGAAATAGCTGTTATTACACGGGCTGGACAAGCAAAAGCTTTGGGATTAAAGAACAAAGGCCACCTAGGTGTTGGTGCTGACGCGGACATAGCCATATACAACCTAAACCCGGAAACACTGGACTTAGCTCAGAAGCCTAAAACGGTTCGAAAGGCTTTCGAAAGAGCTGCTTACACGATTAAAGATGGAAACATAACGGTTAAGAACGGAGAAGTAGTAAGTACGCCTAGCGGTAGAACTTTCTGGGTAAATGTTGAAGCGCCCCAAGCGGAGATAGAAATCTCTAAAAAATTGCAGCAGAAATTTGGAGAATATTATACTGTTAAGTATGAAAACTATCCGGTTCCAGAACATTACTTAGCTATTCCTGCATCAATCAACGTAAAAGCCGAGGTGCAATAAATGCCTATTATTAAGTTGTCCCCAAAATATTCTTTCAAAGTACCAGTAAACGCCCAAATCATAACACCTGACATCTTCCAAGGAAAAACCCCGGAAGAAATAGCAAAACTCCAGGTTTGGGAAGGAAATCGCTCTAAAGAACTCGGTGAACTCTTCAAGATAAGCGAAAATGGAAACGACGCTTTAGAAACACTTGTTATTGAAATTTCTGGCGATTTGAAAAAGGTTAGGCGGATAGGCGCAAAAATGAGTATCGGCGAAATAGTTATTCACGGAGATGTTGGCATGCATTTAGGCGAGGAAATGGAAGGGGGAAAAATAACCGTAAACGGTAATGCTGAATCCTGGATGGGCGCTATGATGCGTGGTGGAATCATCGAAGTCAAAGGAAACACTGGTAATTATGTAGCTTCGGCTTATCGTGGAAGCACCAAAGGGATGAGAGGTGGAAAGATAATAATCCATGGAAATGCTGGAAATGATGTTGGAAACGCTATGCTGGGTGGGGTGATAAAAATCTTTGGAAATGTTGGACAATTTGTTGGAGTAAACATGCATGATGGCACAATAATGATTAGAGGAGACTGCCAAGGGAGAATGGGTGCAGAAATGCGGGGAGGGAAAATAGTTATCTGCGGACATGTAAAGTCCGTTTTGCCGTCTTTCACCATAGAAGCCCTTAGAAAACGCGTCAAGGTTGAAGGCGAACCCATAGAAGGTCCCTTCTACCTCTTCCTAGGCGATTTAAACGCTGGAGGAAACGGAAAATTATTCATATCTAAAAACGCTAATCAGCACCTAAGCTTTTACGAAAAATTCCTATGAAGTTAGTGAAGAGGGGAAAAATTGGAAAAAGAGAAGATAAGTGTAAATCAACTAGCTTTCCAAATTCTAAATCGGCTATTAGAAAATCCAAACATCTATGGTGTAAAAATAGAGAAAAACTCTTCCGGAACTACACTAATAGACTGCGGAATACAAGCGAAAGGAGGATTTGAGGCTGGAAAAGCCGTTACGGAAATTTGCTTGGGGGGATGCGGAAAAGCCGAGATAACGATCCAAGAGTATGGTGGATGTACCCTTCCCACAGTTTTCGTCTATACTGACCATCCAGCAATTGCCACGCTTGGATCACAGTTTGCTGGATGGCAAATAAAAACCAAAGATTACTTCGCAATAGGCTCCGGGCCAGCTCGAGCTTTAGCCTTAAAACCTAAAGAACTCTATGAAAAAATAGCGTACGCGGACAATTGGGAAAACGCCATAGTAGTGTTGGAAACAAGTAGCTACCCGCCTGAAACAGTTTTACAAAAAATTGCGGACGATTGTAGGGTTGAAAACGAACATCTCTATGTTATTCTCGTTCCAACCGAAAGCTTGGCTGGGAGCATCCAAGTTTCTGGGAGAATAGTGGAAACAGGAATCCACAAGCTTTTAAAACTAGGGTTAAACCCCAATGTTGTGGAGTACGCTTGGGGATACGCTCCAATAATGCCTACTCACCCTAAATTTGTTAGAGCCATGGGAAGAACCAACGACGCAATACTGTATGGAGGGGTAGCCCATTACATGGTTAACCATGCAAACGAAGAAATGTTAGAGCAAATAATATCCCAAGCGGTTTCCGAAGCCTCTGAAAGCTACGGAAAACCCTTCATTGAAATCTTCAAAAAGGCCAACTACGATTTTTATAAAATAGATCCAAACCTTTTCGCGCCCGCCGCCATCACCATAAGCAATATAAAAACTGGAAAAACCTTCCAAGCAGGGAGAACCAACTCCGAAGTACTCAAGAAATCCCTAGAGTTAACCATTAAAACGTAGAAGAAGGGACTTTTTTGGCTGGAAAATATCTTTTGGAACAACTTCGCGATGCTGTTGTCAGCGGAAGCCTTCGGAAAGCGAGGAGGATAGCTGAACAGATAACAATCCAACGCCCTGCCTTAGCAAAAGAGGCAATAGATAAAACGATAGAAGCCATGGAAACTGTGGACATGAAATATCAACTTAAGCAATGTTCAGTCACAGATGTCATCGCCGCGGCTTCAGCCATGCGTGAAGTCTTCAAGATTTTAGAACCTCACCTAGAGATTGTCAAAACCGAAGTTAAGGGCAGGGTGATCATAGGCTTGCTAAAAGGAAACATGCAAGGGTTAGGTAAAGACATAGTTGCGGCAGCCCTCCGTGCCGCAGGTTTCCAAGTATACGACCTAGGCGAAGACGTGCCGCCAGAAACTTTCGTAGAAAAAGCCGTTCAAGAGGAAGCCGACATAATCGCCGTTTCAATAACATTTAGTGATACAGCAAAACACTTGAAGAAACTCATGGAAGAACTCGAAAATAGAGGACTTCGGGGAAAGATAAAAGTCGTTATCGGTGGCAAGGGAGTCTCAGAAGAAACTTGCAGGGAATATAGCATAGAAGCCTACGCAGTCGACGCTTGGGATTGTATCAAGAAAGTTGAAGGTTTGTTAGAGAATAATTTTTAAATCATTACCCATTTTTTAGTCGGAACTCTTAAATAAGTAGCCGAATTATTTCGCTGATTAGTGGAAAATATGTCCTTTAGGAAAAGCATTACAATTGCAAATATTATTGTTTTCTCAGCTTTTGCTGTAATGTTAGCTTCCTTACGCGCGGAAATTCCATATCCGCTCTTACCTTACCTTAAATTTGATCTAGCAGAAATACCGGTGATGATAATGTTGTTCATTTTTGGGCCGCTCCCTTCCCTAGTAACCGAAATTATCCATTGGATAGGATTAACCATCACTCATGGTTGGATTCTTGGCCCTTTAATGAAAGCCATTTCAGTCATACCCATGATTGTCGGCTTCTGGCTGGGGGTTAGCATGTATAGGAGGTTAAGCTCGGGGAAGACGCAGAGCACAACTATATTATTCATTGTTGGGAATATTGTTGGAATAGTTTTAAGAGTTATTGTATCTAGCATTGCTAACATCGTGGTATTTTTGGTAGTAGCACCAGAGTGGTTGGAATACGCGGGCTATGCATTAAACTCTGTTGGAATTGTAACCACATCTGTTTTTGAAGTTCTTTTATGGACCCTATTGCTTACTGCGATATTTAACGCGTTGCATGTACCCTTATCTTCCCTTATAGCTATCGCACTTCTAAAAGGAATCAACATTAGAATGCCAAATGTCATCAAAAAAACATGGATACTAACAAAGAGAAATGAAAGAAGAAATACATAATGACATATCATGTAAAATTGAGGATTAGAACAAAGGAAAATTTTTCAGCGTAAATTCAAAGTCCACGCTTTTTACGTGAGAGCAAATGCAACAATTTCCAAGATTTTGCGTCCATATCTATAGGTTTCGTCTTTATGGCTCCAGCTTTTTCTGCAGCTTGGAACATTTCTTCGCCTTTTTGTGTTCGAATGATAGTGAAGGTCCAGCCTGTTAAGCCTAGGCCTCCGGCAGATATGTCTGCGAGTTCAGAGCTGAAGTCCTGGCAGTGATGACATCCTTGACGTGTGTGAATTTTTGCTTCTTTCAGTGACAAAACTTTTTCTTCACCTGATTTTGTTTGGATCATTATTTTTCCTTTTATGTTCATTTTCTTGATTTGTTCGGGGCTTATTTTTAGCTTGTTTTTTACTTCTGTTTCAATTAACCCCTTGTAAGTGAAGCTTTCGGTGCACATTAATCCTATTACGAATTTTATTGGAGTTACGTATTTTTTGAGGGGAATTAGTTCTATTTTTCTTAGAGCTTGAATGTGGCAGGGTGTGCCAACGAAGGCTAGACTGGTTTTCTTTTGTTTTATGGCTTCCTTTAACGCTAGTAGGTTGGCCGAGTATGTATAACGTGTTCCACTGCATTTCAAAACTTCTTCAAAGGTTGTAGCTAGCTTAGGAACTGCACGGAAGGGTTTTTCTTGATCGATTCCAGAAACAACGGCAGCTTCTACGATTTTATTCTCTAATGCAAAAGTTAGAAGTGCAGAGACTAGTCCACCGTCTTGGCACGCTTCAAGAATTTTATTATTCACAGCTTTAGCTAGGACTACGCGACGGGAAACTCCGAACTCTTCGGTTTGACTACGATTTCTGCCGAAAACCTGTTCTTCTACCTTCTGTAAGTCCCACTCATAACGAGGGCAAACGCGGGGACATATGCCGCATGATTGGCAATCTTTAACAAGCCTAGGAGTTTCACCTGAATATTCAAGGCATAAAAAGGGACAGACAACGACGCATGCAGCACATCCAGCGCATCTCCCTGCATTGATCACTTTCTCGTTCAAAGACTCTTCAAACCCAAGCTTTTCTGAACTCATGATAATCCATCACCAAGCTAAAGAGAGAAGAAGATTATTTACAATCGTATTTTAAATATTTGCTTAAACAACAGATTTCAGGATGACCCGTTTGTGAAAGATATTTCACAGGTAATTAGAGAAGCATTAAAGGTAAAAGCTGAAGAATTCCTTAGTGTAATAGATGAACTGCTTTCTTTGTTGACTGATGAAATGAAAAAGACTAAGAAACTTGAGATTAACGGGCGACTTGTAAAGGTGGAGCCTACTGGAGAAGCAGTGGTTGTAGGCGATCTTCACGGTGACATTGAAAGCCTAGCTTACATACTCAAGAACTGCAATTTCCTAGAAAGCAAAGACATGCTTCTAGTGTTTCTAGGTGACTACGGCGACCGCGGAGCCTATTCAGCTGAAGTCTACTATACCGTAATTAAGCTTAAGCTTGATCATCCGGAAAAAGTCGTCCTAATGCGAGGAAATCATGAAGGACCAGAAGATTTGTTAGCTTATCCTCATGACCTACCGATACAATTCAGAGCCAGGTTCGGCGAAAAGGGAACGCTGGCTTACACTAAAATTCGCCAGCTTTTCAATTACCTTTACAACGCAGTCTACATAAAAAAACGCCTTCTAATGGTTCATGGAGGATTGCCAGCCCAAGCTAAGAGTTTAGAAGATATAGCTAGTGCCCACAAAACACACCCACAGAAAACCTTTCTCGAAGAGATTCTATGGAGCGACCCTCATGAAGGGATCAATGGAATAGTTGCTTCACCCCGTGGAGCTGGAAAACTTTTTGGATTAGATGTAACCCGTCGATTGCTAAAAATTTTAAATGCCAAACTTCTAATTCGTGGACACGAACCAAGTAGAGAAGGCTTCAAAATTAACCACAACCGAATACTCACGCTCTTCTCAAGGAAAGGCCCACCTTACTATAATATGTTTGGTGCTTATCTTCAGGTTCAGCTCTCGAAAGAATTTGAAAATGCAGAACAGCTTATTCCTTATGTTCATAGGTTCTGAACTAACGAAAGTTGGAAAGAGTTAAAGCTCTAGCAGTAAATGTGAAATCATAATCCGGAAGGTTTGTGGAAGTGAAGATTGGTATTGTTACAAGAAATGAAAACTCGTGGAGCTCAACTCAGCTCCGCAAAGCTTTGGCTCAGAGAAACGTAGCATACATTTGTTTCCAGTTCCCCCAGATAGTTGCAAGAGTAGGTTATAGCCCTATAGCAACCGTTGCGGAAACTAGAATTCTAGAGGAATTGGACGGTTTAATCATTCGGCCAATAGGTAGAGGCTCTCTAGAAGAGATAATTTTCCGCATGGACTTGCTCCACAGGCTTAAAAGTTTAGGTTTATATATACTGAATCCTCCCTCTTCAATTGAAATATGTGCAGATAAGTATCGTGTACTCACACTTCTCGAAGCTTGGGGTTTGCCTGTTCCGCGAACCGTTGTTACAGAAAATGTTGAAGAAGCCTTGAAGGCTTTCCACGAATTAGGTGCGGATGTTGTAGTAAAGCCTATCTTCGGTTCACGCGGCGTAGGTCTAACAAGAGTTTCAGACCCGGAAATTGCTATCAGAATTTTTAGAGCAATAATCTTCTATCATGGAGTGATATACCTTCAAGAGTTTGTTTCCCATGGCGTTTCGGATATCCGCGCTTTTGTCGTTGGAAATCGTGTTGTAGCAGCTATGCGTCGAGTAGCAAATTCTTGGAGGGCTAATGTCAGCCAAGGAGCGTGTCCAATTCCGTTAAAGCTTGATGAAGAGTTAGAAAGAATAGCTGTGAAATCTGCAGAGGCTGTAGGATGCAAAGTTGCAGGGGTGGATATTATAGAGGGGCAGAGCCACCCCTACGTAGTGGAAGTTAACAGCCAACCAGGATGGCAAGGGCTCCAAACAGTTACAAAAACAAACATAGCTCAAGAAATAGTTGACTTTCTCATATCAGAAGTTAAAAAATAGCTGGGCATTACGAAAAGGACATCGGAAAAATATTAGCCTATACAATTTGATTGAAATAATCTGGAAATATGTGTCAAAACAAAAATTTTATGTGGGTTTTTCACCTTTTTTATATTGGAGAATAGAGAGATGAAAAGAGTTATTTCATTAACAATTTTAGTATTTTTAATGCTTTCTTCGCAGATTGCACTTGTCCAAGGATCTTATTATAAATCAGTAAAATACGTTCGGGAAGGAGAAGTACGGAAAAACGCTGGAGAAAAGGCGATTAGTAGGTGGACTCTCCGAAGTGATGAAGGGCTAATGGACGCAGGAATTCCAGTAAGGTTAGATTTACGTAACAAGGAAGCTCTACAACGTTTCGCTTGGTGTGATGGTGATTATGTGAAACTGGTGATTGGGGTTGACGTGCCAAAACTTCAGCTTCAAAAGTTGAGGAAAATTGTTTCTAAGGAAGGTGGTGAAATTGTTGATGTGATTTCTATGGGTGATTATGTTAGGGCTGTTACGGTTAGGGTAACAATAGAAGACGCTTATGTGTTTGCTAATAAAATAAGGACTTTTAAACAGGTGGAATATGTAGAGCCTGACGTGAGGGTAGAGGCGTTCTTTACGCCTGATGATGAGTATTGGTCTATACAATGGGGCCCGCAAAAAATAGAGGCTGACTTTGCTTGGAACACTACTATTGGTTCATCGGATGTTCTGGTAGCAATTATTGACACTGGAATTGATTATACCCATCAGGACTTGGCGGGTAATTATGTTGCGTTGGGATATGACTGGGTAAACAACGATACAGATCCCATGGACGATCATGGGCATGGAACCCACTGCGCGGGAATTGTAGCTGCCATCCTTAACAACAGTGTTGGAATAGCTGGATTAGCCCAAGTTCGCATAATGGCTCAAAAAGTTTTGAATTCGTATGGCTACGGTAGCATTACTTGGGTTGCCCAAGCCATTATCAATTCTACGGATCTTGGTGCAAAAATCATCAGCATGAGCTTAGGCACATATTTTGAGCCCCCCCAGTTCTTTTATGACGCAATCAAATATGCGTATGACAATGGGGTGCTACTGGTTGCAGCCGCAGGTAATTCCGGTGGGGGTTTAATAAGTTGGCCAGCACACTACGAGGAGGTTATCGCTGTTTCCGCTACTGACGCTATAGATAACCTTGCACCGTTCTCCAGTCGTGGAAATGCCATTGAACTTTCAGCTCCGGGGGTAAATATTTACTCTACACTTCCGGGGAATCAATATGGTTATGCAAGTGGCACTTCGATGGCTTGTCCACATGTTTCTGGAGTAGCAGCCTTAATATGGAGTGCATACCCGAATTTTACGAGGGATAAAGTTCGAACCCATTTACAGCTTACAACCGATGACTTAGGTGAACCTGGTCGTGACCCGTATTTTGGATATGGAAGAATAAATGCGAGAAGAGCAGTAGGGGGCATACCTGAGCATGATATTGGAATAACTTCATGGCAATATCCTTCTAGACTCACTCCCGGACAAGTAGGAACATTCAATCTAACAGTTGCCAACAATGGAAAGAACAACGAAACAAATATCTCCGTACAATTCTTCATTAATGAAACTCTTACTGACGCTAAAACGATTGATTTCTTAAAAAATGGAACTTCCACACAGGTAAGCTTCTCATGGAACACCACCATTCCAGCCAAATACAATGTCACATGCTATGTACTTCCAGTTCCTGGAGAAAACTTTACGAAAAACAATGTTGTTTCTTGCGATGTTTTGGTGAGGAATCCGACAACCTTGATTGTTCCTGACGACTATGCAACTATCCAAGATGCATTGGACCATTCTATACGTTTTGATACAATTTTCGTTAGATCTGGATTGTACAATGAAAGCGTAGTTATTAACACGGATTCAATAAGGTTGATAGGGGAAAACAAAAGCACCACCATTATCTCGGCTGAGGGCAATCCTTTAGGCATTTGTATAAATACCAGAAATATAACAGTTAGTGGGTTTACAATCAAAGATGCTTACTTCTGTGGCATACTAGTCTATTATCCAGAAGATATCCCTACTGAGAACTTTATTCACGATAACATCATTACAGAGAATTATATGGTCGGAATCTCCCTGGAAAGAGAGGGAAACATACTAAGAAATAACGTTTTATACAACAATGGGGGCGGTAACATCTACATTCACGGCTCCCAGTCTGTCTACTTCCAGGACATTGACACTTCCAATACGATTGAAGGTAAACCTGTATATTATCTAATAAAGGAAAACAATACTCAAATTCCGCTGGATGCGGGTTACGTTGCACTTGTACATTGTGAAAATATAACAGTAAAAGGCTTAAACTTAACACGTAACAGTCCAGGGCTGTTAATTGCTTACAGCCGAAACATAACAGTGGAAAACTGCACAATTTCCGACAACGGATTCTCAAACGGTATAGAAATGGTAGAAACAGAAAACGTTACTATAAAGTGGAACAAAATATCTTCAAACGGCGACTGCGGCATCTATGCGAAAAAATGCTACTTCCTTAATATAATAAATAACACGATATCAGACAACATGAAGTATGGGATAAGACTGATCGAAGCAGGCGGTAATGAAATAACAGGAAACGTGTTAACCCTAAACAGGGATTACGGCATCTCCCTAGAAAACTCTAAAGTTAACATAATAAAAAACAATACAATTTCAAACACTGGGACTTACGGCAATATTATCGGCTTAAAATTAGACAGGTCAGACAGCAACATCTTAAAAAACAACGTATTTCTGGGTGAAAAACAGCAACATCTAAAAATCTATGGTACTTTGCTATCGCATTACATCCAAGATATAGATACGACGAACACGGTAAACGGAAAACCCATTTATTATCTTGTGAACAAGAATAACATGATATTAGATGGAAAAACCACTAGCTTCGGATACTTAGCATTGGTAAACTCAACTAACATTACGGTACGTAAAGTAGAGGTAAAAGAAAACGGACATGCCTTGCTCATCGCGTTTTCAACCAACATTACAGTCACTAGCTGTCTTTTCTCCAACTACAACTGTTACACTAAACTATATGAAGCCAACTTCATAACTATCACGAGAAGCGAAATAACTAACTTACGCCTCGAAAAGTCTGACCATAATATTTTCGAAAATAACGAAATGAAGGGAGACCCCGCGGTAAATTTACAATGGTCCCACAATAATACTTTTGTGGGAAACACTTTACGTCCACCCGGCACGGGTTGGCCGTCAACAAATTTAGAACTAACCAATTCTAACGAAAATTTCTTCACACTTAACAATTTTCTAGCAATAGAAGTAAATGGATTTCATGTTAAAAGCACAAATTCCACAAATGTTTGGGATGATGGAACAAAGGGAAATTATTGGAGTCAATATCACGGCGTAGATAATGACGGAAACAGCATCGGCGACACTCCCTACATCATAAATGAGAACAATAAAGATAATTATCCTTTAATGGTTCCATACATCCAAGGTGACATAACTGGCTCAACCGGTTATCCAGACGGTATCGTGGACATTTTAGACGTTGCAACAATAGCCTATCTTTTTGGCGTCAACTATCCTGACCCTGCGTACGATTCCAAATGCGACTTGAACCAAGACCAAAAAATCGATGTAATAGACGTTGCAACTGCGGCCATAAACTTCGGAAAAACTGTTCCTCCTCCTTAAAGACAAGGAACCTCCTTCTTTCTAAACATGCCTAAACAGTTATTTACTGAAAAGCATTTTTATTGATGTAGACTTATATGCAAGGGAATTGGATATAAGATAAGAAGTGAGTCATAGAAATGGAGAGAAAGAAAATGTGTGAATCAAAGAAAGAAAGTTATGAATGTTGTGGACAAAAATTTAGCTCAAAGGAAGAGTTAGAAGAACATAAAGAGAAAATGCACAAGAAAAAAGGCTGCTGCCACTAAAACGGTTTAAACTCGTAAAACAACTTCCTCCTTTTTTAGCTGTTTAATTCCTTAATTGTATCAATTATAATAGAACGGATCAGTTAAACACTCACTAACGAAAGTTTCTGTAAGCATTCTGGCTTAACTAAGGAATAAACAATAAAAAAGGGAAGAAAATGTTAGGGATCAGTTTTTCCGTATTCCCTAGCTATGAATGCTACGTCGTATATGTCTATTTTGAGGTCGAAGTCGATGTCGCAGTTGGGGTTGTATTCTGAGCCGGGATAGTAGGTGCCGAAGAGGCGGGCGGTTAAGGCTACATCGGTTATGTCGACTTTTCCGTCAGGGACGAAGTCCCAAGGATTTGGGGTGCCGCCTGTTAGGTCGCCGGGCATAGCGACGATTACATAGCCGTTGGTGAAGTTGTTGTCTGCAGTTTCTGTTTCGTTAATAACTGGCCAAGCATAAGCCCACAAGGTGTAGTTGTCTTTAAGCCAACCCGTAGTGTTCCATTCAAACGTGACAATTGTAGAAGCGCCGCCTGTTAGGGTTATTTGTAGTGTTTCAATTGGAGCCGTGTTAGCATAAACTGTTACGTCAAAGGTTTCCATAACGTTACCTAAGTTTTCAACGGTTACATTTATGGGAAGGATGAAGCCTCGTCCTATAACGATTTTCATTGATTCTACATTGGTAACTGCGATGCTATGGATTTCGGTTTCTAGTATAACTAGTGTGCCGTTTGCCAAAATGTTGTCCGCTGTGTCGATCTCTTTATATAACACTTGAACGGTAGCACCTATTTGATAGGGGCTTGCAGTGGGACTATAGCCTACTGTGTTCCATGTATAGTTTATTTTGATTTCAGTGTTTGCGTTCAATGTTATGTTATCAGTGAAAAGCGGGGTTAATGACCCAAAGGATGGGGTATTGGCGTTCCAATAACCGATGATTATGGTTACGTTTTCAGCTACGTTCCCTTCATTTTTGAATGTACATTCTATGTTTACAAGCTCTCCCGGAGTAACCTCGGTTGGTGCTGTTATTATTTTTTTGACAGCTACGTCATGTTCTGGGAATGGAGGGCCAAAGCAATATACACTGGAGTTGGATGTTCCGATATATACGTGACCCTCTGATATTGCTGGTGAGGAGTAAATTGGGCCGTCAGTTAGGTAGTCCCATATTTTGCTTCCTGTAGTTTCGTTAAGACAGTAGAAGTAGCCGTTCTCGGAGCCGATGTAAACTAGGCCGTCGCTGCTAATTGCGGCAGAAGACCTATCGATTGGGCCTGTCAGGGAGTTCCATAAGGGGGCTCCGGTCAAATCAAGTGCGTAGGTAAGGCCGTCTTTGCAACCGAAGATTATGATGTTATTTGTTTCATCTATTGCAGGAGACGAGGAAACTGGTGCTGGTGTAACGAAGTTCCAGAGAGAGGTTCCGGTGAATTTTTGGAAGGCGTATACTCCTGGTGGGGCGCCTGTTCCTCCCATACATCCAATTATAACTTGATCCATGGATACTGCTGGTGAGGAAATCATATTGCTAAGTCCAAAGGAGTAGTTCCATACTTTTTCTCCTGAAAACTCATTTAGCGCATGAAGGTAAGCAGGTGTTCCACCCTCTGTAGTTGTAGCTACAAATACTAGACCATCGCTAACTGCTGGCGATGATTTTATAGGTGAATCTAGATAACGAGACCAAACAAGTTCTCCTGTTGTCTGATTAAGTACGTATATTCCGCATTGTGCGCCGGTTTCGCTGTATGTGGCGGCAAATACGTAGCCATCCGCTACTGTGATTGGCGCAAAAAATCCTGTGTCTGTTGGCGCTTGGAAAAGCCAACGTACAAGCCCAGTGGCTTCATCTATGGCGTAGACCCCTCCACCAGCACCGCCGCCAAATGTAGTAGCCACGTACACTGTGCCATTATAAACTGCAGGAGTTGAGAGAATTGGGTTTTCAGCTGTGAACCTCCAGTTTTCGTCACCTGTACGTGGATCTAGGCCAGAGACGCTTCCATTTGTAGTAGCTACTATGACTTCATACCTGCTAATTACAATAGAGGCATTGATTTGCTTGTTAGGCTTTGACCAGAGTAATTCACTTATCCAGCATCCTTTACTTGGACTTATTCCGTAGTGTCCACTAGCGTATCCTTGTTGAGGCCATGGTTCAACCTCGATTGGACCTGAACAGGTCTTTCCATTATACGGAAATGCCGTTTGATTGTTGTATTGAACTAACGGAATTTGACCGCCTAGTACGCCGAAATTCCTTTGAGGTATTTGAGTTAAACCTTCCTTTCTCGCGTAGTTATAGGTGGTAAGATTTGCAAATGGAAAGATTTCACCTACCTCTGCCCATCCATTTTGATTAGAGTCGGATCTACGGGTAATTGCACCGATTATTCCAAGAGGCCCCGCACGAGTACCATTACTATAGAATGAGTTTTGTGCATCCTGACCAGTAAACCAGCTCCATCGATCACGTGTTCCGGAAGGCCAACTTGCAGGATTGCTAATCCAGCCTTGTGCCAACTGTTGTGCTGTGCATGCTGTAAGTATTACACGCCCTGATCTTCTAAGCATTTGTATTGCACTGCCACTACGGCAACTGTCAAGTATTATCAAAGTGCAATTGTTATTCGCTAAATCTCCATGATTCAGTATCTGGTTTAGTTGATAATCCCATAATTCTTCATAGGATGAAGGATTGGATGGGTCGGATTGATTTGCTGGATGGGAGCCCCTTGCTCCAAGCGCTAAGAAGAAACCCATGCTTCCAACTGGAGGAGTAATAGAAATGCCAGAATGACCTACATAGTAGAAGATTCTTATTGTGAGGCTGTTGTTTTCCCAGGGTGATTGGGTGGCTGCTAAGAAGTTTCTTATTTCGCTAACTACGTTAGAGTTTGTTGGTGGTCCTCGGTAATAGGGTAATGTGTTGGCGTTGGGGTCGGCGGATAACAAATGAACATATGCAGTATATTTGAAACCTCGTAAGGGTGTGGTGAGGTTTTTCCAGTTGTCGTAGCTGAGTAGAGTTTGGATAAAATACTGCGCTGATTTCATGGAAAAATCTACACTGCCAAGGGTTTCGAAGTTGTAATCTATGATGCTTGCGTTGGAATAGTATCCTTCTACTGCGAGAAGTCGAAAAGTGACGTTGATTGGTGGTGATGGAGGTTGGAGCTGTGTAACAAACCCGTCTATAGTATTATGGGAAATTGCTGATCCACTGCTATCGATGAGATAAGTGTTGTACAAATGTAGTAAGGAGTTGTCACTTGGGGCGGTACAGTGAAAAGTAACATTGGCTAGTGGACCGCTTCCACTAAATGAGGGTTCTGTGGATGCTCTGGATAAGAAATGGACGGCTCCAGCACTTTCATCTATTTCCGGCGGCAAAGCAAAGAACCAGCTATCGAAAGGGGGGTACAGAAAAGCTTCTATTGCGTCCATAACAGCTGTGTCATAGCTTAACGAGATTTGGAAGCCGTATAAATCCACTACATCATTTATAGTTATATTTATAGTAAAGGTCGTACAAACAGGCACCACGTTGTCGCTTGGTGATATTTGTATGCTGGTTGCTTGACCTGAACCTATTCCAATAACTGTTGCCAATGCAGTTACAAGTAAAAAAATAGTTATCATTGTAGAAAACATTTTTTTATTCAAAGTTACATTTCTCCTCGTTTTTATCAAATGGTTTGATTTGAAAAATAAAATTTTCGAAACAATTTTCTATAAATATGTCGCATATATGTAAATTAAGAATGCCAAACAACACTTCTTTTCAACACATTTGGCGTTTAAGATGCCATAGAAAGTGCAAATCTAACAGCCCCCACAATCAAAAATAAGCTTCAAATTCTTTCATTTCTACTTTCTCATACGCATTACATAATAAGGAGGAAAAATTCCACCCTCTTCTTTGTACTTCTTCCAGATTTTCTTAATCAATTTCCAGAACGCTATTTTAAGGTCTTCATCATCTATTTTGTTAACCATTTCTTGCATTTCTTCTTTCCACTCGCTCATAACCTCCTCTGATAGCGATTCCCCTTCAAACTTCTGTACCTCTATATCTTTGAAACCAACCAGCTTCGCGGCAAACTCTAATTCTTCAGGGTAGATCTCAGTATAGTGTTCGCCATCTACAAGCTCGGCTATGGATTTGTAAGTTTGCCACCGCTTAACCTGCACTTCTTCTTCAGGCTTCAATGCTTTAGGTAGAGGATATTCATCATCGATTATTAGCCAACCTCCTTTCTTGAGAGTTCGGTAGAATTCAGACAGCGCCTTAATAGCCCTAAGCGGCCTATTATTGACGGCGCAGATGGTTGCATGACATACAATTAGATCAATAGATTCGCTTTCGATTTGCGGCATACAAGTAAGGTCAGCCTCTATAAACTCAACCAGCTCTGCAAGTTTACCTAGTTTTCTTTTAGCTTCTGGAAAAGTTTCTGGATTGCTGTCAATGCTAATGATTTTTCCACCATCAGCCTCCTTCAGTTTTTTAGCTAGCCAGAAAGTCGTGTTAGCCGCACCGGTGCCAGCATCCATAATGAGCAGTCCGCGGAGATTTATTCCCTTGAGCATAAAATCGCGAGAGCTCATAGCTTATTCTTCCAACTTATCGCTTATTGGTCATGGAACTCGCTTATTAAACTTCTTCAATAGTTAGAAAAGCGTACTTCGCGCGCTATTTTGATTTCTCTAATAAAACGATGTAATTCTCCTGTTTTCATTTTATAGTGGATTATTATAAGACTTAGAATCAAAGCGACAAGAAGTAATATGGGACCCAGTAAGGCGTTAGGGTTAAAATGTAAAACTATTGTGAGTTGGATTAAGATTAAAAGAATTTCCCAAAATATGGGTGTACCAAAGAGCAGAATACGCCCTCTTGGTCTGGATTTAAGGTAACTTGTGTATTCTATCTTAAGACCTAACTCGCCGGGAGAATAACGATAAAAACCTTCGAATTTAATTCCAGCGATTAAACCGCCCAAGTATCGTCCTAGAGGATATCCAAAGTAAACTATTGTCATACCTGAAATGAAAAGTAAAGCAGTCATATACGAAGAATCTAAGGATAGACACAGATTAAGGTAAATAAACACAGCGAAGGAAATTAAGCACCCGACGAAAAACAGTAAAAGTCCTTTTTTGACATTTAGTACAACCTTTTTCTTAAACAGACGATTTCGAATGAAAGCAGCCTTTTTTACAATTTCATCGTCTACCTTTGAGGGATCTAAACGCTTTATTTTCCCAACAAGTTTCCAGAATGCTTTTCTTAATTGCTCAGTGTCACCCTCCTGCTGTAAACGTTTTTCTATCTCTAACAGCTCGTCCAAAATTCTTGAAGCTACAATGACTCTTTTAATCACCCTTTTCCTCCTAACGCTGATCAGCTTCTATTTCCAGAATATTATTTAGACTTTTACGGTTAAAGGTGTAATAAATAGCAAAATTAGAGATAAACACGAATAGGTTTACAAAGATTGTATACAACTCCTCAGGAGTTAGCCTCATCATGATGGATCGCGAACAAATAAGACTTCTAGAGTTCCTTCGTCTTTTACCTAAGATTGAGTTACATCGACATCTTGTTGGATCGGTTAGAATAGAAACTCTTTTTGATATTGCATCTAAATATGATATCCCTTTACCCACCAATGATTTAGAAAAACTGAAGAATCTGATAGAGGTCAGAACACCCGTTTCTGATTTTCGTCAATTTCTAAAACCGCTAAAAATCCTTGGGCTTTGTTTTTATGACAAGAAAACAATTGCCAGAATTGCATATGAGACCGTAGAGGATGCTGCAAAAGATAACGTCAGATACCTTGAGCTTACAATTGGACCCGCATTTGAAGCATCTTCTCATCACCTTTCGCTTGAGGAAGTCTTCGAAGGAATTATTAGTGGAGTGGAAAACGCTGAGGAAAAGTATGACATTAAAGTGAACTTGCTGGCTGGCCCGACATTTAAATGGAAAGAGCGAAAAACTCACTCACCACTACAAGTTTTAGAGGCATCCTTACAGTTTAAAGAAAAAGTGGTAGGCTTTGGC
>ENA-OSAI01000186-OSAI01000186.1-marine-sediment-metagenome-genome-assembly--contig:-NODE-186-length-36689-cov-607.152372_pt1 | contig 36689 bp, 39 predicted proteins | sample MGYA00237871_ERZ529316 | MGnify/ENA primary metagenome ERZ529316 (study PRJEB26369, sample SAMN03142814) | marine sediment metagenome | biome: marine; feature: borehole; material: sediment...
AGAGTGGATTGAAGAGTGCCAAACTCTTGAAGGTTGCTAAATTTGCAAAAGCAGGAAAGGAGGTTGGAGAAGTTGCGAAATTAGGTAAGGGGGTTGAAAGTATGAGTTGGGTTAAAGGTTTGTTTAGGTTGGGTAAGATTAGTGGGAAAGAATTGAAAGAAATTAAAGAGCTGAAAGGATTGAAAGAAGCCAAGAGATTCAGATTTCCGAGAATCAAGCTCCCTGAAATTCCAAAGTTCAGAAGATTCAGAGTTTTCAAAGATATTAAAGAAATAAAAGCAAGAGAATTTAGAGGGTTCAGAAGGCTGAGAATCCCAAGAAAAATACCTCATTTTGAGCTTCCAAAGCTGAGAAATCCGTTTGCAAGGATGAAGCCCGTTAGGGCTTTCAAAGTTGCTGATGAAATCCCTGAAGTCGCCAAGATAACTGGAAAGGCTGGAAAGGAAGGTTCAGCTATTGCTAAGCTGGCAAAGAAGGCTGCAGTTCCGCTTGCGATTGGTGGGATTCCACTTGCGTATATGGCTCTAACTTCAGTTCCTGAAGAAACTCCTGAAGATCAGGATAGAGGTGGAGGAGAAGGAGGAGGCGGAGAAGATACATCATACCTGCGGGATCTGATAAACTGGCTTAACGGGCTGTTTGGATGGGCTGGAGCAGGTGGAGGTTATTATCCAGAGGGTTATCCAGAAGGGTATCCATACGGATACAACGATTACATCTATCCTCCCGAGTACGGAGGGGGAGAATATCCAATAGGATATGAGAACCTTCCACCAGAATATGGCTATCCTGGGGGCTATGTTCCTGCTGGATACGTTCCAGATCAGTGGGCTGATTATGTAGCTCCAGCAGAGGATTTTGCTCAGGATGTGCTTGGGGCTATCGAAGGAGTTCCAGTAATTGGAGATTTGGCAGCAGAAGCAAGGAGGAGCGGATGGGCACTTCCATTCCTTGTGGTTGGAGTAGTTGGAGCTTATGGGGCTTACAAATACGGATATCCCAAGCTGAAGAAGCTGCTTCATAAGAAAAGAGAGGGGAGGAAGAAGAAATGAGCATCTATAATCCTCTCCTCAAATTTTTGAAAGAAGAAGGAAAGCTCATAAAGGAAGGCAAGGGAGTTAAAGCAATCAAGGAATCTGAAACCGTTAAAACCTTTGCTAAGCCCGCTGCATTGGGGGCTGGAGTTGGTGTTGGTGGTTATGCTGCCATGCGTGGTGTTTCAGAGGGAATAAGGAGCATGGGTGCTTCAACAGCAAAGGATGCAGCTCAGAAGTTCACGGGGCTTTTGATGTTTGCTGCAATCGTGCTGATCCTCATCTACATCGCCAAGAATTTAAGGAGGTGAGGGCAGCATGATTGACGTTCTGGCAATTGCAGGGTTGTATTTGCTGATTGCTGGGCAATATACCTTTCTCATTCGAAATCATAAAGAGCTAACCCGCTTGAAGGCTGAAACAAGGATGTGCCCTTACCATCGCACATTGAGGGATCTGAATGGCAACTAAGTATAAGTATCTCGGAAAGAAAGTCAAAGATTTCGGAAAGAGGGGACTGGATACTGCAAGGGATTTCTACAACATAATCAGGGCTATTATCAGGGATTACAGAGCAAAGAGAATAAGCAAGAATACAGCAAGGGGAAGGCTGCTTTTGCTCTACAGGTTGAGTTTCAAGAAAAACAACTCTAAGATTGCTCATCTTTCGAATAAAACGCTTGAGAACATCAGGAAGAGGATTAAGGAGGAGATGAGGAAGCTATGATTGCGGTTAAGGTTGGGTTGATGGAAGAAACTGAAGGGGAAGTAAAAACTGTAACTGAAGAAACTTGCCCTGAGCTGCTGAGAAAAGCTCAGGAGGAGCTTGAAAAACAGAGATTGCTTAATCTCCTGCTCATCCTGCTCATAATTGGTTACATGCTCTACAAACTCCTCAAAAAGAAAAATAAGAAGTGAGGTGGGAGTATGGTTGATGCTGATACCCTGTTTAGGGAGATTCTTGAAGAAAAGGCTTTGCTTGCTGAAATAAGCCAAAAACTCGAAGGGGATGAAGATCTGCTCCTGCAGTATCCAGATTCTACAAAAGACCTTTACTTGAAGGCTGGAGAATCTTATGAAAGGGAGCTGCAGATAAATAGGAGGCTGAGGTATCTCAGCCTTGACGTTCCAGATGGGGTTTTGCTTCAGATATTCAGAAACAACTCTCTTTGGCTATTTGCAGAAGGAGAGATCGGAGCGATCCAGTTCAAGAATGGCGTTCACTTTGAAGTGTTTAAGGTTGTTGTAGTTAACAGCTCTGAGATAGATCAAAAATGGAGTTTGAGGGTTTTGTTTAGTTAAAAAAGTAGGGAGGTGGTAGGATGGTGTTTGTGGCCGGAGCGAAAACGATAGATGATTTCCTGTCTGAGTTGGCTGGATATTTGGTTGCAACTGGAGATTGGGAAACGGCGGATGATCAGGTTAGTGGTGGAATAGCTCTTAGGCACATTCCGACTAACAACTACTTGGCCTTCAAGAAAACTTACATGCGGAGTGATGATGATACCTCATGGAGACTAACAACTGGAATAAGGGCTGTTCTAAGCTCTCAATGGGATTCTGCCAACCACATGTGGGCAGGGAGCTTCAATTCAGTTATGATAGGGCTGTTTGAAAACTGGAACGATTCAACAAATTATGCGGATGACTATCTAAACAACTACATGGATGCAGATAACACTTACAACATCAGCTATTGGGTGGATAAATATGGGGTTGTAGGTGTAATCGCAAACCCCAATAACTATAACCCTGAAAGCACTAGAGGAGCGGTCGGCTGCTTCTTTGCAATCGAGTATATTCCCGCCGCCGCAAGGGAATATAACGATGGGCTTAGTGATTTCTTCCTGATTACAAAGCAGAACTGGCAGCCACGAGATATAGCCGATAATGCTGGCAGTGAATATGCATACGTATGTGCCCGTCCTTTCAGCCTCGAAACTGCATCCAAACTATACGATCAACACGAAAGAGGGGCTATCAAGAGTTCAGGAAACGGGAAAGTTTACTTCGAGTTTCCGCTTTACTTCAACGATTCTGGAAGGAGCATCGTTGCAGCACAAACTAAGAGATGGTTCTTCGTTGAGGAAAACATGGGAATTGCTATCGGCGATGTGATAAGCTGGATCGATGAAGAGAACGCTGTAACGAGAAAGTTCTACGTTGCAGAAGTGAACTCGGCGAATAGATCTGAGAAGTTTGCAGTTGCCATCCCATACGAGAACGCTTTCGAGTATCCAACCGCCTAACCTATTTTTTAAGGGTGAAATATGGTCGAACTTGATGGGGCTTTGGTTCAAAGGCTGGATGGCAGCGATGAAGGGGTAACAACTCTAAACAGCTTTGATGCTGCTGAACATGCGATACTTGAATCTCCTGATCTGTGGCAGCCTCCTAATGCTTATGGTGGAACTAAACTTCTGCTTTCGTTTTCGAGTAACCATGATGGTTTCAGAACACTTAACGATTTGCCATCTATTCCTCCCACCACGCTAACGGCTCAAAAATATGGCTTTGCAGTCTTCCCACGATTTGAAGGCGTTCCAAGAGAATTGATAGGATGCTATAGGGCTGTTGATAGATTGGCTTTGCTTGCTTTCGTTAGGCGGGTAGATGGTGTTTCAATTCCTAACGCTGATGTGCTGTTCAAAGGTAACATCTACAAGGAGATTGGCAGAACGAATGAACATGGTATAGTTGGGGCTTACCTCCTCCCTGATTCCTACAATAACACGATAATCATCAGCCCGAATGGAATCGTTTACGAGCAGGTTGAGCTAAAAGAGATTGGTAATGGAGTTTACCAAATAACGGTGAGGAGGAAAACGAAAGCAAATGCAACGTTCAGGCAGATCCACAGAATGTTTGATTAACTTTTTTCTCAAAAAATTTAAGGAGAAATTGGAAAACTATCAACGATTTTTCTATATTCGCTCCAGCTCAGATCCTCCATTTGTTCGTAGTGCTCTATAACTGCTCTTGTAGAGTGCCCCATGAAGAATTTCCTGTAAAGAATTTCAACACCATTTCTCTTACAGAAATTCTCAAACCATTTTCGGATATTCTTTGCATTTATCCACGAGTTCTGCCATTCCTCTTTAGGTGGTCTCCAACGCTTTGGGTTGATTCTATTTTCGTAGCTTTGAACATCGAGAGGTAGTTCAAGTCTCCTCAGCTTCTTTGCAAATTCAGCAGGCATGAAGGCGTAAAAGCTCCCTTTAATATGTGTGGAAACATCAGAAGTTGGATATCTTGCAACCTTACCATTAAATTCGAGATTTGCAGGGTTAAAGGTTTTCATCATTCTGTATGCGTGTTCAAGCCTTATTCCACTGTAAACCATCAGTTTGTAGAGTATCTCTGTTTCCTCATCTTTCCATTTTTTCTTGATCCACTGATACACTTCTGCAACATGCTCATCAGCTTTAGGAGTTGCAATTCCCGGAATTCTCACTTTGTTTGATTTGATTACAGTTAGGAAAGGTTGTTCGAGGATTTCTTCAACTTCAGATTTATCCATCAGCTTCCTTACTTTCAAGTATTCAAGTAAAACTCTTGCAGCATTAACGTAATCCTTCTTGTTTGTGGTGTTGTGGAATCCTTCCCTCAGACTTTCGAGATTGACTTCTTTTCCTTTTAGGACTTTGTTCAAGACTTTGTATAGCTTCTCGGCTCTTTTCTCTGATGTTTTTTGTTTCCGTTCACTCGTCCAGTATAATATGAAATCTGTTTTATCTATTTCATCAAACTTAATTGTATGGACTGCAATTTTGTTTTTATCCATTTTACTAACTTCTACGTGCGGCTGAAGACCGCATAGTCCCCGGTTCAAATCCGGGTCCGGGCACATCTGTTTTCTGTGTGTAAGCTGGACATGAATGCAATCCGTGTTTTACCTATTCAACAAGCCTATCAATGAAATCGGAGATGTTAGAGACGTTTTCCTTCAGCCACTGGTAACTCTCCTCAGAAAGGGTAATATGTGATCTCGGTTTATTGCGGTTCGTTTTTCCGTCTTATCGTAGGCTGGCCTAATTATTTCTCCTTTTCACAGTATACTGCGTAGGGGTTGGGATAAATATAATTCTTCCACTCAGAAGGTTGTATTTCAATGCTTTTCTCCCGAGTCAAGACTCGCCAAGCTACCAAGCTCAGAAAGTCTTGGCAACCCCTCCCTCGCTCCGAATTTCTGGATGCAATAAGACGCTACAAGATTCCCGAGCTTGCCGCACTCCTCCGCATCTTTGCCCCTTAGAAATCCGTATATGAAGCCCGCGTTGAAGGCGTCTCCTGCTCCTGTTGTGTCAACAACTTTGACGCTGAATGGCTTAACCTGAACTTCCTTACCTCCGCTCTTTATCCAGCAACCCTTGGCGCCAAGTTTAACAGCAACTATATCCACACCCATGTTCAGACACTCTTCTGCGGCATCTCTATAATCTGTGCCAAAAAGCATCTCAATTTCTTGCCTGCTGGGTAGAAATATAGTCGTGTTTTCAATTATCCTCTTCATGTCCTGCAAGCCTCTCTCAGCATACGGCATTCCTGGATCAAAGCTCACATACTCGAATTCTTCAACAATCCTCTTCTGCGATTCCAGCGAATCGAGACCGTTTTTGCAAATGAACGATGTAAGATGGATGAGCTTATACTTTCTTGCCTCTTCTACGTTTATCTCATCATATTTCAGAGTATCATTCACTCCCGGATCAACGAGAATTGCTCTGTTGCCAGCATCATCTACGAAAATCATCGCGTTACCACTCCTGCCCTCAGCTCTCGTTATAAGCACCGTTTCAACACCCTCTCTCTCAAAATCTGCCAGCAGAATTCTTGCCTCTTCATCACTTCCTACCTTTCCGATATACGCTGTTTTGACCTTTAATCTTGCAAGTCCAACGATAGTATTTGCTGCACTCCCCCCTGGATAGAGTTTCACGTCCTTTACAAATCCCTCTTCGTCGGCACTCGGAATCTTGTCCACTGAGTATATCTTGTCAAGGTTTAAAGCCCCGAAACCTACAACTTCATTCAAGGCTAATCGCCTCGGTTGGGCACACATCTACACAAGCTCCACATTCTGTGCAAATTTCGTAGTCAACATGAGCGTAGTCATTGAGTTCAATTGCCCCTACAGGACATTCATCAACGCATATCCCGCAACCATCACACAGAGATTTATCAACGATAGCAGGCATGGATTAAGTAGGATATGTAGTATTAAATGTCTTCGAATTCACCCTTGGATTTGCAAGATTGCAAGTTACATTTAAGTATCTTTATGCTCGTTTAATATTATGACGCGAGATTACAAGTTTGGAGATTACGCAAAATTCGGAATTCCCAAGCTGGACGAGTATCTTGGTGGTGGACTCGATAGATATTCTGAGAATTTAATAATCGGAAGGAGTGGCATTGGCAAAACAATTCTTGCCGCACACTGGGCTGCCGAAGGCGTAAGAAATGGAGAAACGGTGGTTTATCTCTCCACAACTATGAACAGGAAAAACTGTGAAACCTATCTCAAGAGGTTCCCCTTTATGAAGGATGTGTATGATAAAATTCACTGGAGATTTATAAGGGTTGATCCGAAGTATATACTGCCCGTTACAAAGGAGAAAATAGTTAACGGATTGAGGGCTACATTTGGAATTGAAGGGGAGGATATTGACAGAGTCGTCTTCGATTCATGCACAGATTTGGAAAAAACCCTTGCCGATCCTGTCCTCTACAGAAGAGCCATCAGTATAATGGCTGACCTATCCTACGATTACGAGATCACATCTCTGTGGGTTGAAGAGGCGCCGATGATGGGTGAGTGGAGTGACACGAAGAACATTGTGGACTGTGTCATCTTTCTCGACCTCCTGCGGGTTCCGGAGGGATATGCGAGGGCGATGAGAATACTTAAAAAATACAGAACTTCTCACCCGCTGTTCTGGATACCCTACGACATAACGGATGAGGGAATAGTTATTAAACACGGGTATTACGTTAGAAAGAGCTATGACTACGAATTCAAATGTGACTGAGGCGATACAGGAAGCAATTGATAGGGGGGCGGAAATAATACTTGTTAAGGTTGACTCCAAAAAGTATGTTAAGGTTAGTCTTGAAATTCTAAAACATTTCACAACCGTCGCGGAGGGGATATTTGTAACCTTAAACAGACCCTACTTCAGCCTTAAAAAGATGCTTACAAAAGAAGGGATTGACTCATCCAAAATCATATTTATTGACTGTATCACGTTGCAGCTTGGAGGAGAACCGATAGACGAGGACAGGTGCTTTTATCTCACATCTCCCGATCCAGTTCAACTTCAGGTGACGATAGAGAGGGCAATGGACTTAGTTCTGGCGGAGAACAGGTTCATTTATCTTGACTCCCTTTCAACTATTTCACTTTACAAGTCCTTTGAAACTCTGATAAAATTCCTCAGGCATCTTACGGGCAAGATGAGGCTTAGAGGTTTTGTTGGGACGATATTTATGCTTGAGAAGGAGATGGACGAGAGCTATTACTCTCAGATATCTCTGATGTGCGATGTGGTTATCGAGGTGGAGTGATGAAGTTCACTACTGGCGTCGAATTTCTCGATAAGCAGATTGAGGGGATTCATCCCGGATTGGTAATCCTCTACGAGTCCGTTGGAGCGGGGGGGAGAGAGTTTGCTTTAACCTCCATGCTCAACAACGCTGGGAAGTATAAAACCAGCTATCTGGCAATCTCAAAGCCGAGGGACGTTGTTGAGAGGGAGATCAAGCTCGTCTTTCCTGAAAGGAAGATTGAGAACATAGAGTTTGAAATTTTGAGTTTTGCAGATTTCTACTTCAAGGATACACTTGTTCCACTAAGATGGGTTGCAGACAAGAGTCTTGGCGTTGAACTGCTTAAAACAGAAAAGAATGTGTTCAACAAGCTTGTTGAGTTCTTTGACAATTTGCAGCCGGAGAGCTATGTTTTCATAGACTCGCTTACCGACCTTGCAAGGATAGCGGAGATGAAGTTCGGCTGGGAGAATCTGATTGATATTCTTAAGGGCTTGAGAATTCTGTGCATGAAAAAGCAGATACTCCTGACCATGCTTCTTACGTCGAACGTATTTGAGAGAGGAAAAGAGGAGGAGTTGCTTGATCAGGCTGATGGGGTTGTGGTCTTTGAGTGGTTGGTGGAGAAAGACTCCATAACGAGGTGGATGTATTTCAGAAAGTTCTTGGGGTTACTCCCACTAATAGAAAAGGAGAGAATAGTGAAATACAATGTTAGAATTGACCCGGCGCTTGGCTTCACAATTTCGAGAGTTATGAGGGTGCTGTAAAATTTTAGTTTAGAGGTGATGGCATGCTGAAGACTGGGATTGAGGGGCTTGATGCTTTGCTTGGCGGTGGAATTCCTGAAGGGCATATTGTTGCAGTTGTGGGGAGTTATGGCACTGGAAAGACAACTCTCGGCCTGCATTTCATATATGAGGGGTTGAAAAATGGAGAAAGCTGCATGATAATAAGCTTTGATGAAGATGAGCAGAGCATTATTGATAATGCAAGAAGTGTGGGCATGGATATGGAAAGCTTTAGTGACAGGCTTCACGTAGTCCGGCTTGAAGCTGCTGAGGTGAGAAGAAGCCTTGAAAAGCTTGAAAGTGATCTGCCTGAGGTAATAGGCAGTGTAGGGACAAAAAGGATGTTGATTGACTCAATAAGCGTTCTTGAAACTCTTTTTGATGATGCTGGGAGGTATCAGATGCTTGCAACCTTCAGAAAAATTCTGAAAAACGCTGGAATTACGGCAATCATAACGAGTGAGGCGGATAAATATCATCCCACAACCTCTAAGTATGGATTACTTGAATATGTATGTGATGGACTGATAAGCCTGAAAGTGATAAGAAAGAGTGAGCTTGACGAGCCGACCCTCGGTCTTGAGGTCGTAAAGATGAGAAGAGTGAGACATTCAAGAAAGCCTAAGCCCTACATGATTACCGATAGCGGAATTGTTGTTTACGAAGAAGCTGAGATATTTTAGGAAACTTTCAAATACAACCTTTTATTTTGAGTCAGTGATGGATGAAGAGGTTAGGGAGAAATTGCTGAAAGCCGGGGAGATATTGCGAACTGCAGTCAACGAGGCTGTTGAGAAGATATCACCGGGAGTGAAGTTACTCGAAGTGGCAGAATTTGTGGAGAACAGAATTGAAGAGCTTGGGGGCAAGCCAGCGTTCCCATGCAACATCTCGATAAACAGTGACGCGGCTCATTTTACTCCCAAGAGAGATGACGAGAGGGTGTTTGATGACGGAGATATTGTAAAGCTTGATGTTGGAGCGCATATTGATGGTTACATTGCGGATATGGCTGTAACTGTTGACCTCGGAAGCAACAATGATCTCGTTAAAGCAGCAAAGGACGCTCTTTTTGCTGCGATAGATGTTGTAAAGGCTGGGGTTAGCGTTTCTGAAGTTGGAAAGGCAATTGAGGATGCGATAAAGAGCTACGGGTTTAAACCCATTGTGAATCTGACAGGTCATGGACTTCTGCCCTATCTGACCCACGCTCCACCAAGCATCTACAACTATGCAACTGAGAGGGGAGTGACGCTTGAAGAGGGGATGGTGATAGCAATAGAACCCTTCGCCACAGATGGAGTGGGGAGGGTGGTGGAGAGGGGAGAGTGTGAGATATATAGCATCCTTCAGCCAAGACCTGTGAGGATGAAGCTGGCGAGGGAAATAATAAGGGATGTTCAGGAGAAGTATAAAACTCTCCCCTTTGCAAAACGATGGCTGAGCAAGGCTCCAGAGATAATACTTTCCAAGCTCGTTCGAGAAGGTGTTTTAAGAGCTTACCCAGTCCTCACAGAAGTATCTGGTGGACTTGTGAGTCAGTGGGAGCACACACTAATAGTTGAGGATGGTGGGGCAACCATCACAACAATTTAGAGAACTCCAACTCTCTCAAGCAATTCAATATCGTGGAGAAGTTCTTTTCCGCCAACAGCCTCTATTTTATGATCGAGATTTAGCAGTACAACCTTATCAATCAACTTTTTCGCAACATCAAGTTCGTGTGTCGCAACGATAATTGTTCCATCAAAACTCTTTAGAGTTTCCATGATCTGTCTTCTTGTCTTCCCGTCAACATAGGCTGTTGGTTCGTCAAGCAGTAGAACCTCGGGATTGTAAATCAGGACACTGGCTATCTCAACCTTTTTCTTCTCACCGCCACTCAGTCTGAAGGGTGGCTTATCTGTTATATGCTCAATTCTGAACATTTTCGCGTAAGCTTTCAGAACTCTTTCGAGTTCTTCATCGCTCCACTCAAGCTGTCTCGGAACATACAGCAATTCATCCCTCACGGTGGGGTTGAAAAGAAAATCATCAGGATTCTGAAAAACGACACCTATTCTCCTCCTAATCTCCTCAACATTTTTCTTATCTGGCTCTTTTCCAAAAATCTTAACTCTACCCTCTGTTGGTTTTATTAAACCTGAAAGAAGAAGAATTAGGGTTGATTTTCCGCTTCCGTTAGCTCCTATTAGTCCAATTCTATCTCCACTGTAAACTTCGAGATTAACGTCTCTAACACCTACACTTCCGTCAGGGTATCTGTAGCTGACGTTCTCTGCCTCTATTGTCTTCAGATTATCACCCACCAGAAGGCCGTGAAGCCGACAATCGTTGAGTAAATCAAATCCAGCTTTTTAATTTTTCCTCTATACTCTACAACATTACCACCCCTCGCCTCAATGGCAAGTTGTACCCTTTCAGCCCTCTCAAAACTTCTTAAGAAAAAGAGACCAACGGCCTCTCCACCCTTTCGCCACAAATCCATGTGGCTCCCTTTTGCTACCCTCCTACTCTCTCTTGCCAGAAGAATTGCAAATAGTTCCCTGAACATCAGAATTGCATATCTGTAGGCAATCCAGAGAGCAGAGACGAATGTTTTTGGAACCTTGAAGTATCTCAGTGATGAGCAGAGATCAGCGAAGCTCGTTGTCATGATCAGCATCTGTACTGCGATCAGTGATGCTGCTACCCTGAGGGTGAAGATTACGCCGTATAATGGATTGTAGACTGACAGAGGCAATACAACGATAAAGGAAAAGAGTGTGAATAACCATATCCTCTCAAACATTCTTTTCATATTCAACCCTGCAATTGCCGAGATGACAAGAAGGAAGAGCAAAATCGTAATCACCTTGCTGAGGCTAAAGGTTGAAACTGCAAGGACTACGAAAACAACAGTAGAGACGAGTTTAACCCTTCCGTCTATCTTGTGCAGAGCGCTTTTGTTGGAGTATTCATGAATCAAAAAATTTTGAAAATAGTCTGAAGCCTCCTTTATCGTTCTCTCAAGTAGTTCGTGCATATCGTGCCATTACATATCCGAGAGCTAAAACTATTACTGTCCCTACTATCCCAGCTATTAGAGTTCCTGTATACGGATCAATTCCCGGTACGGTGTAGTCGGGTAGCAGACCTTCGTAAATCGGGTTCTCAGACAATCCCAGCATCTCTGCAGCGTTTTCAAGCGGCTCAGAATATCCAACAAGCTCAGCCGCGTAGGCAAATAGGGGAGAAACGACAATCATAGCAGCGATAACTGCTAAAGCAGTTTTTCCTGGGGCAGCCTTCTCTTCAAGTATATCTGGACGCGAGGAGGCGATGTAGCTCACAACTCCTGCCGTGATTGTGCCTTCCACGATACCGAGTATTCCATGCCACAAGCCCATAACGGGAACTGTAACGCTCAGCCCGTATCCGAAGGATGTTGAGAGGCCTATTTCAATCCCAGCGAAGATTGCGGCAAGAGTTATTCCTATCCAGCCTGCAATGAAGGATGCCGCACTTTTTCCAAATCTTTCAAATGCTCTGTAGGCATAGTAACCCAAAAACACATTTATGACGGCCATGTTCCATACATTTGCTCCAAGTGCCGTTATGCCACCATCCGCAAACACAAGACACTGGATCGTGAGGACAACTGCCATCGCAAGACTTCCAGCATAGGGGCCGAGAAGGATGCCTGCCAATGCTCCACCAACAAAATGGGCAGACGTTCCGCCGGGGATTGGCCAGTTGAGCATCTGTGCGGCAAATATTGCTGCTGCCACTATTCCGAATAGGGGTGTAAACTTCTCATCTCTGAGCCTGTAAATTGAATACCCCAGAACAACCAAGGAGAGTATGTAAAGTATTCCTGCTATGGGTAAATCCAGATATCCGTCGGGTATGTGCAAGTTCTCACCTCGTATTATTTTTTGGAAGATTTTTCACATCAGTTAATAAATATTTTGGTTTTCAGTATTCTTGACCAGCGGGGAAGAATTTACATCAAAGTTTTCCATGATAGAGGAAGTTTACGAATTCTTCTGGAAGTTTCTCAGTCTTAATTCTTTCTTCAACCTCGCTTCTCCTGAACTCCACTTCCTCAAAGTAAACATCCAGATTTCTTGTATCTATCACTGCGAAGCTCGGCTTCTCGTCTCGTCTGTAGTATCCGATAGCTCCCGGACAGACGACCCTACCGTACTTCGTTTCTACAATAAATCTATCTTTTCCGGCAACTACAAGCATTTCATACTTCCTTATCGGCGAAAGAATAGTCTCATAGTAAGCCGTCGGCTGACTCGGTAGGACCTCACCCTTAAGAAGGTCAAAGGGACTCCCGTAGCACATGAAAAACTCGTTGTCTCCAGATTTCTCAGCCACAAATGCTGGAACATAGTTCCTTATCCATTTCCTCCCTTCTCTACCAAGACTTTCGTAGTTCCATTCCACTGCTTTAAGTTCAATCTCTGTAAGCTCCTGATTTAGATTTTCTTTGTCTTCCGAGTATCTCGCGATTGCGTGGTCGTAGATACCGCGAATCGCTTTAATGTAGTCTCCACTTCCTGAGATTAGCTCGTAAACTTCTCTTGCGTAGGGGAAGAACCCGAATATTCCAAGCACGTAGACTTTTTCAATATTCTCTCCGTCCTCTTTAAGCTTCTCTACTTTTCCAAGCATCGCGGACAGAGCAAGCAGGTTTCCATGCAGATTTGATGCAACTGCTATCTTCATAATCATTCCTCCTTGATTTGTTGTCTAATCTAAATGTTCATCTCGTGATCAAGTAGTTTTTCGTTAAACTTTTTATATTCCAGAATGGAGCTTCAAACGTGAAAATAGAGAGGCCAAGAGGAACAAGGGATTTTCTGCCAGGTGAGATGGAGAAGAGGAGAGAAGTTGAGAGTAGGATGAGAAAGATCGCGGAAAGCTTTGGATACAGGGAAATCGCAACCCCTACATTCGAACATCTTGAACTTTTTACCCTGAAATCCGGAGAAGGGATAGTGGATGAAATGTATGTCTTTGCAGATAAATCTGGTAGAGAACTTGCATTGCGACCTGAACTGACCGCACCAGTTATGAGGATGTTCGTGAATGAATGCAGCGTCATGCCACGTCCGCTCAGGTTTTACTACTTTGCCAACTGCTTCAGATACGAAAGGCCGCAAAAAGGTAGGTATAGGGAATTCTGGCAATTCGGTGTTGAGCTTATTGGTTCGGATTCATACCTCGCAGATGCTGAGGTCATAAATCTTGCTTACCAAATTCTTGAGAACCTTGGGCTGGAATTCGAACTTCAAGTCGGACATGTAGGTATTCTCAGATCCCTACTCAGCCCGCTTGGAAACGATAAAGCTTCGAAGATCATGAGGTTAGTGGACAAGGGGGATGAGGAGGGTTTGTTAGACTACATGGATGATATTGGGGTTGGACAGGATTTGAAAGAAAAAGTTCTGAGCATAATAGACCTGAAGGGCGATGAGGGAGTAATTGATGAGGCAAAGGAGCTGATTTCCTTTGATTTTACACACCTTGAAAATCTTTCCGGAATTCTGCATGAGCTTGGAGTTGAATTTGAGTTTAACCTTGGAATAGCAAGAGGACTTGATTACTACACTGGCGTTGTTTTCGAATGTTATGCAGAAGGACTTGGGGCACAAAAGCAGGTTTGTGGAGGGGGGAGTTACGAACTTTCGTCGCTTTTTGGAGGGCCAAAGGCACCATCAACGGGTTTTGCGATAGGATTTGACAGGGTTTGCGAGGTCTGCAATGTTAAGGCCAAAAAAGATGTAACAATTGCCGTAATCTCTCTTAGGGGATTTGAAAGCCACGCCTTCAGGATTGCAAACAGAATTAGGGAAAAAGGGTTGAGAGTTGTTGTAGACGTTATGGGAAGGAGCTTAAAGAAGCAGATGAGTTTCGCAAGCGAGATAGGTGCTGATTATGCCGTTATCATTGGCCCAGATGAGATTGAAAAGGGTGTTGTGACTGTTAAAAATATGGAAACGCAGGAACAGAAGACTTTGAGCGAAGAAGAGGCTATCACCACCTTTCTCTCCAGAACGAAGGGATGAAGAGGGAAACCACGGTGAATATCTCAAGCCTGCCGATCCACATGTTCATAGACAGTAATAGCTTAATACTCTCTGGAAAAGACGCGTAATTCTCTGATGCCCCTGCAAGTCCCATTCCCGGCCCAACGTTGCCGAGAGTTGCTGCTGTTGCTGACATCGAGGTTAGGATGTCGTAACCAATAAGAGAAATGATGAGGGAGGAGATAGCGAAGATTAAAATGTAGAGAACAAAGAAGGCTGCAATATCATCAAGAACCTCCTTTTTTATTGCCTTTCCCTCAAATTTTACTGCTCTAACTGTTCTTGGCTCAGCAGCCCTCAGAATCTGCTGAATTGAATACTTCATGAGCAGGTAGACTCTCACGACCTTCATTCCTCCACCAGTTGACCCACTCGACCCTCCGATAAACATCAGCATGAGGAGAACGAGTTTGGCTGAATCGCTCCAGCTATCGAAGTCTGCAGTTGTGTATCCGGTGGTGGTCATAATCGAAATGGATTGAAAGGTTGAGAAGCGAAACGAGTCGAGCAGGCTGTATTTGTCGAGATTGAGGATTGTGAGGGATAAGGATGCAATCACAAGGAAGGCAACATATACTCTGAATTCGGAATTTCTCAGCATGGTAAAGTTTCCTCTAAAGGCAAAGTATATTAGTGCAAAGTTCATACCGCCGAGGAATGCGAACAGAGCAATGACAGATTCTACGTAGGGATTTGAGAAATAAGCAATGCTCTCTGAATGTGTGGAGTATCCTCCAGTGGAGAGGGTTGTGAATGTGTGGTTTACGGCATCGAAAAGAGAAAGACCGAGAATGTAAAGGGCTGAAATTTCGAGAATTGTGAGAGTTAAATAGACCTTGTAGAGAGAAAGAGCGGTATCCCTAATTCTTGGCTTTATTTTTGACAGTGTAACTCCCGGATACTCAGCCTGAAAGAGGACTGCACTCCTCCTCGCTACATTTGGAAAAATGGCGAGAAAAAGGACGATAATGCCCATACCACCTATCCACTGTGTCAGGCTCCTCCACAGGAGAAGGGATTTTGGAAGCTCCTCGGGAATCAGAACTGATGCTCCGGTAGTTGTGAAGCCCGACATGGACTCAAAGAATGCATCAATAGGAGGTATATGATGGGCAATGTAGGGGATAGCCCCAAACACCGACATCAGGAGCCAGATAAGAGCAACTATCGCAAAACTTTCTTTATGTCTGAGAGACTCAAACTCGCCCTTGGTTTTGAAAGCTTTGCTAAGGAAAAGTCCTGTTGATAAAGATAGGAGAGAAGCAAGAAGAAAGGGGAATACTGATTCATCGTAAATAAAGGCAACGATAAGTGGAAGTATGAAGGAGAGTGAAAACATTGAGAGAAGTTTTCCCAGAAAATTGAGCACGATTCTGATATTCATTCAAATATCTCCTCTATTTTCTCTATCTCGTCCCACCTCGCAAAAACCAGCAGCCTATCGTTTAGCTCCAGCCTTGTATCACCTCTTGGAATCAGACACTCCTCCCTCCTGACGACAGTTCCTATTATCGCATCTTCGGGCAGGTCAAGCTCTTTGAAGGACTTACCGACAAGTTTTGGATTCTTTACTACGACCTCTATCACCGCAGTCCCCTCAATTTCGGCGACAGTCTCTATCTGCATTCTTCTCAGCAGCTTGTTTACCTCGTGATATGTGACGCTTCTTGGATTCAAGGCTACATCCACCCCTACAGCCTCAAAAAGCTTGACATATTCTCTTTTCTCCACCTTTGCAATCGCCGTTCTTGCACCGAGATTTTTTGATAGCAAGGATATTAGCAAGTTCTTTTCATCACTCTCAGTGGTGGCAACAACAGCATCTGATTTTCCGACCTCCTCTTCGACAAGAAACTCAAGGTCAGTTGCATCCCCACAAACGATCTTTACATTTTCGAGTTCTGCACTCAAGCTCTCGCACTTTTCCATACTCGACTCGATCAGCTTTACACTCATCCTACCTTTCCCGAGAATTCTGGCAATGTAGCTTCCAATTGTTCCAGCACCGAATATTACAACCCTTCTTGTCACGGGTGGACCAAACACACCCTTCAGAGCTTCGATGTCCTCGGTTCTACCCACAACCGCCACTCTATCTCCTGCCCTCAAGACTGTGTCACCTCTCGGAATCTCGATCTCACCGTTGCGGTAAACAGACGTTATGATTACATTTGGAGGCAAATTCAAATCCCTTATCTTCGTCCCGTCTGCTCGCGAATTCTTCATAACCTGTAGCTCAATCATTTCGACCCTTCCACCGCTGAAGGTCACGATTTCAATGGCACCCGGAATTCCGATGAGTCTCGCAGCTTCATGAGCTAAGGCAAGCTGTGGACAGAGAATGACATCAAAGCCAAGAGGGTGGTCTCTAACAATTGGTTTCTCCACATATTCAGGATTTTCAACTCTCACGATAACGTTCTTCGCTCCAACCTTTTTAGCAGCAAGTCCTGAGAGCAGGTTTGCCTCATCATTGCCAGTTACCGCAAGAAAAACGTCCGCTTTTTCAACTTCAGCCTCCTTCAAAATTTTTGAATTGGCTGCGTTACCTTGGATTGTTACAACATCAAGTTCAGATACTCTCTCGTATCTCGAATAGTCTTTTTCAATTACAATGACATCGTGATTCGATGCGAGGGACATGGCGAGGCTGTATCCAACCTCACCTGCACCCGCAATCACTATTCGCATATCTCCACCCGATTGAGTCGGCTTATTAACCTTTTATGTTGAATCTCAGAAGTGCAGCTATACCTCCAAGGCTCATCAATCTTTTACCCGGCTCGAATTCTGTGCTCATTATCACAACCTTTCCACCAGACTCCTCCACTTCCTTCAGCAAGTCGTCAATGTCCCACTTCTCCCTCTCTTCCAGCAAAAATTCATCGGCAACAAGCAAAACCTCAATCGCTCTGTAGTTGTGTGCTTCTCTAACCTCATCAAGTCCGTAAGCAACCCTATCGTCTTTGGCAATCCCTTCAAGCAGTTTGTCTATATACTCTGCTTCCTCTGCGAGCCTTATCTCGCCAACAATTTTGTCCACAACTCTCCTTTTCAGTATCTCAATGAACCCTCTTGAGCCGGTTGAGGAGGTGTCAACGACAATGGCCTTTTTCGCCGTTTCTGGATGTCTATCCTTCAAAAAATCAAGAAAGTCGTTCTTCGCAAATCCGGGCCCTGCAATGATAAGATACCTGAAATCAATGTTCTCCAGTTTTGCCGCAACCTCTCCAAAAAACTCTTTCCTGCTGTCTCCCATCCCCTTGCCGTAGCCCATTCTTTCCTCGAAAATCTCCTCCACCCCCCACTGCTTTAAAACTCCTGCAACCGCGTAACCCTCCTCAATGGTGAGCATCACGATTTCTGGACGGTTTGAGTCTTCGACTGCCTTTCTTAACCTTTCAAGCTGTTCATTCTTCCATTTCTTGATTATGCTAAGCTCCTTGCCTGTGGTGATGTTTAAGGTGTGATAACCGGATTCATCAATTCCCGCTACTATTCTGCCGGAAATCCTCAAACGGTTGGCGAACTTGTGGAACTCTACCTTCTCCACTTCAATGCCCAATCTTACAGTGATCATCTCCTTGTCGCTTCTCAGCTTGTCGCTGCTCTGACTTGCTCTCTTGGTGGTGGCAAACACTATGTCTCCCTTCTCGATTATAAACCTGAGATGCCATAAATCGTCGAGGGTTTCTGGAATAAGCTTTATCTCCCCCTCGTTACCCCTTAGATTCTCTTCAACAATCTGCACATCAAGGGTTGGATTACAGTTTTTAAAAGTGTTAGCGTAGTAGTTTTGTGATAGATGAGGGGAGGGTGGAAGAGTTTGCAAGGATTGTGAGGAGGCTAAGATACCAGCCAATCTCGTTTGACAACCTCGAGCTGTTTCCGGAGCCTGATGGTTTTATCTATCCAAACTATATCTTTTTCATGGTTGCGATAGACCACAGGACGGGCTTTGATGATGTTGACTTCAAGTATCACGGCTCCGATCTGCTTTTTTATCTGGCAAGAAAAAAGCAGGCTGAAGCTCCAGATTTTTTCACAGCTAAAAACCTCGTCAAGGTTAACATTGGGGAGTTGAGGCGTGTTTTCACCTTTGAGGGAAAGGAAGTCAGCAGGCTGGAGGAAAGGGTTTACCTTCTTAGGGATTGCGCAAAGAAGCTTCTTGAGATTTATCAGGGAGATTTCATGAACCTCCTTCACCGCTCAGGTTTCAGGGCAGAGAGGATTCGAGAGAGGTTGAAGATGTTCAGGGCTTACGAGGACCCTTTGATGAAGAAAAGCTTTTTGCTACTAAAAATCCTGAAGAGGCAGGGTTTCGGGATTGAGGGAAGGTTTGAGTTTCCTGTAGATAGTGTGCTCGTCAGATTGGCAATCTCGTCCAGAATAATCAAACCGGAAAAGGAAGTGATGAAGAAGATCGAGGCTGGAGTGATGCTGGATGAGAAAGAGACGGAATTGCTGAGAAGGCAAACGCAAAAAGCACTGCTGATGGTTTCCGAAAAAGCCGGAGTTGAGCCGGATGTGCTCGACGATGTGCTTTGGACTTACGGCAGGGAGCTTGACGCAGAAAACATCAAAACACCGCTGGATGAAAGGGTTGATGAGAGCGCGTTGAGGGATTTTGTTGGGCTTGTGCGGGAGGGATTGGTGAGAAAAATTAAGTTTCCTTCGAGCTGGTATTTTTGAGTGTTCAAATTGAGACTTGAATTCGTCAGGCTTTACGTGAGATGGGTTAAATCCGTCCCGAACAGGGTTTGAAGTGAGCAACAGGCTTTTTTGTGAACAGTCTGATTGAAAGCAGTAAAAACATCATGATGTCTCCAGTAGGTATTTGGAGATGAAGGAGAGGGTGAGAAGAAGAAAAATGTCTGCAAATCTCTTTTACAAAGCAATTCGAAAGAGAAGATTTAAGTCACCTAATTGCAATATTAAATAGTTGGAATAGCTCATGGAGTCTAAACCCAACTCCTGAAGGGAGGGCGGATGAAGATAAAAATTGAGGTTTCAAGCGGGCAAAACAGGAAATTGCTCGTAGATTTTCTTTCAGATAGGTATGAGATCGTAAATGAAGATTTCGATCTGCTCATCGTTGATAGTGTAAGGCTGAAGCAGAGATGGGGGGAAATTGAGAGGTTGAAGAATAAAAGCAGAGAATTTCTGCCAGTTTTGCTGATAACAACGAGAGAGGACATTGAGCTTGCAAAAGAGCATATCTGGAAAAGAGTTGATGAGGTGGTTGTTGAACCGGTGGAGAAGATTGAGCTTCTCACAAGAATAGAAATTCTGCTAAGGGCGAGAAAGCAAGCTCTGGAATTGAGAAAGTACGCTGAAATGCTTGAGCTCGGACTGCTTTTCGAATCAATCGGACATCCGGTTGTTGTCATCAGCCCGGATTTTGAGATACTCTATGCAAATAGAACTGCGAAGGAGTTGTTGAAGGATAAGGGGATTTCAAAGATTGAGGGGGAAAAGTGCTACAGAGTTTTTCATGGAAGGGATGAGCCGGCAGAGAACTGCCCATGTTTGGGGGCTTTGAAAAATGGAGAGTTTAGGGCAGAAGAAATGGAAGTGGAGACACTTGGCGGAACGTATCTTGTATCCGTCACTCCCGTTTATCGAGAGGGTAAACTTGAGAAGATAATACACATCGCTGTTGACATAACAGAATTAAAGGAAGCAAGGAAGCGAATTGAAATGCTCTATAAAGCAAACAGAATTATGCACGAAGTAGAAAGAGCGATTCTTTCAGCAGAAGATGTTAGTGGAATTCTGAAGACAGTCACAAAGAGGCTTTCAGAGCTTTTACCGCTTAAAGGAACCGGGATAACCCTGTTTGAGGATGGGAAAGCGAAGGTTGTCGCTGTTAAAGGATCAGAGATTTTCAGAGAGGGGGATGTTTTGAACTTTAAAAAGCTTGAAGAGGTTGTGAAAGTTCTGGGTGCTGGAAAGCCGTGGGTTGTGAACAGAATTAAAGGGGAAACGGAAGGAGAGAAACTTCTGATGAGGGAAGGGATAAAATCCTTTGCCCTCATACCGATAATTGCCGATGATTTGCTCGGTTCGATAAATCTCGCGTCCATTAAGGAAAATGCCTTTACCGGTGAAATGATTGAAATACTGCAGGAAGTGGCTCAATCAGTTGCTCTTGCTGTAAGAAGCACTCAAATCAGAAGAAAGCTCGAAGAAAGTGAAGAGATGTTCAGAAAGCTGGCAGAAAATGCACAGGTTGGTGTTGACATAATCCAGAATGATGTCTTTATTTACGTCAACAGAAAATTTGCAGAGATGCTGGGATACAAGCCGGAAGAACTGATTGGGAGGAATCCAGCGGAATTCATTCATCCAGAGGACAGAGAAGTTTACGAGAGGTATTACAGGGAAAGGGTGAGCGGGAAGAAAGATCATGTAAATTACAAGCTGAGGATCGTCAGAAGAGATGGAAAAACAAGAATTCTGGACGCTTATGGGTCGAGGGTTGAAGTTGAAGGAAAGCCTGCGGTCGTTGGGATTTCTGTTGATGTGACTGAAGAGGAGAAAATGAAGGAGGAGCTTGAAAACTACGCTAAGAACCTCGAAAGAATGATTAAGGAAAGAACTAAACAGCTCGCTGAAAGTGAGGCGAGATACAGAAGTCTTGTGGAATCCCCCATCGTTGCCTTCTGGGAAGCGGATGCCAGTGGAGTTTTCACCTTCGTAAACGACAGACTGCTTGAGATGTCTGGATACACGAGAGACGAGGTTGTTGGAAAGATGACAATGTTTGACCCAATAGCGCCAGAACTCAGAGAGTGGCTGGCTGAAAGGATAAGACTTCATAAGGAAAGAAAGCTATTTGCTGATGTTGTTGAGGCGGAGCTAATCAGAAAGGATGGTTCTCGCTTCCATGTTCTCGTCTCCCCCTCGCCAATTTATGATGAGAGAGGAAATCTGGTTAAAATTGTGGGAGCGATGATAGATATAACGGACAGGAAGAGGGCTGAAGAGAGGCTTAAGCAGACTCTTGAAGAGCTGAAGAGGGTAAATGAAGAACTTGAAACTTATGTTAATGCAATCTCTCACGACTTGAAAGCCCCACTCCGCAACCTTCAGGGCTATGTAACAGCGATGTTGGAAGATTATGGAGAGAAGGTTGATGAAGGGATGAAGTTCTATCTCAGCAGAATTGACAGGCTCGCTGAAAGAATGGATTCGCTTGTAAATGATCTACTCGAATATGCAAGAATATCAAAGCATTCCCTTACTACAACCAGAGTTGATGTCAGCTCGGTAATTAAAGATGTTCTTGAGCATCTCGAGGATGAGATCCACAGTAAGGATGCGAAAATTGAGATTGCCGAGATGCATCCTGTTAAAGGAGACAGGAAGCTACTTTTCACCATCATGCTCAATCTGATCTCCAACGCCCTCAAGTTTGTAGAGAAAGATGTGAAACCTGAAATAAAAATATGGAGTGAGAGAATAAACGGGAGAGTCAGAATTTTTGTAAGGGACAACGGAATAGGTATACCGGAACAGTATCACGAGAGGATATTCAACATATTTGAAAGACTGCACGGCGAGGAAGTTTATCCCGGCACAGGCGTTGGGCTGGCGATTGTGAAAAAGGCAGTTGAGATTATTGGAGGTGAAGTTGGTCTGCAATCCAGAGTGGGGGAAGGCTCAACCTTCTGGATTGAGCTGGAGGTGTGGGAGGATGGAAATGGAGAGAATACTTCTGGTTGAGGATAACACGGATGACATATTCATGGTAAGGAAGGCATTCCAGAAGGCTGGAATAGTCAACCCTCTGGATGTTGTGAATGATGGGGAGAAGGCTATTGAATATTTGAGGAGCAACACCCCTGTAATAATCCTGCTCGACCTCAAGCTACCAAAAATCTCAGGTTTTGAAGTGCTGAAGTGGATTAAATCGAGAGAGAGGCTGAAAAGGATTCCCGTTATTGTGCTCGCCTCATCAAGAAACGGAGAGGATATAAACAGAGCCTATGATCTGGGAGCAAACTCCTATATTACAAAACCTGTTCGCTTCGAGGATTTACTGAATCTCAGCAAACATATAAATATTTACTGGTTAATGTTAAATGAGAGACCCGAGGTTTGAAAGAATGAGATTGTTGATAGCTGACGAATCCTGATGACAGGCATCTGGCAAAACACTTGCCTGTTGCATACTCCCCTCCTCAAACTGACGGAAGTTTTTAAATACACTTAAATACACTTATGTTATGGCACACAAAACCCTGACAATATCAGAGGAGGCTTATAATGCACTAAAGAAATTGAAAAAGAGAGGAGAGTCTTTTAGTGATGTTATCCTAAGGATAACAAAAAGTGTGAGCTTGTTGGAATACGTAGAATCAGCAGAATTTCCGCAGGAGCTGGCAGACAATATCGAAGAAGTTTACAGGGAAAGGGAGATGGTAAAAAGCCGGGCTGTTGAACTTTAATTTAAGTAGGTGTGTTAATGGTCTGCCTCGAAACGGACTTCCTCGTAGCCCTCATACGTAAAGACTCAAACGCCGTAGAGAAGTTAAGGAAACTGGTTGAAAGTGGAGAAAGACTTGCAACCACACCAATAAACGCTGCCGAGCTTTTCAAGGGAGCATATAGGTCGAAGAATTTGGATGAGAACTTGAAGAAGGTCAGGGGAATTTTAAACAGGCTGGATTTACTCGATTTTAACATAAATGCTTCAGACATTTACGGCCAGATAATATCGGAACTTGAGAAAAAGGGGGAGCCAATAGGAGAGATGGATACATTAATTGCAAGCATAGCGTTAGCACATAATGAAAGAATAGTGACGAGAAACGTCAAACATTTTAGCCGTATTAAAGGTTTGGAAATTGAAAGCTGGTAGTGGTAAACTGTTACTTTAAAGTTAGCATAACTCACTGCAAATTCATATTGCAAAACCTGTTCGCTTCGAGGATTTACTGAATCTCAGCAAACATATAAATATTTACTGGTTAATGTTAAATGAGAGACCCGAGGTTTGAAAGAATGAGATTGTTGATAGCTGATGACAACCCTGACGACAGGCATCTGGCGGTCAGGGAGCTTAGAAAACACTTCGGTGATTTGGAGGTAGTTGAGATTTTATCCGAGAACGACCTTAAAAAAGCCCTTGAGAACTTCAATTTTGACATTGTTTTGACAGACTACAGGCTGAGGTGGGGGACAGGATTTGATGTCCTGAATGCGGTTCGTAAGGTCTCTCCATACACTCCTGTTATCATGCTAACTCTTACAGGAAATGAAGCAACAGCAGTTGAGGCGATGAAGGCAGGATTTGATGACTATGTTCTGAAGTCACCCAAGCACATAGTCAAGCTTCCAGTTGCAGTGGAGGCGGTGATTGAAAAAAAGAGGAAAGAGATGGAAGCAGATGAATATCTCAGGAGACTCAGAGAGAGTGAAAGAAAATACAGGGAGCTGTGGGATAATGCGAACGATAACTTCTTCATAATCACACCCGATGGCTTATTCTTAGATGCAAATTTGGCGGCACTTAACACGATTGGTCTCTCACGGGAAGATTTGGGTAAGATAAGAATTGAGGACATCGTGGATGAAGAATTTCTAAAGCCAGTAAAAGAGAGAATAAGAAAGATTGTTGAAACCAAAGACCCATTAGAGCCTATAGAAATAAGGGTGAAGAGAAAGGATGGCAAGAAACTCTGGATAGAACTACGATCTCGCCCAATAGTTAAGAATGGGTGGGTTGTAGCAATACACGGAATAGCAAGGGATGTAACGAAAAGGAAAGAATACGAAGAGGAGATAGGGAGATTAAACAGACTTCTCAAAATAGTCCACGAGATAAACGATTCGCTTGTCAGAGAAAAAGACGAAGATAGTTTGGTGAAAGCGATAGGCGACAACCTTTCCAAGTTTTACACATCGGTTTTTGTGGGGATTGCAATGGATGGAGAGCTGAAGTTCTATCCCCCTCTTGATGAATCTGCATGTGGGGAGGAAGCTCTAACAAATGGGGAGGTTATGAGGCTCAGTCCAAATAAACACATTGATGGATGCAGACACCTCCCTCTCCACGGTCACCTTTTCGCCCTTGTGGTTCCAATGATGTATAATGATAAAGTTAAGGGAGTTTTGATAATCCACTCAGAAATGCCTTTCACCGATGATGAGGTTGAAATTCTGACAACACTCTCTTACGACATTACCTTTGCAATAAACGCGATACAGCTCGAGGAAGAGAAATTTCTCGCCTACACCCAGATTGAAAGGAACATCGAGCAGTTTGCAATTCTTGTTGATCAGATCAGAAATCCTCTTGCTGCTGCGAGTTTAATTGCGGAAGTTGAAATTGAGGATGAGAAAACGAAGGAAAAAATTTTATTCCAGCTAAAAAGAATTGAGGAGGTTATAAAAAAGCTCGATAGGGGCTGGCTGGAATCTGAGAACGTCAGGGACTTTCTCAGGAAGAGCTGGGAAAAAGTTAAATGATTCCCTCCCTCTTAAGATCATCCAGATCATCTCTTCCCAGTCCAAGCAGGTTGTGGTAAACGAAGTAGTTGTTCTCTCCAATCTCCTTTCCAAGCCATTTAAGCTTGTATGGAGTTTCGCTGAGTCTCCAGGGTGTGCTGGGAATCAACAGGTTTTGGTATTTTGAATCCCGGTAAATTCTGAACAGCTTTTTGTTCCACCAGAATTCATCTTCAAGCACTTCCTTCGGTGTCATGACCTTTGCGTATATCGCAACGCCCTCCTTCCCTTCTTCCTTCCACTTTACCATCCTCTCTGCCAGCTCCCTGAACGTGAACTTCTTTATTGCCTCTTGAACATCTTTGTATGCCTGCTTTTGCTTTTCAAGAGGTATTCTGTCGAAAACAGTCGGATACTTCTCTATCAAGTGCTCCGCTTCGATCTGAGTGACCAGAGCTTTAAAGTTGGCATCTGTGTAGCCCGAAGCGAAGGCGTAGCCGTCTTTAATCTCGTAAAAGGCGTAACTGAACACTCCAGCATCGAGCGGTAAAAAGCCCTCAAGCGACTCGTTGAAGGCGTGGGGGAATATTAGATGCATTCCTATCTTGTTGATCGCCTCCGTTGAAGTTACATCTATCATCTGCCCCTCTCCCGTTCTGCTGCGGTAAATCAGGGCAAGCAGGACACCACAAGCCCCCCACATTCCTGCATAGTAGTAAGCCATCCAGAAACCCGGTGCAGTAGGAAGGTTGTATGGCTCGCCTGCTTCTGGCAGCTCTTTGGTCATGTACATGTATCCTGACTCAGCAAGGCCGAGAAGATTTGAATCTGGTATTTTCGCACATTCCTCTGCCTTTGGTCCGAAGTGACCGTGAGATGAGAAGGCCAAGTAGATCAGTCTGGGATTTATTTCCCTAAGCTGCCTGTATCCTATTCCCCTGTCATCCATCCATCCCGGTGGGAACGATTCTATCAGAACGTCCACCCTTCTAACCATCCTCTTTAGAAGCTCTCTTCCCTCCTCTTTTTCGAGATTTAGCGTTATGAACATCTTATTCCTCGTTTCAATAAGAAAATCAAGTCCCGTGTTTCTGAAATAAAACTCGCCAAAGGGTGTAACTTCTCTGAGAGGGTCTCCATCTGGAGGCTCCACCTTTATAACCTCAGCCCCCAGTTCAGCAAGAATCGAGGAGGCGAACATCGCTGATGGACTTGCCATGCTTACATCCAGAACTCTCAGCCCATCAAGCGCATCATCCTTAAATTTTGCCACATCAGGGTCTGTAATCATCTTGGCATATTCTCTCCAGTCCATATCTCATCACCACCTGAATACGGGATCGTTCTCGTAGTTGAATTCCTTAGGGGGTCTTCTTCCGATAAAGTCTGCCCAGTAGCAGATTACACCCTCCTTTAAAAGTTCTTCAATTTCCTCCTCGCTCAAACCAAGAAGCTTTTTGAAGATGTATCTATTGTGATAACCCACAGATGTACCGACCCACTTTATTCTTCCCGGTGATTTGCTGAGCTTTGCCGGGCTTCCTGCTGCAACCATTCTCTCGTATATAGGATCATCGAAGATCCAAACACTTTTCCTTGCTCTGAGATGCTCGTCCTCGTAAACCTGCTTGCTATCCCTCACCTCTCCTGCGGAGAAGCTATACTCTCTTGCCAGCTTAAGTATCTCGTCGAGAGTCCTCTGTTTACACCATTCAGCTACGATCCTGTCTATCTCATCCGCATTCTCTTTCTTCAACCTCTGAGATGCTTTGGAGAATCTCTCGTCCTCCATTAGGTCCTCCCGTCCCATTGCTCTGCAAAGCCTCCTGAATTCCTCTGTTGTTAGGGTTGAGATTACAACAAGCTTACCGTCAGCGGTCTCATACATGTTTGCTGGAGCTATACTCGGATCTCTGTTTCCTATTCTCTTCCTGTCCTCTCCCTTCAGGTGTGTGTAGGTGAAAACAGAGCCCATCACCCTCGGAAACGTCTCAACCTGAGCTACATCGATGTACTGCCCCTTTCCGGTTCTCTCTCTGTAGTAGAGGGCTGCAAGAACCGACATAAAGCCTGCAGTTGCTGCAATCAGGTCTCCGGGATAGGAAGGGAGTCTAAGTGGAACTCTGCCTTCGTAACCGCTCACAGCAGCGGCACCACTCATTGCCTGACCACTGGCATCAAAACTTGGCCAGTTCCACCTCTCTCCCCACTGTCCGTAGCCGCTGAGGGAGAGATAAATCAGGCGTGGGTTCACTTCCCTTAGGTATCTGTAGCTAAGTCCAAGCCTGTCCATCGTTCCCGGCACGAAATTTTCGAGAACGACGTCACTCTTTTTTACAAGCTTCAGAAAAAGTTCTTTCCCCTTGGGATGCTTAAGGTTGAGGGACGTGAAATATTTATTTCTCTGGCACCAAAGCACAGCGCTCGATGCATCTTTCCAGAACTTGGCCCATGCATCCACACTTCTAACAAAATCGCCCATGCCCGGTGGACTCCCTGGCATCTCAATCCTTATCACCTCAGCCCCAAATTCCGCCAGAAGAGAACCAGCTTCCGGGCCAAAGAGAACCACAGTCAGGTCCAGAACCCTTACACCTTCAAGAGGTTCGGGTTTCTCGAATATTGTCTCAGGACTGAACTCTCGTTCTGCCCACTCGAAATACTCAGACATATCTGAATATCTGTAATACTAAAATATAAAATTTGTTCAAAATGGCATGCTATATGTAATCAAACGCTGTAATTATTCCGATTAGACGAAAGAGTAATGATTATTTATTGGTAGTTTGGTATAGGGACTTGGTATAGAGACTGGGTCTTTCCAGTTCAGGCAGTGCTACTTTTGCTCAGTTCTTCTTTATGTTCAAGTCAGAATCTTTCAATTTTATCCTATCTCTCAACCCGAAAATTCGTTTCCGGATCAAGATAGAAGCTTTCACTAACAATGGCAAACTCCTCAACATGCCGTCACTAAGGTGACTCATAAATTCTTTTAGAGGGATAAAAAACGTTTGGAGTACCAATTTATGATGGTAATTAGTATAATATTATAAGAAAAATATTTATATTTGTTAATTCTTGTAGAATTTATGAAGGTGCTGATTTTTGCTCTCCTCATTTGCTTTGCAATCTCTACAGCCAGTGGATTTGAAATAGTTAAGCAGTGTGGTAAAGGCTACATCGCAGATTTGGGGAATGGAAAGTATCTGATGCACCTTGAAGGCAACCCTTACGAAATGGGGTATCAGCAAGGCTGCCTCGCTCCTGAAGCGGTGCAAAAGATGACAAAGGAGTTTGTAAAGTCAGTTCTGGAAGGATACGACATTCCTGAGAATATCATCCCCGGATTGATAAAATTGGGGAAAGAAATTGCAAAGGAGAACGAGAGGTATATTCCTTCAGAGTTCATAGAGGAGATGAGAGGAATTGCTGATGGGGCAAGAGATCAGGGGTATGATGTCAGCTATGAGGATGTTCTTCTACTTAATCTGGGATTTGATGTTGTTTTGAGTGTCGCCTATCCAATTGCTACACCTATCGTCGCTTGGCAGGATAAGAAGGGTATAGCGTGTGACGGTTTTGTTGCGATGGACGATGCAACTTCTGATGGGAGAGTGCTGATGGGCAGGAGCTTCATGTTCAATCCTGAGGTCTTTCACGAGGTTGCCATGCTGATTGAACAGTATCCTAATAGGGGACACAGATTTGTAAGCGTTTCAGCACCGGGATTTGTTGGGGTTACCGCAGCCATGAGTTCTGCTGGAATAGCAATTGGTATGGATATGGTGCCAGCCATGAACACAAAGCCCTTTGTTTCAGGAATGGGTTGTTTACTCACAGCGAGACAGGTTGTGCAGTATGCTGATGAGCTGAGCGATGCGGTGAATATGATCAAAGGCTCAAAGAGAGGTGTACCATGGCTTTACGTCATCGGAGATGGTCAGGGAAGAGAGAAGGGGGGAGCAGTGGTCGAGGTGTCAGCAGATAAATTTGCGGTGAGGTATATGGATTATGAGTATCCATCATGGGCAGAGAATCTAAATCTGCCAAAGCAGATAGAGGATAAGGACGATCTGGTCGTCTTGGCTAATCACTACATAGTTCCAGAGATGTATTCTACCGTCAGCTACGCAATCAAAGATTCACTCTGGAGATACAAAACTCTCACAAACCTGATTCTTCAGAACTACGGATCAATTGATGTGGAAACAGGGAAGGAGCTTGTAGACTATCTACACCCACCGAACTACGGCTACTATGGGCAGGATGAGAACATTCCGGTCGGCGCATCGCGCACACTCTTTGACCTCACAAACCTTGAGTTCTGGAGTCTTTACGGCATGTATTCCGATCCTTGGGCAAACTGGCAGCTAAGGCAGGAGGGTTTAGTTACTGGGCTTGATAAGGCTTGGAAAGATACTGAAGGTAGAGTAGCCGGGCCGAGCTGGAAACCTCTGAACTACGGTTCCCCGATAATTGACAAGGAGAAACTTCTTGATGCAGAAGAAGTGCAGAAACTCCTGTCTGTTGATGGCAACTACGTCGAACAGTGCGAGAAGGCCTTTATTGGTGATCGAGATTATGCCGTCCAGCACTTCAGGTTCAATGTGAATCATGACACTGCAAGGGTAACTCTCTTCGCAGATGACCAGAACGACGGGCTTGAGATATATGCGTGGAATTACAACACCAACGACTGGCAGAAGGTCTATGGTAGAGTTTACCCGAAGGGTTTGGAACGTATCATTTTCACAGTAAGCAGTGACTTCATAGAAGACGGGAAACTCGACATCGTGCTGATTTCAGAAGCAAAATGGAGGTTCGGCATGATCTACGATAAGGCTTGTGTAAGGGTTGACTACGTGAGTGTAACATAATTTTTATTTTCTTTCTTGCTCAACATTATGTATTGCCTTTGTGCAGCTAAATTCTCTTACCAAAATTTTTTGCAAGTGTAAGAGCGAAGCCAACAGCCTTCTGAACATCTGGGTCTCGAAGGTTTTTCACTGCATCCATCATGCCCATTGGCTCATAAACCATTGACTCTTCGAGTGCATCCAAAAGCCTTTTTATTACTTTAAAAACCCTCTCATCAGCTGACAGAAGCAGATTAAAGAACATCTCAAGTTTGGAGGCTATCTCGCTCATCTCTTCTGGTGATAAAGGAACTCTCAACTCTGAAAGCTTTACGATTTCATCCAAAACTCCCTTCTTTTCCAAAACAACCAATTTTTCGATAGCGTTAATTATTTCATCGTGATTCTCAACAACCTTCTCAAAAATCTCGTAGATAGCTTCGGCAGCCTTAGATATCCCTTCAGAAGACATTCAGGCACCCTTTAAAAATATAAGAAAATTAGGCTCTCTTCTTTTTCTTAATTACTTCTTCAAGTCTCCTTTCAAGGGGCTCCTCGTGAGTATAGGGACACATGAGGTAATGTTCAACAGCCTTCGCAATTGCATCTTTTGTTGCACTTTCACCCGTCTTTCTTTTAAGTTCTTCAAGCACGTTTTCCGGCAGCACAGTTTGAGCATGAACGATTTTTACCATCACTACCACCTATCATTATTATGAACACCACAATATTTAAGGTTTTCTCATTATCACCATATTGCAATTACATTTCTGTTACCTCTTATTTCCCCTAACCATAGCCACCTTACCTGTCCTCGCAAGCTCCTTTATACCATACTGCCTCATCAGGTCAATGAAGGCATTTACTTTGTCTTCATCTCCCGTAACCTCAATTATGAAGCTATCTCTCGAAACGTCAACGATCCTCGCCCTGAAAATGTTGGTGAGTTCAACAATTTCTCCTCTCCTCTCAGGAGGTGCGTGAACCCTAATGAGGCAAAGTTCCCTCTCCACCGACCCTTCGGAGATTTCACTAACTTTTATCGTCTCTATAAGCTTGTTCAATTGCTTTGTGACCTGTTCAACAACTCTATCATCACCCTCTACAACAATAGTCATTCTTGAAAGGTCATTCCTCTCGGTTGTGCCGACAGTCAGACTTTCAATGTTGAAACCCCTTCTCCTGAACAGAGAAGCCACCCTTGCCAGAACACCCGGCTTGTTCTCAACAAGGACAGCTATTGTGTGCCTCATAACCTCCACCTCACTCTTCATCTATAATCTCATTCAGTGCCGCTCCCGGTGGCACCATGGGGAAGACGTTTGCCTGGTAGTCTACTCTGAAATCAATCACAACAGGAGCGTCAATATCCTTTGCCTCCTTCAGTGCATCGTCAACATCCGAAGGGCTCTCGACGGTCATGCCAACTGCCCCAAAGCCCTTGGCTATCGCCTCAAATCCAGTTTTCTCACATCCAATGCATGTTGCCGAGTATCTCTCTTTGTAGAACAGTTCCTGCCACTGCCTGACCATCCCTAAATAGCCGTTGTTTAGTACCAGAACTTTAACGGGTATCTCGTATTTCACACATGTCGCCAGCTCCTGTATGTTCATGAAGAAGCTCCCATCCCCCGCAATATCTATAACCGTCTTTTCGGGAAATGCAACCTGTGCACCCATCGCAGCTGGGAAGCCGAAGCCCATCGTTCCGAGTCCACCACTCGAAATGAACTGTCTCGGATACCTGACTTTGAAAAACTGAGCCGCCCACATCTGGTTCTGTCCCACTTCAGTTGTAACTATAGCATCGGGCATAATCTCGCAAACCCTCTCGACGACATACTGTGGCTTAAAGCCATCTGGACTGTATTTCAGCGGATACTTTCTTCTCCATTCGTTAACCTTATCCTCCCATGCCTTCCTTTGCTTATATTGGATATACTTTTTCAGCCTCGCCAAAACCTTCTTCGCGTCACCCACTATGGGCACATCAACCATCACATTTTTCCCTATCTCGGCTGGGTCAATATCTATGTGGACTATCTTGGCATCAGGAGCAAATTTCTCAAGGTTTCCTGTGGTTCTATCACTGAATCTGCAGCCAACCGCTATGATTAAATCGCTCTCACTGACCGCATAATTCGCGTATTTTGAACCATGCATCCCCACAAAGCCCAAACACAAGGGATGGTTTTCGGGAATTGAGCCTTTGCCCATCAGCGTTGTAACAACAAATGCGGGGATCGTTTCAGCCAGCTCAACGAGCTCTTTTGACGCATTGGAAATTATCACTCCTCCACCTGCGAGAATAATAGGTCTCTCTGACTCCATCACCAGCTCAGCGGCCCTCTTTATCTGCTTAGGATGTCCATCTGTTTTAGGCTTGTATCCGGGAAGTGAAATCCTTTTCGGGTAGTCAAATTCAATGTCAGCAAGTGTAACGTCTTTGGGTAGATCAACCAGAACTGGTCCAGGTCTGCCGGTTGCAGCTATATAGAAAGCCTCTTTAACGGTTCTTAACAAATCTTTTGGATTTGTAACCAAGTAATTGTGTTTTGTAACTGGCATCGTTATACCCGAAATATCTGCCTCCTGAAAGGCATCATTACCGATCAAACTTGTCGGAACCTGCCCCGTAAAGACCACAATTGGAGAAGAATCCATGTAGGCGTTAGTTATGCCCGTTACAGTATTTGTTGCCCCTGGGCCAGAGGTGGCGAAGGCAACACCAACTCTTCCACTCGCCCTCGCATACCCATCTGCAGCATGCGTGGCTCCCTGCTCGTGTCTCGTGGTTATATGCTGTATCCCGGAATCGTAGAGTGCATCGTAAACTTCGAGTATCGCACCTCCCGGTATGCCAAAGACGACCTCAACACCTTCCATCTCCAGAGCCTTAACAAGCGCGTCAGCAGCACGCATTTAAACCCACCTCAACTACCTTTAGAAAAGAATTACAAGCTCTACTACTACGAGTTCGGTTGGAAAGACCTTGTGCATTACTCCTTCCATCATCATCCGCTATAAAAAGTTTTGGTTTAAGAACTGTGGACTTATTTGGTCGCCCTCTTTGGGAAGGATAAAGATATCACGATATGATTAATCCTATAAAATAAGATTATGTCTGAATAATAGGAAAATATTTAAATACTATGCATTAACCTAAAATACATGAACAACATCGAAAAAGCGATAAAACTTCCACGTAATAAGATCGAAGAAATCAAAGGAAAAAGGTTAAGGAGCACTGTGAAGTATGTTTATGACAACTGTGCTTTTTACAGGCGCCTTTTTAAGGAAAAGGGGGTTGATGTCGAATCAATAAAGTCCGCTGAGGATATCACCAAAATTCCATTCACGACCAAACAGCATTTGAGGGAAGCATATCCACTGAAAATGTGTTGTGTGCCAAAGGAGGAAATTGTGAGGATTCAAATGAGTGGAGGGACGACAGGACAGCCGGTAATCATCCCTTACACTCGCAGAGATGTTGAGCAGTGGAAGGAAATGCTCCTCAGAGCCTTTCACATTGCCAGAATAACCTCAAAGGATGTGATCCAGATAACTCCTGCCTTCGGACTGTGGAACGGTGGATTCGGATTCCATTTTGCTGCTGATGCTATAAACGCCTTTGTCATTCCTATCGGTGCGGGAAACACGAGGAATCAGGTTAAGTTCATGGTTGACTTCGGTACAACTGTTCTCTGCGCTACGGCAAGCTATCCGCTGAGGATAGCTGAGGTGGCGGAGGAAATGGGGTATGATCCACCAAAACTGCCAGTTGAGAAGATGCTGCTTGGGGCTGAACCGTGGAGCGATGAAATGAGAAAGCAGATTGAGGAAACTTTCAACGCTAAAGCTTTTGACATCCCCGGTTTGACAGAGATGGGGGGAGTTGGGACTGTTGGCTTTGAGTGTCCCCACAGAAACGGGTTGCATGTTTGGGAGGACAACTACATTGTTGAGATAGTTGATCCTGAAACTGGAGAGCCTGTGGAGGATGGTGAAGAGGGGGAGATTGTTTACACATCTCTTAACAGAGAGGCGATGCCTCTGCTGAGATACCGCAGCGGTGAGGTCTCTGCAGTGGTATCGAGGGAAAAGTGTGAATGCGGAATTGAGCACATGACGATAAAGAGGATAAGGGGAAGAACGGACGACATGGTGATTTATAAGGGCGTCAAATTCTATCCAAGTGATGTTGAACAAATTCTTGCTTCATATGGGGTGAGGCATTACAGGATTGAGGTTGGAGACGGGATAAAGGTAATTTTTGAAGGTGAAAACGGGCTTGTTAGTAAAATAGCGAAGGACATAAAGGAATTTCTCGGGTTTAGTCCGAGGATTGAAGCCGTTAGGAATAGAACTCTTGAGAGGTTTGAGGGTAAGGCAAAAAGACTTGTGAGGGGGTGAGAGAGGTGGTAATCTCTGCGGTATATGCTGCGTCTATAATCTTAATGGCAATTGGTTTCGGAGCAGCAGTATTGAGAGCGAGGAGATTGGTATGATAATCGAAGGGGTGTTGACTGCTTACCTTATAGCAGTCATACTCATTGGTCTCTATGAGTACAGGAGGACGAAAGGCATTCTTGATTTCTATCTTGCGGGAAAGAGGCTTGGAGCACTGATTGTGAGCTTCTCTTTCTTCGCTACTTACTTCAGCACTGCTGCTTTTCTCGGTGGCGGTGGATTTGGTTTTCTTGCAGGTTTCCAGTGGTCGGCTTTCCTGACCTTCTTTCACATTCTGTTTGCGATTCTTGCTTGGATGGTCATAGCACCACCGATGAAGAAGATTGCGGACAAATACGGTGCATTGACGATTCCAGAGCTTTTTAGAAACAAATTAGGAGTTATGAGCCAGATAATAGCTGCGCTGATCATTTTGGCTTTCTTCGAGCTTTACATGGTCTCGATATACAAGGGTGCGGGAAACCTTTTGCAGGTCATGCTCTCCATTGACTACACGACAGGGCTGGTTATCACAGCTGTCGTTGTAACCATTTACACAGCAATCGGAGGCTTCAGAGCAGTTGTCATGACCGATCTAATTCAGGGGGTTATCGTGCTCGTAGGTGGAATTGCCTTGTTTGTAGCTTTGATCTACAGCTTGGGTGGCTTGGGTTCGGCGATTGAGGCTCTTTCCAGCACACAGATATTTGGAGGAATGGATGGCAGGGTGTTATTTGAGTTCGGCAAGCTTGCTCCGCCACCGATAATGAAGGCTGGCATGGTCGTGCCTTTTATACTCAGCCTGACCTTCGCCATAAGTGTTGCACAGCTTGCAAGCCCTCAACTCGTTGTTAGATTTGTGGCTGCGAGAGACGAGAGGGTTATAGCAAACGGAATGGTCCTCACTCCGCTCATAATAGGGATATTTGCAATTTGCGTATTCAGCATAGGCCCATTTGGATGGCTCGTAATTCCAAAGTACACCGATGACGTTATGCCATTCCTGAAAGATACTGACTTAGTCGTCCCGTTCATAGCCATGAAGCTGTTTCCCGTTGGAATCAACGCTTTACTGTTGACAGCAATAATAGCTGCTGCTATGTCTACGATAAACTCCTTGGTGCATGTAGTTGCAACCTCATTTGTGCGCGATTTCCTCCAGAACGTCAGAAAGCTTTCAGACAGTACTGCCCTGACCATTACACGAATTGCGGTTTTTGTATTTGCATTAATTCCGCTGATATTTGCCGTAAATCCTATGGGTCTGATTGTTGAGATAGTTGGGGTGAGCTTTTCGGTCATAACTGCTGCATTTCTCGTTCCTCTACTTGCAACGCTTTACAGTGAGAGTCCAAATCGCACTGCAGCGTCAGCATCCATGATTGCTGCAGTGGTAACTTGCATTCTGTGGTATTTGATATACTATAGAGTATACTGGATATACCCAGTCATCCCCGGTCTCGTTGCTTCAATAGTGGTTTATGCAGCATTCAGCTTAGCTCTTCCGAAACCTGCAGAGGTCGAAGCGTAATCACTATCTCTGTTTTTCTATCTTTTAGCATTTCTACTATCTCTCTGTTTATGTCTCTTGCAGCCTTCGTTGAGGATACAAGCAAAGTTCTTGGACAAACGTAACCGCTTTTTCTAATCACAACATCAGTTGGATGGTTTAGAGTCAGTTTCTCACTACCGTAGCCTGTCAGGACATCTTTAAGCCCATAGTCAGGGAGGAAAATTTCAATTTCAAATTTCAAGCCTCTCTTCAGTGATACCTTCAGCTCTTCAGGTATGTCCCTCAAGCCCTTATCTGCATTCACTCCAATAATGCAGTCTCCTCTTGGTGTGACCTCCTTTTCCTTCGTAACCTCAAAAGTGGTTTTATGTTTAGCACTTATATTTTCATGTCCTTGTGCAAAAATTTTAAACATGAAAAAAGAAAAATTATTACTTCTTAGCAAGAGTAATCTCAATTGCTGAGACGTTTACGGTTCCCTGCTCACTGTCAATCTGCTCGGTTGAAATCTGAATGTCCTTAACTTCGACATCTGGCAGGAAGCGTTTTCTGACTATCTCTGCCACATCTACAGCTCTGCTTATGGCCCTCCCTCTTGCTTTAATTGATACTTCCGTCGCACCGCTGTTGAACTGCGTCAACACGGCCAGCACGTAATTCATCACAGGCTTGTTCCCAACAAACACCGAATTCTCTGCCATTTTCTCGACCCCCTTTTATTTTTTGTGGAGGAGAGAACGATGAGAGTTATATTAAATTTTCTGTTGTCTCGTCAAGTTTACCCATATTCAGCGAAACCAACTCAGAGGAGTTTATTACACTGTATTAAAGTTTTGCATCGGAAGATCATTAAGGACGGGTAAAGTTTGAAAACAGTTTTTAACCCCAGAATAGTTCGCATAATATGAAACCCCTCATGGAACACGAGGCAAAAGAAATCCTCGAAAAGCACGGTATAA
>ENA-OSAI01000187-OSAI01000187.1-marine-sediment-metagenome-genome-assembly--contig:-NODE-187-length-36521-cov-14.282482_pt1 | contig 36521 bp, 33 predicted proteins | sample MGYA00237871_ERZ529316 | MGnify/ENA primary metagenome ERZ529316 (study PRJEB26369, sample SAMN03142814) | marine sediment metagenome | biome: marine; feature: borehole; material: sediment...
CACCCTTGCGCCGGGTGCTCGATAACCCCCTGCTCCTGCGCCTGATGGCCGAGGTCTACGCGGGCACCGAGCGGGTGGCCCGCAACCGCGCCGAGATCTACGAGCGGTGGATAGACGAACTCTGGGAGCGGGCGGTGCGACGGGGAGCGCCGAGGGAAAAGAAAGGATACGCGCTGGAACGGCTGGAGGAAGTCGCCTGGGAGATGCACCACGGCCGGGAGGTAGACCTCACCGAGGAAGACCAGGAGCTCCTCCGGGAGAAGCTGGGCCTCATCGTACAGATCGAGCGGCGACGATGGGCCTTCTCCCACCTCACCATCCGAGAGTACTTCGTGGCCCGGCGACTCAAACGCGCTTGGGAAGAGAACAGTCCGGGGGCCTGGAAGTTCCTCAGGCCCCGCCTTCACATCCCGGAGTGGCGCGAGCCGCTCTTGCTGTTGGCGGGAATGCTTGGGGCCGAGGACGCCGTCGATCTCATCCGCCGGGTCGAGAGGGCGAAAAGCCTGTATGAAAAGTACCTCGGTCGCGATCTCCTGTTGGCCCTCCGCCTCTGGGGCGAAGCCGGTGAAAGACCGGCCGATATAGCTGGCCAGCTGATACACAGGGCGCTGAACCACCGGGAACCGGGTGTGTGGGCCGTTGCAGCGGAAACCCTGGGGGAGATCAAATCCCCCGAGGCCATCCCCCACCTCATCCGGGCCCTCAAGGACGAGGATGAGGGTGTGCGCTGGGCCGCGGCGGAGGCATTGGGGGAGATCAAGTCCCCCGAGGCCATCCCCCACCTCATCCGGGCCCTCAAGGACGAGGAATGGATCGTGCGCCGGGCCGCGGCGGAGGCATTGGGGGAGATCAAATCCCCCGAGGCCATCCCCCATCTCATCCGGGCCCTCAAGGACGAGGAATGGATCGTGCGCCGGGCCGCGGCGTTGGCCCTGGAGAAATGCGTGGAGAACATCTACCCCGCGGAAGAGCGACATGAACGCGAGGAGCAGGCAGCGCTTTTGCGCAAAGCCGAACGTGCGCTTTGGGAAATCCATCGCCAGGGGATCAATGTGCATAAGCTACTCATCGCGGTGCTTGCCAAACTTGCAACTATCGAACCGCCACCTTATTTCGACCCTCTATCACCGGAAGAAATCACGGGGTGGCAAGGTAAGTGGGAGAGGATCAGACCGTTTACAGAACCGATCACCTTTTTGCTTATGCTGGTCGGAACTGTGGTTTCCCTAACCCGCAAATGGCCATGGTGGGCAACTTTTTTGCTACTCCTTTCCCTTGGCGGGTTATCGATCGCTTTATGGCTACGTCACAAGCGGAAATGAAAAACTGGTACGCCCGGGAGGACTCGAACCTCCGACCTGCGGCTTAGGAAGCCGCTGCTCTGTCCTGCTGAGCTACGGGCGCACCCACAAAAATCATAATAACTCCGCCTCAGAACGGCAAGGCCACGATCTCCTCGTTGGAAAACGATGCTGAGAGGGGAAGCTCGATTGATATATGAGAGCTCCGCTGAGCTACCAAAATCCGGTATCCGCAGCACAAGCGCATTTTCGTCAACGGAAACGGATGATCCTAGGCCAACTCGCGCATCTCGCTGGCTACACCACAGACCCTCCATCCGAGCCTCGAGTTAAAGGATCGAGGCCCCGCCCCGACGTCCCAAGGGCGGAAGAAGGTCTCCCCTTGTATTAAGGCCCCGCACGAAAAAATAACAGCGCCTCAATAATCCAAACAGTTCGTTGCTTAAAACTCGTGCACTTACAAAATGGGGCTCAAATATGGCAGCCTAGCCCGGGCACAAATTTGACAGCCAGGCCACGGCTGATGTACCTAAATCATTGTGGAGGGAAAAAAGGACCTTCGGGAAAAGGTGCGAGAGCTTTTGGCTGAACAAGCCTCTCGGTCGCTGATCCTTCTTCTCCAACGGATACAAGACCACTTCGGGTATCTTCCTCCCGAGGGACTGGAAGAAGTGGCGAAGCACCTGAAACTCCCTGTGAGCCGCGTTTACGGCGTGGCCACCTTCTACGCCCAGTTCAGCCTCTCTCCGAAAGGGAAACATTTGGTTCAGGTATGCCAAGGTACGGCGTGTCATGTGCAGGGAGGTCGAGCGATCCTTGAGGCCCTGGTAAGGGAGCTCGACCTCCGGCCCGAGGAGCCCCCTAAAAGTGGAATCTCAGTAGAAGTGGTCCGTTGTGTGGGTTGTTGTAGTTTGGCGCCCGTGATGGTGGTGGATGGGGTTGCCCATGGGCGACTGACTCCGGAACGGGCAGTGGAGATCGTAAAGGAGCTTTATGCCGCGGATAACCGCTGAGGATCTACACCGGCTGCGAGAAGAGGGGCTGCGGAGGTTGTGGCCCACGCCGGGGAAGTTGGTGGTGGGCATGGCTTCTTGTGGCCTCGCGGCCGGTGCGGAAGAGGTTTACCAAGCGTTGAGCGAAGAAACGGGCTCCGGGTGGATCGTGGGGAAAACCGGGTGCCTAGGTCTTTGCGCTCAGGAGCCACTGGTGGAGGTCCGGTTCCCCACAGGACTTCGAGTGGTCTATGGCGGCTTGGACGGAGAAGGAGCGCGTTTCCTGGCCCACGCGGTGGAAAACGGCGAACTACCAAGGGAAGGTGCACTCTTTTGGATGGATGGAAAAGGACCAGTTTCTCCTCCACCTGCTCTCGCTGAGTTGCCCCACATAAGTGCTCATCCCTTTTACCGCACGCAGCGGCGGGTGGTACTGGGCAACTGCGGTTTCATCGATCCGCTGGATATCTTTGAGTACATCGCCACCGGAGGATATTCGGCTTTGGTGAAAGCCCTGGAGCTAGCACCCGAAGAGGTGATCGAGGAGATAAAGCACTCGGGCCTGCGGGGCCGGGGGGGAGCGGGCTTTCCCACAGGGAGGAAATGGGAGTTCTGCAGAAAAGCCAAAGGCAGCAAGAAGTACGTGATCTGCAACGCCGATGAGGGGGATCCCGGGGCCTACATGGACCGCTCGGTCCTCGAGGGAAACCCCCACGCGGTGATCGAGGGGATGCTCATCGGCGCCTACGCCATCGGCGCCGATGAAGGCTACGTTTACGTGCGGGCCGAGTACCCTCTGGCGGTGAAGCACCTGAGGATCGCTATTCAACAGGCCGAGGAACTGGGGCTTCTCGGCGAAAACATCCTCGGGACCGGCTTTTCCTTCGTGCTCCACGTCTTCGAGGGGGCGGGGGCGTTCGTGTGCGGTGAGGAGACGGCGCTCATCGCCTCCATTGAGGGAAGAAGGGGACAGCCCCGCCCCAGGCCCCCGTTCCCTGCCCAAGAAGGCCTCTGGGGACGCCCCACCAATATCAACAACGTGGAGACCTGGGCCAACGTCCCCCACATCATCCGCAACGGGGCCGAGTGGTTCCGCTCCCTGGGGACCGAGGGCTCTCCGGGCACAAAGATCTTCTCCCTCACGGGGAGGGTCCGGAACACGGGGTTGGTGGAGGTCCCCATGGGGACTACACTCCGGGAGCTCATCTTCGATATCGGTGGGGGCCCTCCCGAGGGAAAGCGCTTCAAGGCGGTCCAGATCGGGGGGCCGTCCGGAGGGTGCCTCCCGGAGGAGCTCCTGGATCTCCCCATCGATTACGAGTCCCTCACCGAGGCCGGGGCGATGATGGGGTCGGGGGGGATGGTGGTGGTGGACGAGGACACCTGCATGGTGGAGCTCGCGCGGTTCTTCCTCGAGTTCACCCAGGCCGAGTCCTGCGGCAAATGCCCCCCTTGCCGGATCGGCACGAAGCGTATGCTCGAGATCCTCTCCAGGATCACGGAGGGCCAGGGGAAGCCCGGGGACCCCGAGCTCCTTTCCGAGCTCGCTTCCGGGGTCAAGGAGGCGTCGCTCTGTGGCCTGGGCCGCACCGCGCCCAACCCGGTCCTCACCACCCTCCGCTATTTCCGCGACGAGTACGAGGCCCATCTCGCCGGGAAATGTCCTGCCGGGGCTTGCCGGGCCTTGATCGCTTACCACATCGATCCCGAGACCTGTGTAGGCTGTGGCCTCTGCGCCAAAGCCTGTCCCCAAGGGGCCATCGTGGGCGAGAAAGGAAAGCCCCATCGGATCTTGGTGGAGATCTGCATCCGCTGTGGGGCGTGTGTGGCCGCGTGTCCGAAGGGAGCAATAGGAACTGCGTGACGCGTAACGCGTGACGGGTGAAGGAAGAGATGGAAAAGCTTGTCAAGTTGCGGATAGACGGGAGGGAGGTAGAGGTCCCCGAGGGGACCACCATCCTCCGGGCGGCGGAGGCGGCGGGGATCGAGATCCCCCACCTCTGCTACCACCCCGAACTCTCCCCCGCCGGGGCGTGTAGGCTGTGCTTGGTGGAGGTCGACGGGAGATTGCTCACCGCTTGCTACCACCGGGCCGAGGAAGGAATGGAGGTACACACCGATACCGAACGCCTCCGAAGGCTCAGGCGGCTGACTCTAGAGCTCATCCTCTCCGACCATCCTATGGATTGCCTCACCTGCGAGAAAAACGGCTCGTGTGAGCTCCAGCGCTATGCGTATGAATTTGGCTTGGAGGAGAACAGGTTCATCGGCCCGCACCACGCGCGGAAAGAAGCCCCCCCTCGGGAAGACAACCCCTTCATCCGCTACGAGCCCGAAAAATGCATCCTATGTGGCCGGTGTGTGCGGGCATGCGACGAGGTCCAGGGGCGGGGGATCCTGGATTTCGCGTTCCGGGGATTCTCCACCCGGGTAACCACCGCTTTCGATAAGGCCCTTACCGAAACGGATTGCGAGCTGTGCGGCCAGTGCGTGGCCGTGTGCCCTACCGGTGCCCTCACCGAAAAGGAACGGCGCTTCCGCGGCCGAGAATGGGAGCTCAGGGAAGTGGAAACGGTCTGCCCCTTCTGCGGCTGCGGCTGCCGCATCACCCTGCACCTAAAAGGGAACCGGATCGTCAAGGTCTCGGGGGGGTATCGGGGCTTCAGGCTTTGTGTGAAGGGCCGCTTCGGCCTCTCCTTCGTCCACCGGGAAGATCGGCTCCGGGCGCCCCTCATCCGTGAAGGGGATCGCTTCCGGGAGGCGAGCTGGGATGAGGCTTTAGAATTCGTGGCGAAAAAAATCCGGGAGATCAAGGAGAAATACGGGCCGGATGCTATCGCAGGGCTAGCTTCGGCCAAGTGTACCAACGAGGAAAACTACCTGTTCCAGAAGTTCATGCGGGTCGTAATCGGCACCAACAACGTGGACCACTGCGCCAGGCTCTGTCACGCCCCCACCGTGGCCGGATTGGTCCAGGCCTTCGGCTCCGGGGCCATGACCAACTCCATCGACGAGATCCTTGATGCAGACTGCATCTTGGTCACGGGCTCCAATACCTCCGAAGCCCATCCCATCGTGGCCCAGGAGATCCGAAGGGCGGTGCGCCGGGGCGCCACCCTGATCGTGGTGGATCCCCGCCGGATCGAGCTCGCCGAGATCGCCCGCTTCCACTTACGACAGCGACCGGGAACCGATGTGGCCTGGATAAATGGCTTCTGTCACGTAATCCTCCGGGAAGGGCTGTGGGACCGGGAATTCGTCGAGGAGCGCTGTGAGAACTTCGAGGAGTTCGCCCGGACAGTGGAGCGGTATACCCCCGAGTACGTGGAGGAAATCACCGGGATCCCGGCGAGACTCCTGGTGGAGGCGGCCCGGGCGTTCGGCAAGGCCGAGCGGGGAATGATCTTCTACGCCATGGGCCTCACCCAACACACATCCGGCACCGACAACGTCCTCGCCATCGCGAACTTGGCCATGCTCACCGGAAACGTAGGGAGACGCTCCACCGGGGTGAACCCCCTGCGGGGCCAGAACAACGTCCAAGGTGCCTGCGACATGGCGGCCCTTCCCAACGTCCTCCCGGGATACCAGAAGCTTTCCGACCCCGGGGTCAGGGAGAAGTTCGAGCGGGCTTGGGGCAGGGGGATCCCGAGAAAGCCCGGGCTCACGGTGGTAGAGATGTTCCGGGCAGCGGAGGAGGGGAAGGTCAAGGCCATGGTGATCATGGGGGAGAACCCCATGGTCTCCGACCCCGATATCCAACATGTGGCCGAAGCCTTAGAGAAACTGGAGTTTCTCGTAGTGATCGACATCTTCCCCAACGAGACGACCCGCTACGCCGATGTGATCTTGCCTGCTGCGAGCTTCGCCGAGAAGGACGGCACCTTCACCAGCACCGAGCGCAGGGTGCAGAGGATACGGACGGCTTTCGATCCCCCCGGCGAGGCAAAGCCCGACTGGGAAATCCTGTGCGAACTTTCGGCCCGGCTCGGCTATCCCATGGGGTACAAACACCCGCGCGAGATCATGGACGAGATCGCCTCGCTGGTGCCCATTTACGGGGGGATTTCCTATGAGCGCCTGGAAGGGGAGGGGCTCCAGTGGCCCTGTCCCTCGCCGGATCATCCGGGCACTCCTTTTTTGCATAAAGACCGCTTTCCCAGGGGGAAGGGCAGGTTCCACCCGGTGGAGTATCGGGATCCCGACGAGTACCCCGACGAGGAATACCCACTGATCCTGACCACGGGGAGGGTGCTCTACCATTTCCATTCCCGCACTATGACCGGAAGGGTGAAGGGGCTCCAGGAGCTTTCCCCCGAGGCGTATGTGGAGGTGAACCCCGTCGATGCCGAGCGGTACGGGATCGAGGACGGAGCCAGGGTCAGGGTCTCGTCCCGGCGGGGCTCCATCGAGGTGGTGGCCCGGGTGACCGCACGGGTTCCCCAAGGTACCGTGTTCATCCCCTTCCACTTCGGGGAAGCTGCCGCCAACCGCCTCACCAATCCCGCCCTGGACCCGATTTCCAAGATCCCGGAGTACAAGGTCTGTGCGGTGAAGCTCGAGCCTGTAAGCCCGTAAAGCTTCTTCGGGAGCTTGTATGTCGCGTGTGTTTGTGTCGCAGCGGGTGACGCTGCGGGACGGAAGCGAGGTGGTGCTGCGCCCCTTCCGCCCCGATAGGGACCTTTCGGCCTGGTGTGAGATGATCCGGAACTGTAGCCCGGAGACGCTTTGGAGGCGGTTCGAGCTCCGTCGCCGCGACACCATCCTTGCCCGTCCCGAGGACTTTTGCCGTTGTGATCCGGGAAACGATTTCATCCTGATCGCCGAAAGGCAAGGGAAGATCTTGGGGGAAGCGCGGCTATGCCTATGCCTTGCGGAGGGGATCGCGGAGTTCTGCGTCTTGGTGGCCGACCCCTGGCAGGGGCTCGGATTGGGGAGCTTGTTGACGGATGCCGCCGTCGATGCAGCCCGCCGCCTCGGGGTGCGGCGCTTGTTGGTGGAAGTGGTCCCCGAGAACGTGCGTATCGTGCGCTTGCTGGAGAAACGGGGGTTCGTTTTCCGCCGTGCCCCCGATGGCCTTATCTTTTACGGCGAAAAAATCCTTGAGTGCTGAGCGCCAAAGGGACAGCAAAATGCGGTGCTTCAGCGGCCGAGCCACCCCGCGCCCCAGTAGAGGTTGAACCGCTCCCCCCGCAGGAACCCCACAAGGCCCAGGCGGAACCTCCGGGCCAAGTGCACCGCTCCCAAAAGCGCTGCCCCGCGGGAAGCCACCAGAGGGATCCCAGCCTGTAGGGCCTTGAGGGCGATCCCGGCCGTGACCCTGCCCGTGGTGTAAAGGATCGCTGTCTCGAGGTCCGCTCCCGCAAGGAGCGCCTGTCCGATGACCTTGTCCACGGCGTTGTGGCGGCCGATGTCCTTGGCCAAAGCCAGAAGCCTTAGCTCGGGATCGAAGAGGAGCGCGTAGTGATACGCCCCGGTCAGCTTGAAATCCTCGGACCTCTCCGCCGCGAGCTTGGGGATGCGGATAAGCTGCTGCTCGGAGATCAGGGGATGGGGGGAAAGCCGCTTCAACCGGCTGTATCCTTCGGGAACTTCGGCGCCACAGGCGGCCCAGATCACCTCCTCAGTGCTCACGGGCCCAAGGGGAGAACGGAGGGAAACTTCCACCTCCACCACCTCGCCGGGCATCCCGGTCTCCGGACGCAGACGCTCGCGGTACGAAGCAACCTCGCTTGCCTTCTGGATGAACCCTGCTCCGAGGAGGTGTCCGTACACGAACTCGCGGATCATTTCCGGGGTGATCACAAACCTCCTCGCCCCTGCGCCCTCGATGCGGAGGACCAAAAGTCCCTCTTCGGCTACCCAATCCTCCACTTCTTCATACACGCCCTGTTTGTACCGCCTCAGTCTGATCAGACGCACCTCTCCTCCCGGGGAAGGTCTTCGGGGCTGTTCACGTTGGTGAAGGAGATGAGCCTCGGGTCTACTCGGCGTGCCAGCCTCTCCGGAAGGAAGACGCACGGGGCCCGGCGCAAGAATCCTTGGACCCCAAGTTCGCCCCTTCTCAACGCCTCTTCGAGCTGGGGCAGGAGGGAGCGGGGATATATTCCGGGGAAGGGCTCGAGGTAGCCGTTTATGCCGAAGACCACCGCGTGGTGGGACTTTTTCCGCTCGAGCAAAACGGCGATCAGCTCTCGATGCACAAAGGGCATGTCGCACGCCAAAACCAAACAGGCCTCTTCCGAAGCAGCGGAGAGGGCCGCGTGAATTCCAGCCAGGGGCCCCTTGCCGGGAAAATGGTCTTCCACCAAACGAACTCCCACCGGAAAGGGCAACGGACGCCGTTTGCCGATGGCGATCAGCACTTCCTGACAGACGTCCTCCAAAAGTTTGACCAGCCGGACCAGCACCGGGGTTCGGCCTACTACCAACCGGGCCTTGTCCCCCCGTAGGCGCTTCCCCTCCCCTCCAGCAAGGATCGCCCCGCTCAGCCCGGTCACCTTCATACCCCCTGACATCGCCTCAGTTTAACCCATCCCGCAGGAGCACAGGGCCAGCCACGTCACCACTGACCCGACCTATAAGGTGGGCCAAACTAGCCCTTGCCCGCCCACGCGGAGGAGGTAAAAGTGTCAAAAGGGGAAAGCATGCCGGAGTTGAAGCGGGTCGTTTTGATCGAACCGCACACGGGGCTTCACTTCTTCTCGTATGCCCGCACGCCCCTTTTGGGGCTTCCGATCCTGGGGGAAATCCTGCGGCGGACGGGGCTTTTCGTGCGGATATTCTGTGAGAAATTGACCCCGGTCAATTGGTCAGAGGTAGCGAAAGCCGACCTCGTGGGGATCTCTGTCCTCACGAACTTAGCACCGCGGGCATACCAGATCGCGGCCAAGGTCAAAGAGATCGCCCGGGAGGCGAGACGGAGGATCTGGGTGGTGATGGGAGGCCCCCACGTCACCTTCATGCCCGAGGAAGCGTTAGAACACGGCGCAGACTTCGTGGTGCGACACGAGGGGGAAACGGTATTCCCCATGCTGGTGGAATGTCTGCGGGAAGGCGCCGAAAGCCGAGCCTTGGGAGAAATTCCTGGGTTATCGTATCGCGAAGGTGAGGAAGTGGTACACAACCCCGGCCGTCCCCTGGTAAAGGACCTGGATAGCCTCCCTACCCCCAATTTCTCCTTGATCGAAGGAGCGGAGCGGATGAACGTTATCCCCGTGCAAACTTCCAGGGGGTGTCCCCATGACTGCGAGTTTTGCTCCGTGGTGCGGATGTTCGGGCACACAATCCGCTATCGTAGCCCCGAAGGCGTAGTGGAAGAACTCAAGGGAATAGAGAGGGACTTTCCCCGCCGGCACGTCTTCTTCGTCGACGACAACTTCTCCGCAAACCCTTCCCGGGCCCTCTCGCTGTTGGAGGCGATGAAGAGGGCGGGGCTGCGGATCAAATGGTCGGTACAGGAGAGGATCTCCGTGGCCAAACGGCCCGAGATATTGCGACTGATGCGAGAGACGGGCTGTCGCCGGCTTTACATCGGACTTGAGTCGCTGAACCCCGCGGCGCTTTTGGAGTGGAGGAAGGGGCAGTCCCCCGAGGAGATCACAGAGGGGATTCACCAGATCCACCGGGAAGGGCTCGCGATCCACGGGATGTTTGTCTTGGGCGCGGACGCCGACACCCCTGAATCCATAACTGACACGGTGTGCGGGGCCATCCGCCTGAAGTTGGACACAGCTCAGTTCTTCGTCCTGGTTCCTCCTCCGGGCACACGCCTTTTCCGAAGATTGGCAGGGGAAGGTCGAATTTTCGATCGGAACTGGGCTCATTACGACGGCCATCATGTGGTGTTCTTCCCGAAGAACATGTCCCCCTGGAGGCTCCAAGCCTTGGCCATCTGGGCGTATGAGAGGTTTTATTCCGTTGCACGGGGGATCGCCTGGACCGCGCGACTCAAGTTTAGGAACGCATTTTTTGCCTTCATAGGGAGACGTGTGCTCAGGGCCTGGCTCAAGGATAATAGGGCCTACCTCGCGAAGCTGAGAGAACTTTAAGGAGAAAACAGATGGTGCTTTACGAAGAGCGAGGGATGGTAATAACCCAAATCGGCTCCCTTCCGCTTAAAGACCCGAGGGCGGCGGTGGAGTACAGCCTCCGCCACGATATCCCCTTCCTCCCTGAACTTCCCCTCCTCGGCGACGCTATGCTCTCTTACATCAAGGACCCGGGACACCTATCCACACTCTCAGAATTCAAAAACCACAGGTTCGATGTGGTCAAAGTCCAGGCCATCGGTCCCGCCACCTTGATCCTCTCCGGTTACGATCCTGATGAAGCCCTTCTCAGGATCTACCGCCACGTGGAGGCAATCCTGGATGGACTGCGGGCCGAGGAGGTGATCCTGTTTTTGGACGAGCCCGCCTTGGGCCAGGCGGGGTTCGATTTCGAGGAACTCTGGCGCCCGATCTTTTCCGACTTCCCCGTAATCCCGGGCGTACACGTGTGCGGGAATATGCAATGGGATCTCCTCTTCAAAAGCGATGTAATTGAGATCATAAGCTTCGACGCCTCTCGCTACGACATCACCCGGTATTACCCTCGGCACGGGAAGAGGGTTGCCTGGGGTATCACCGAACCCTCCCAGGTTAAGGACTTCCGCCCCGGGGACCTCATCACCCCGCCCTGTGGCCTGTCGCCGAAGTTTTACGGCCAGGACGATCTGGAACGGGTGCTGACCACGCTGTTGGCTGCCAAGGACGCGGCGGGTTCAAAGCGTTGAGGACAATATCCCCTGAGTTCGCAAGAGGACGCTGGACGTGGGGATATCCGTGTGGGGGCCACGTTTGATCCCCACCGCTTGGACATCTGTCCGTGAAGGGGGCGACAAACCCACCTCACCTATAACCCATCTTCCCGTGTTCCCAACGGGGCTTCCCCGTAGGCTCTCCCCGATGCCCGTGCGAAAGGAGGGGGTTGTGGATATGAAGAGAATCCTCATGTTGGCCCTGGTGGGGGCGTTCCTCGGGTTCCTCGTCCTCGCCCAGGAAGAGGAGCCCCAGGGAGCGAACCTCCCGGCGGCCGAGGAAGAGATCACCGTTATGGAATCCGCCTTCGGCGAGGTGGTGGAGTTCTTCTCCGCTTTCATCGCTGAACTCAAGGGAGCCATCGCTTCCCTGAACGCCGAGGACGAGGAGCTCAACGCCAAGTACCAAGCCCTGGCGGTGCAGCTCAAGGACGCCGAGGCCAAGATCATCCAGCTCAAGATGGTCTGCGACCAAGTCCCTGGCCTCTCGGACCGGGTGGCCTCGGTGGAGGAGACCATGAAGAGCCTCGCCGACGCCCTGTCGTCCCATTCCGAGAAGATCGCCGATCTCACCGCACAGCTTGAGAAAGAGGTCAAGGCGGTCCTGGAGCAGCTCTCGGCCCAGGTCGCCGATCACGAGAAGCGCATAAAGCGCCTCGAGGACCAAGACCTCGGACACCTGCAGCGGCGCGTCCTGGCGTTGGAGCAAGCGGTGCAGGCCCTCCAGGCCAAGATCGAGAACAACCGCACCAAGATAGAGAGCTTCGAGGCCTCGTTGGCCGACCTCTCGGCCCGGATCGGTTCCCTGGAGGCCCAGATGGCGGCCCTGGGCGACGGGGTGGTCTCCAAGGCCGAATTCGAGTCCTTCCAGGCCGACACCCAGGCCAAGTTGGACGAACTCCAAGGCGCCCTGAGCGGAGCTCAGGGGATCGCGATCCTGGCCCTTCTGGTGGCCGTGGGGTCCTTGGCTTACATGTTCCTCGGCGGTGCGGGAGGCTGACGGAAAGGCGGGCGGGGAGGGAACTGTTCCCTCCCCGTTTTGCTGTCCCCCCACATAAATGTTATATTCATCACAAAGATGCGGAGGTTCAGGTTATGAAAAGGCCTGAGGACTTCGGCCGTATGGAAGTGCATGATGACAAGGGGGTTAGCTACCCCCTCCCTCTTTTTGAGGCCCGCCCCGAAAATATGGAGCCGCGTTCGGAGAAGCCCGTGCGGGTGTTTCAACTCCCCCTCTTCGAGGAGACATGAGGACCTACATCAAGAACCTCACCATCCAGGGGTTCAAGTCCTTCGGGAAGAAAACCTCCATCCCTTTTTACCCCGGGTTTACCGCCATCGTGGGGGAAAACGGGACCGGGAAATCCAACATCCTGGACGCCATTACCTTCGTGATGGGGTATCGCTCCCGGGCCCTCAGGGCCGGGAGGATCGAACATCTCCTCTACACTAACCCCAAGAAAGGCACGGTCCCCGAGGCCGAGGTCTCCTTGGTCCTCGACAACTCCTCCGGCGCCTTCGACGAGCTCCTCCCCGAGCACACCGATGAGGTGATCCTCTCCCGCCGCATCACTGCTACCTCCTCCACCTACCGGATCATGGGCAAGGTGGTCCCCGCGGGAGATGTGGAGCGGCTGCTTTCCTTGGGGGGGATTGAGCCCGGAGGGCACTACATCGTGGAACAGGGCATGGTCACGGAAGTCCTCGAGCGCTCTCCCAGACGTCGACGGGAGCTCATCGAAGAGGTGGCAGGGATTGCCGCTTACGAGGAGCGCAAGGCCAAGGCCATCGCGGAGCTGGCCCAGGTGAAGGAGAGGCTCAACGCCTCCCGGATCTTGCTCGCCGAGCGGCGCCGTCACCTGGTGGAGCTTCACCGCGAACGGGAGGCAGCCCTCAAGTACCGGGAGCTCGAGGCGGAAAGGGAGCGGGTCCTCGCCACCCTGAAGTACCTCCGCTTCCGGGAGCTGAAGGAAGCCGAGGCCAAGGTCAAGGAGGAGCTCCGTCGCTACAAGAAGGAAGCCGAGGCCCTGGCCGAGGAAGTGGCGTCCCTCGACCGCAAGGTGGAAGAGATCGAGTGGGAGCTCAGGGAAAAGGAAACGGAGGCCGGGGAGCCCGGAAGTGACCGCGAGGTGTTACAGCTTGTCCAGCGGGTGGAGCGGCTGCGAGGGGAGCTAGCCGCCAAGGAAGCGGAGGCCAAAGCCAAGGAGCGGGAGATCCGCTCGCTCGTCGAGGCCCTGGAGGAGATAAAGCGCCTTTCCCCCCCTCCCCGCCGCATCCCCGAGGCGGTTCAGGAGATCCTCTCCCTGGGTTGGGACGGGGTCGTCGGGATGCTGGGGGACCTGGGGGAAGTGGACACGGAGCTCCAAGTGGCCCTGGAGGCGGCTCTGGGGGGACATGCCCACGATATCGTGGTGTCCACCCGGGATGTGGCCCTGGAGTGTCTGAGGTACCTGAAGGAGAACGAGATCGGCCGCGCCCGGTTCCTCCCCCTGGACAAACTTTCCCCACCCCCCATCTCCCCCAAGGCGAAGGGGCTTTTGGGGCGGGAGGGGGTCCTTGGGCTTCTGGTGGAGCTTTTGCGCTGCGATCCCGAGGTGGTGCCCGCGTTTCAGTACGTGCTCGCGGACACGGTGGTGGTGGAGTCCCTGGAGGTACTGCGGGACGTGTTGGGGGTGCGGGCGGTGAGCCTGGACGGGGATCTGCTCGAGCGGGGCGGTGCCATATCCGGGGGGTTCCGCCGGAAGCGTGTCCCCCGGGGGCCGGACCTCTCCGGCCGGGAGGCCCAGATCCAGCGCCTGCGGGAGGAACTCACCCGGCTGCGAGGGGAGATCGCCCGGCTCCAGCGGGAGGCCCGGGAAGCGGAGGAGGAGCTCCACCGCGCGAGCCTCCGCCAAGCCCAGCGCAAGAAAACCCGTTCCAAGCGGGAGGAGGAGCTTTCGGCCCTCAGGGAGCGGCGGAAGGAGGTCTACCGGGCGCTGGAGCGGGCCCGCAGCATGCACGCCCGCTACGAGCGGGAACTGGGGGAGATCCAGGGGAAGCTGGCCCTGATCGGCGAGGCCCCGGAGCCGAGTGAACCGGTCGAGGGATCGGTCAACGCCCTCCAGTCCCGCCTCCGGGAGCTGGAATCCCAGCTCTCCTCGTTCGGGCCGGTGAACATGCGGGCCATCGAGGAGTACGAAGCGTACCTTTCGGAGTTCCAGGCGTTCAAGGAGAGGGTTCAGACCTTAGAGCGGGAGAAGCGGGAGATCGAGACCCTGATCGCCGACATCGAGCGAAAGAAAAAGGAGCGTTTCCTCTCCACCATGGAGGCGGTGTCGGCGGAGCTCAACCGCCGGTTCGTGCAGCTTTTCGGCGGGGGGGAAGCGGGGCTTTCCCTAGAGGACCCGGAGGACCTCTCCTCGGGGCTCTTGGTGCGGGCCCGTCCTCCCGGGAAAGAACCCAAGCTCCTGGACGCCCTCTCGGGCGGGGAGAAGACCCTGGTGGCGATCGCGTTTATCCTCGCGCTTTCGGCGGGGAAGCCGGCCCCCTTCTACCTCTTCGACGAGGTGGACGCGGCGCTAGATAAACCCAACTCGGAAAGGCTGGCGGGGTTACTCAAGGAGATCGCCCGGGAAGCCCAGGTGATCGTGATCTCCCACAACGAGGAGCTCATCCGGCACGCCGACCGGGTGTACGGAGTGACCATGCGGGGCGGCTCCTCCCACGTGGTGGCGGTGGAGTTGGTGGGAAATGCGCGTTGAGATATCCCCGGAGCGGCTAGCACGGGCGGACTGGGAGACGGTGCTCAGGGCCCTGACCGCCGACATGGATCCCTGGGACATCGACATCGTGGAGCTGGTGCGGCGGTTCCGGGAGTACCTACAGGAAGTCCGGGCCCTGGAGCTGGAGGTCCCGGGGCGGATGTTGCTGGTGGGGGCGGTGCTTTTGCGGCTCAAGTCAGAGGTTTTGCGGGAGCTCAACGGGCGGAACGGCAACGGAAACGGACACCACACAGAGGACCTCGCCCTGGCCGCGGAGGAAGCGGACTTCCTCCCCGAGGAGGGGGTGTACATCGCCCCAGAGCTCCGGCTCCCGGTGGTGCGGCGTCCCCGCCGGAAGGTAACCCTGGCGGAGTTGGAGCGGGCCCTCAGGGCCGCGTTGGCCCAGGAAAAACAAAAAAAACGCAGGGGGAGGAAACGCACAAAGCCAGAGGTGCCGGTCCCCCAGGGGGAGCCCTTCTCCGTGCGAGCCAAGCGCCTCTTCAAGCGCCTCCTTGCCATGCTCAACGGCAAACGCGAGGTCCCCTTCCGGATGCTCCTTTCCCAGGAGGACCCCGGGGAAGTGGTAGCCAGGTTCATGGAGCTTCTGCACCTGGACGCAGAGGGCAAGGTGGTGCTCACCCAACGGCGGTTCCTGGGGGAGCTGATCGTGCGGGTCACGGAAGATGGGAAACGTAAAGGCCGCCGTTGAGGCGGCGCTTTTTGTGGCCACGAAGCCCCTGTCCCTGGAGGAACTCTCGCGGGTTCTCCGCTTCCCTGCCGAAGAGATCTATGCCGCTCTGGAGGAGATCGCCGCGGAGCTCGAGCGCGAGGGCAAGCCCTACCGGTTGGCCAGGAAATCGGGGGGGTACCTCCTCGAGCTCTTGGAGGAGTACGCGGACCTCGTGCGCCCCCTGGCTCCGGGAGGGGACATCCCCGAGCCAGTGCTCAGGACCCTGGCCCTGATCGCCTACCGGGGCCCCATCACCCAGGCGGAGGTGGTGAAGATCCGGGGGCAGCGGGCCTACGCCCACATCCGGGAGCTGATCGACCGGGGGTTCGTGCGGGCGGAGCGGAAGGGTCCCACCAAGGTCCTGGAGGTGACAGAGGAGTTCCTGGAATACTTCGGCCTCGAATCGCCCGAAGATTTCCGCGCCTGAGGGATCCTTTGCGGATGTACTTTTGGAGAGGTGATTTGTGTGATCGTGAATACATCGAGGCCGTGCTGGCCCGGGCCAAATACGAGCTTCTGCGGGACGAAGAGGAGCCTTATTACGGGGAGATCCCCGAATTGAAGGGCGTGTGGGCCACCGGGAGGACCTTGGAGGAGTGTCGGAACAACCTACGGGAAGTTCTGGAAGGTTGGATCGTGATTCGCCTTCAGAGGGGTTTGGATATCCCCCGGATCGGAGGACGTTCCATTAGGCCGCCGGAGAAGCTCGAGGTTGGGAACTAGGCCCGGTCCGGTAAGCTGGCGGGACTCGGTGCGTGGGTAGTGACGTGGATATCGTGATGGTGGTGGTGCGCTCCGATAGCCCTTTCATCCGCCGCGCCGCGTCCTTCCCTTACGAAGAGCTCCCCGTGCCCGCCAATCCCTTGGTGTACACTCCCGAAGAGTGGGCGAAGCTCCCAAAGGTTTCAGAATACGCCTGGAGCGGGAAACGATTTGGGGTATACGAACGTCAGTCGCAGGCCACTAGCGCCCTCTCCGGCTCGCCCACCAGCCGCCGCTTCCACGTGCCCCGGAGGAGCCAAAGATAAAGCCCCAGGCCTCCCAGATAGTTGCTGAGGGACATGCCGATCCAAAGCCCCAAGGGACCCAACCCCAGGGCGTAACCCAGCGCCCAAGAAGAGAAGATCCTCAGGCCCCAAAGGCGCGCTACAGAAAAGACCATGGGAGGGACGGTGTTCCCCGCACCCCGGAAGACCGAGCTCGTGGCCGCGAACAGGCCGAAGAACGGCACCGAGAACCCGAAGATCCCCAGGAACCTTTTGCCTTCGGCGATCACCGCGGAGTCGCCGATGAAGACGCGGTAGAGGGGTTCCCGCAAAAGGAAGGCCGCCACCGAGACCACGCACAGAAAGGCCACCGTGCTCCGGATCCCCCGGTGGGCGATCTCCTCGGCCCGGTCGAACTGACCTGCCCCCAGGTTCTGTCCCACCATGGTGAGGAGGGCGGTAGTAGCGCCCCAGATGGCCACGTTGAGGAAGTGGATGATGCGTTGGCCGATCCCGTAGGCCGCTACCACCACGGTGCCGAACCCGGCCACGAGCCCCATCAAGACCACGAAACCGAGCGATGTGGCCATATGGTCCACCGCATTGGGGGTCCCTACCCGGAGGATCCTCGCGATTTCGTGCCAGCGGGGAAGGAGCCAGCGTGCCCGCAGCCGCACCCCCACCTTCCCGGTGGAAAGGAGCCACACCCCAACACAAGCGGCTACCCCCCGGGAGATCACGGTGGCCAGGGCCGCCCCCGCCACCCCCAGTTCCGGGAACGGACCCCACCCGAAGATGAGGAACGGATCCATGACCGCGTTGGCAACCACGGAGGTGCCCATGAGGTACATGGGGGTGCGGGTATCACCCACCCCCATCAAAAGCCCCGTGAAGGCGAAAGTGCCGAACATGAGGGGAAAGCCCGCGGAGACGATCCGCAGGTAGGACACGGCCAGGGGGTATATCTCCGATGGCGTCCCCATGAGGCGGAGGATCGCCGGGGCTGCGCCCCAACCTACGGCGCCGGCTAAGGCAGAAAGAAGGAACAGAAAAGAAAAAACCTGGGTGCCGGCCCGATCCGCCCCCTCCCGGTCTCCAGCCCCGGTGTATTGGGCCACGATGGCCGATCCCGCGATCTGAAACCCGATCCCCAACGACATGAAGGTGAAGATCACCGGCCACGCCACCGTGGGGGCGGAGAGGGCTTCGGTGGAGAGCTTCCCCAGCCAGAAGGCATCGATCAGATTGTAAAGGGCTTGCAGGGCGTTGGAGACCATCACCGGCCAGGCCAGCACCAGCATAGTTTTTAAGACCGGCCCCTCGAGGATACGTTCGCGCAATTTCCCCCCTTCTCGCGAATAGCAATTCTATCCGAAATCCTCGGGATGCTGAGCGCAAAGGATTTTTGAGTATTATCATGGCTGTGAAGGGCCTGAAAGAGGAAATCGAACGTGTGCTCATTACCCCCGAGGAGATAGCCGCCCGGGTCCGGGTCCTGGGGCAAGAGATCGCCCGGGACTACAGAAACGGCGCGGCAAAGGATCCGTACGGGAGGCCCCTCCTTGTAGTGGGGATCCTGAAAGGTGCCATACCCTTCCTCGCCGATTTGATCCGTGCCGTGGATCTTCCTTTGGAGTACGATTTCATGTCCGTCTCAAGCTATCGCAACGGGACAAGCCCCGGGGAAGTGCGGATCATAAAGGATCTGGATCGCTCCATCTCCCAGCGAGATGTGCTTATCGTGGAAGATATCGTGGACACCGGCAATACCCTGGATCACATCCTGCGCCTTTTCCGCGCCCGTGCGCCCGCCAGCGTCCGGGTCTGCACCCTCATCGACAAGCCCGTCCGCCGCGAGGTGGAGGTCCCGGTCCACTACGTGGGCTTCACCATTCCCGAGAACGTGTTCGTGGTGGGCTATGGCCTCGATTACGCCGAGCTCTACCGAAACCTCCCCTTCATCGGGGTACTGAAGCGAGAGATCTACGAGGAGGCGCGCGTTGCGAACCGATGAAGCGTTGCGATTGGCGTTGGAGCTTTCCGGCCTCACGGAGGTCCCGGCAGATTCCGGGGTTTTAGTTCCCGGTGAGTTGGGAAAGACGGCGCTCTTCGCCATCGACGTGGGAGTGGGGGATCTCCTTTTGGCGCGAGAACTCGGGGCCACGGGGGTGATCGTCCACCATCCCCCCGGAGGACAGCCCCGGCTCCGCTGGCACGAGGTCCTCTGGCGCCACGTGGACCTCCTGGTTTCGTACGGAATCCCGGAGGAACAAGCGAGGAAAGCGGTGGAAGAGCTGGTGAGGGAGTTCGCCGCCCGGGACCACGCCGCCAACTACCCCCACGTCCCCGCGGCGGCGGAGGCCTTGGGGATCCCGCTTGTGGGAATCCACACGCCGTTGGACGAGATAGGACGGAAACGCCTGGTGGAGGCCGTGGGGAAGGTCTCCCCGGAAGCGACCGTGGAGGAGCTGGTTGCGAGGCTAAAGAAGTACGAGGAGTTCGCTTCCGCAGCCACCGAAATAGAGATCCGACTCGGATCCCCAAAGAACCGGATTGGAAAAGCGGGGGTGTTCCACGGCGCCGGGACCAACGGTGGGTATCCCGTGGCTGCGTGTGCTTTCAAGCACGGAATCGACACCGTAATTTACATCCACTGTGCCGACTCCGCCGTCCGCAGGCTCGCCGAGGAATTCCCGAACAAGAACCTAATCGTAGTAGGCCACATCGCCGCCGATTCCCTGGGGATCAACCCCTTCCTCTCGGCCTTGCGGGAGCGGGGATTAGAGATCATCACCTTAGACGTGGTAGGGGCTTGAACGGGTTCGTTTTCATATCGGCCTCACTCCCTTGAGAGTGAGGGCGTCCGTGCTTTGGGAGAGGATGTAGAGATGGGTGGAGTGTTGACCTTCATCTTGGCCGGCGGCAGGGGGGAAAGGTTACATCCCCTGACCCGGGACCGCACCAAGCCTGCCGTGCCCTTCGGGGGTGTGTATCGGATCATTGACTTCACCCTCTCCAACTGTCTCCACTCCGGGCTCCGCCGGATCTACGTCCTCACCCAGTACAAATCCCTCTCCCTCGAGCGCCACATCCGGTTGGGCTGGAGCATCTTCAACCCCGCTATGGGGGAGTTCATCGCCCCGGTGCCCCCGCAGCAGCGCACCGATGGAGCCGACTGGTACCGTGGGACCGCGGACGCCATCTGGCAGAACTGGTATTCGGTGGAGCGGTATACCTACGAGTGGGGGGAGCCGGAGACCATCCTCGTCCTCGCGGGCGATCACGTCTACAAAATGGACTACCGCGAGATGCTCCGCTTCCACCGGGAGGCCGGGGCCGACCTCACCGTGGCAGCAATTCGGGTACCCCGGGACGAGGCCCGCAGCCGGTTCGGGGTGTTCGCGGTGGGCGGGGATGGCCGGGCCCTTTCCTTCCAGGAGAAGCCGGAGGACCCGACCCCGGACCCGGACGATCCGGGGATGTGCTTGGCCTCCATGGGGATCTACGCCTTCTCCCCCAAGGCCCTGGAAGGAGCCCTGCGGGCCGACGCCGCCGACGCGGATTCCTCCCACGATTTCGGGCGAGACGTCATCCCCGGAATGTTGGCCGAGGGGAGGGAAGTGTTTGTCTTCCCGTTTGAGCGGGCCAACCGCAATCCGACCCCCTACTGGCGGGATGTGGGGACGCTGGACTCCTTCTGGGAAGCCCACATGGACCTCGTGGCGGTGGTCCCCCGGTTCGACCTCTACGACCGATCCTGGCCCATCCACACCTACCGGGAGCCCTGGCCCCCGGCCAAGACGGTGCACGACGAACCCCGAAGGAAGGGGATAGCCCTCAACTCCCTCCTCTCCCCCGGGTCCATCGTCTCGGGGGGCACCGTGGTCCGGTCCGTGCTCTCCCCAGGAGTCAAGGTCCACAGTCACGCCCGGGTGGAGGAGTCGGTTCTCTTTTCGGGGGTTGAGGTGGGGCGGGGAGCGGTGATCCGGCGGGCCATTATCGACAAGAACGTAAAGGTTCCGGCAGGTTTCACACTCGGGGAGGATCTGGAAAAGGACCGGGCGAGGTTTCACGTAACCGAAAGGGGGATCGTGGTGATACCGAAGGAAGAGATACTGTGAAAGGAGGTAAGGGATGCCGGAATTGCGACGCGGTCCCATAACCGATCGTTGGGTGATCATCGCCCCTGAACGGGCCAAGCGCCCCACCGACTATCGCACCGACCCTCCCAAAAAGGACGATCCGGCGAAATGCCCCTTCTGCCCGGGGAACGAACACATGACCCCGCCTGAGATCTACCGAGTACCTGGGAGGGAAGGGGGCTGGGCGGTGCGGGTGGTGCCGAACAAGTTTCCCGCCCTCACCTCATATCCTGAGCTCGGCCGGGAAGCGGTGGTGGGTTTCTTCGACAAGATGAACGGAGTAGGAGCACACGAAGTAGTGATCGAGACCCCAGACCACGAAGCGGACCTCGCCGACCTCCCTTTGGAACACGTGGTGAGGGTGATAGAGACGTATGTGGCGAGGCTCCGAGAATTGATGGCGAACCCCTGGCACCGCTACGTCCTCCTTTTCAAAAACCACGGTCCACAGGCAGGGGCGTCCCTTTCCCACGCTCACTCCCAGATCATCGCCACCCCGGTCACCCCCAAAGACGTGAGGGACAGGCTGGAAGCGGCCCGGGATTACTACGCCAAGAAAGAGCGCTGCATCTTCTGTGACATGCTGTTAGCGGAGCTTCGGTTGGGGGAGAGGATCGTGGAGGAATTGGACGGCTACATCATCTGGGCTCCCTTCGATTCGCGCTTCCCCTTCGAGGTCCACATCTACCCGCGCTACCACTCCCACGACTTCACCCAGATAACCCCCGAGCACATCCGGGGCCTGGCGCGGGCCCTGAAGCGCACCTTGGGGAAGCTCAAAGCCCTTTTGGGAGATCCGCCGTTCAACTTCGTGCTCCAGAACGCCCCCAACCCCGTTCCCCGCCCCGGCCGGCCGGATTACTGGGCCACGCTGCAATACGACTACCACTGGCACATCGAGATCATCCCGCGGCTGACCCAGGTAGCGGGCTTCGAGTGGGGCACCGGTTTCTACATCAACCCCATGCCCCCCGAAGAGGCGGCACGGTACTTGCGGGAGGCGGAACCGGTCGGCGCCTAAGGTGCAAACGTTGGCCGAGGGCGCTATCCTTGCGGGATCCAAAAAACGAGGAGATTCAGGAGGTGTGACGTGGAAAGGGTGGAGATATCCGCGGGAAAGCTGAGGGGGCTCCTCAGGCTGGCTGACGACGAGGGACGCTTCCGCATGATGGCCATCGACCAGCGGGGATCCCTCAAGCGCATGATAAAGAAAGCCACCGGGGAAGAGGCTACCTACGAGGACCTGGCCCAGATCAAGAAGCTCATCGTCAAGGTCCTCTCCCCCTACTCCAGCGCTACCCTGATCGACCCCGGGTACGGGTATCCCATCGCCGCCAAGTACCTGCCCCCTGAGGTGGGGCTGCTTTTGGCGGTGGAGGAGACGGGGTATTTGGCCTCCGGAGCCGGGGAAAAGGAGCGGAAGACCCGGCTCCTGGAAGGTTGGGGAGTGGAGAAGGTCAAGCGGGCCGGCGCGGATGGAGTGAAACTCCTCTTGTATTACCGCCACGACGGCTCCCCGGAGGTAGTGGAGCACCAGCAAAAGATCGCCAAGGCGGTGGGCGAAGAGTGCGCCAAGTACGATATCCCCTATGTGCTGGAGATCGTCTCCTACCCCTTCAAGGAAGACGAGGACAAGGACTCCCCCGTCTACGCCAAAAGGAAGCCGAAACTCGTCTTCGACTACGTGGCCGAGTTCGCCAAGCCCGAGTACAAGGTGGATGTCCTCAAGGTGGAGTTCCCCGCCGACCTCAAGTACTGCAAGGAGTACGCGGACGGGGCCTTCGACGGAGTGAAACGGGAACCGGTATACAACCTCTCCGAGGTGGAGGATTTCTGCCGGGAGGTGACGAAGCTCTCCAAGGTCCCCTGGGTGATCCTCTCGGCAGGGGTGGGAATCGAGGAATTTCTAGAGGAGGTGGAGATCGCCTCCCGGTGCGGGGCCTCGGGGTTTTTGTGTGGTCGGGCCCTGTGGAAGTACTGTGTGGATTACTACCCGGATCTCGATGCGGTGGAGCAGTGGCTCGAGACAGGGGGTACCGAGAACTTCAGGAAACTCTATGCCGCATCGGAAGCGGCAACCCCGTTCTGGGATACTGAGGCCTTCAAGGGCTTCCCGAATGTAGAGCTCAGGGGAGCTGGCCCTAACTGGTACAAGGATTATCCCGGCTTCGGAAGCTGAAGGAGGTAAGGGATGCGGATCGGGGTACTTACCGGAGGCGGCGACTCCCCGGGGATAAACGCGTGCCTTCGGGCCATCGTGCGCAAGGCCCATGAGGAAGGAGTTGAGGTAATCGGCTTCCAGGACGGCTGGAGGGGACTGCTCGATGACCTTCCCATGCCCCTGGGCTTGAAGGAGGTCTCGGGGATCCTCCCCCAGGGGGGGACCATACTGGGTACCTCCCGCACCAACCCGTTCAAAAAGGTCAAGAAGGACGGGGAAACGGTGTGGGAGCGTACCGATAAAGTAGACAAGGTCCTCGCCACCTTCGAGCGCCACGAGCTCGACTGTCTGATCGCCATCGGGGGCGACGATACCCTGGGGGTAGCGGCCCATCTCATCCCGGAGGGGATCAGGGCCGTTGGCATCCCCCAGACCATCGATAATGACCTTTGGGGCACCGATTATTCCATTGGTTTCCCCACCGCCCTCTCCATCGTCACCGAGGCCTTGGACCGCCTCCACACCACCTCCCATGCCCACCACCGGGCGATGATCGTGGAGGTGATGGGGAGGGATGCAGGCTGGATCGCGGTGCTGGGCGGCATGGCCGGTGGGGCCGACGTGATCCTGATCCCCGAGCGCCCCTTCTCAGTGGCGGACGTGGTGGCGCGCCTAAAAAAACGGCTTGAGCTGGGAAAGAGATTCTCCATCATCGTGGTAGCGGAGGGCGCACGGCCGGTGGAGCTGGGGGGAAAACAGGTCACCCAAGGGGAGGTGGATGCCTTCGGCCACGTGCAGCTGGGGGGGATTGGATACTGGCTCGCCGCGCGCCTGAGGGAGCACAAAGACGAGCTCGCCCTTACCCCCCGGGTGACGGTGCTGGCGTACCTCCAGCGCGGGGGCATCGCCACCGCGTTCGACAGGCTCTTGGCCATTCGCCTCGGGGTGAAGGCGGTGGAGTTCGCCCTCGAGGGCAAATCCGGGGTGATGGTGGGACTCCAGGGGGAGCGGGTAGTGCCCGTCCCGTTGGAGGAGGTGGCGGCCAACTCCCCTAGGCTTGTGCCCGACGAGCTCATCGAGCTCGCGGAGATATTCTATTGAGGGCGGGTGATGTGTGATGCGTAGGGCGTTATTGGCGGTCCTCCTCGTCTCTTTCATCGTCATCGCGGCACCGAAGAAGACGGGCTTGTTCGCACCGTTGGAAGAGATCTACGAGCTCATCCGCTATTACTACTACCGGGTCGAGGACGTGACCGAGAAAGACCTCCTGTATGGGGCGATGAAGGGGATGGTGGAGGCGCTGGGCGATCCCTACTCGGTCTTCTTCACCCCCGAGGAGTACCAGAAATGGCAGGAGGCAGTGGAAGGCGAATACACCGGGGTGGGGATGGAGATCGCCATCAAGAAAGGGAAGGTGACCGTGGTAACGCCGTTCCCCGACACCCCGGCCTATAACGCGGGCATCCGCTCCGGGGACTGGATTAAGGCCGTGGACGGAGTCCCCACCGAGGGCTTGACCTTGGAGGAGGTCTCCTCCATGATCCGGGGCCCCGAGGGGACGGAAGTGACCCTCACCGTGGTGAGTCCGGAGGGGGAGGAGCGGGAAGTGACGCTGGTCCGGGCCCGCATCGTGATCCAGCCCGTCCTTTCCGAGTACTGGGAAGACAAGAAGATCGCGTATATCCGCATCATCCTTTTCGCCGAGCGGACCCCGGCGGAGGTGGGAAAGGCCCTTTATACCCTGCCTCTGGATGAACTCAATGGGATCATCTTGGATCTGCGCAACAACCCCGGTGGGCTCCTCTCCTCGGCGGTGGACGTGGCCAGCTTCTTCGTGGACGAGGGGGTAATCCTCTACGCTCAGGGGCCGGTGTACGGCTTCCGCCCCTACTATTCCCGGGGAAACGCATTCCCCAACTTGCCTTTGGCGGTATTGGTCAACGAGGGGACCGCCTCGGGGGCGGAAATCGTGGCCGGGGCCATCAAAGACCACGGGGTGGGGGTCCTGGTGGGGAGGAAGACCTTCGGAAAGGGCGCGATCCAGCAGATCGTGCGGGAATTCCCTGATGGGAGCGCCCTCAAGCTCACCACCGGGGAGTACCTGACCCCGGCGAAACACCGGGTCCACGATGTGGGAATAGAGCCCGACATCCCGGTGGAATACGATCCCGATGCCGAGGGGGACCCGGATATCGATGCCGCGGTGGAGTGGATCCTCTCCCAAGTGAAGGAAAAGGAGCCCGTGAGTACCCCCTAGCTGGGCCCAAAGGGCCTTATTATCGGAAAAAAGGGCGCCTTTGGCGCCCTTTTTTAACCCATGACGTGTCACCTGTCACAGAATTTGGTGCGAAGGGCGGGAGTCGAACCCGCACGCCCTTACGGGCACTGGCTCCTAAGGCCAGCGCGTCTGCCAATTCCGCCACCTTCGCAGCACTCATATTTTATCCCGAAAAGGGTCCCGAGGCAGCTTGGACCTCGCCGCAAGCCATACCCGAGGCGCGAGGGGACAATCGCGGCTAGTGCGGGAAAGGTTCGCGGATATAATGGGACTACTTTGGCGGCCAGATATTTGGTTGGGCGGATGGTGGGCATGTTCAGAAGCCACGGGCTCAATCCCAAACTATTTTTGGCCCTGTTCCTCCTGCAGATATCCATCAGGGCCCTCTTTTACCTGCCCCAGGTCGAAGCGGGAAAGCTCCCCTCCTTGATCGCCTTGCGGCTTCTGGCCTTGGCAGGCCCGCTTTATATCATGGTTAAAGGAAAACGGATCGCTCCGGTCCTTAATCTATCCCTCATCCTCGGGTGGTCCCTGAAGACGGCGTGGGAGGTGTGTTACTTCGTGTACCTCTGAATACCTCCTTCCCCGACTGGGGTACCGGGGAACGGTGGGTTACACTCCTTCTCCCATGAGGACCGCGGTGGAAAAAACAAAAAACGGCATCGCGAAGCAGATCGTTCCCCTGGCCATGGCACTGGCCTCCTCCTACACCGCCGGCTCGGCCATGGGGATGCTCCTCCAGCTTTACCTCAAGTACCTCGGGGCCTCGCATATCCTCATCGGCATGGGAACCAGTGCCCGCTCCTTGGGAAGCGTGTTGGGAGGCGTTGTCATGGGGAGGTTGTCCGATCGGTTCCCCCACAAATTCCTGCTCCTTTCCGCCATGGGGTTGGGGGTGGTGGGAATAGTGGGCCTGGCCCTCCTTCCCCCGGCGTCCCTGGCCATCGGGGCCGGGTTCCTGCGGGCCTTCGCCGGGGCAGGGCTCGCGGCGGTGGCCATGGCCCTCATCTCGAGCTTGAGCTCCGCCCGGAACCGCGGGCGGAACCTCTCCTACATCACCGCCTCCCGCTCGGCGGGACTCATGTTCGGGAAGCTGGCCGCCGGGGCGCTTCTTGGGTGGCTGGGCTTCCGCGGAAGCTTTTCCTCGCTTGCCTTGCTGCCCTTATTTGGCCTCGCCGTCCTCCTCCCGCTTCCCCATGCCCAGATCGAGCGCGACCACACCAGGCGGGCCGGGTTCCGCTTGCTCCTTGAGAGCGGTTTTTTGCCCCTCTTTGTCGGGGCCCTTCTGCGCCAGATGGGCACCACGGGGTTCTTCGCGTTTATCTACGTCTACATGGCCGAGCTCGGGATATCTCCGGGGACGATGGGGGCCCTGGCGGCCCTAAACCACGCCGTCCAAGTAGTGGGGATGCTCCTTTTCGGCCGCATCAGCGACGCCATCGGAAGGAGGGCCGTTTTCCTCACTGGGTTCGGCCTCTCGGTGTTGGTTCCGTTGGTATTCGCGATCTCTCGGGATCCATTGGGGATCGGGCTCGGATTTGCGCTGCTTGGGATCGCGTTCAGCTCCCTGTACATCGGTTCCACCGCGCACCTTGGGGATCGGGTCCCTATAGAGCGCCAAGGGGAGATCCTGGGGCTCTTCGACTCCAGCCGCGCCCTCGGGGGGATGTTCGGCCCCCTCCTCTCCGGCGCCCTGGCCACGCCCTTCGGCCTCAAGGGGGCGTTCCTGGCCATGGCGGGGGTGAGCGCGCTGGGGTTCGCTTCGGTCCTCTTCTGCCGAGGGCCTAGAGGCGCCGCGCGCTCAGGATGATCCGCTGTTTCGTGAGGAAAAAGCGGGCCGCAACAACTGAACCCGCGAAAACCAAGCCACCTGCGGCCATGTTGGCGTAGGCGAATGCCCAGCTCGCGAACTCAAGCCCCAACCGGGGAAGGATATTGGAAATGGCGATCACCACCACTACCACAGCAAGCGAGGCCAGATTGGGATTTGCCACCAAAAGCCCTATTAGGTTTACCAACGCCGCGAGCCCAAGCCCGAGCACGGGGACCCCGAGGAGCACCGTGGCCAATATGGGGGCCGGGAGGAAAATCTCCCCCACCGCGGGGACGATGGCGGTAACGTTGAGAGCCCAGAGGATCCCCAGGGTCACCGGAACCCCCACCACCAACGCGGGCAGGAAACAGGCCACCACTTTGGCCCACCAAAGGGCTGTTTCGCGGATCGGCGCCGCGAGCAGCGTCTCCATCGCCCCCTTCGCCTTCTCCTGCGTAAGGGTGCCCACCCCAAGCATCACCCCGAGGAAGACCACGCACAAAAGGGAAACGAGGTAGCCCGAAAGTCCCAGGGCGTTCCCCACCCACGGCCTCACCACGTCCCAATCCGCCCGGGCCAAAAGCTCTTGGAGCGTCCCCCTCATAGCAAAGAAGACGGGCACAATGCCTATTGCGACGACGGCGACGCCGATGAGGCCTTGGCGGTGGCGGAGGTTCGCGCGGAGGGAATGGACCGCGATCACAAGGAAGCCGCTCATGCCTCCTCCGCCATTATCTCCCGGTAGAGCTCCTCCAGTGAAGTCCGCGCCCGGCGTACTGCCTCGATCTCGATCCCCATACCCTCTAGGGAGGAAACGAGCTCCCCTAATCCCACCTCCCGGGGCTCGAAGAGAAGCGTCCCGCTTTCTTCTCCCACGAAGCCCAATTCCATTCGGGAGTGTAGCCTTTCGACGAGCTCGGGGGACAAGGGCTCCGCCGGCTCCACGACGTAACCAGTCTTGTCTCCTCGCATGAGCTCGCGCATATCCCCCTGCAACCGGATCTCTCCGTGATGGATGAGGGCGATCCGGTTACATAACCGCTCCACCTCGTCCAGGTTGTGAGAGCTCAGAAACACCGTCTTTCCTCCGCCCGCAAGCTCCCGGATGAGCTCCCGCACCTCCATTTGGCCCGTGGGATCGAGGCCCGCGGTGGGCTCGTCCAAGACCAAAAGCTCGGGGTCATGGAGGAGGGCCCTCGCCAGGGCCAGCCGCTGCCGCATCCCCTTGGAGAAGGTTCCCACACGATCCCCCTCTTTCCCCCCAAGTCCCACAAGCTCTAATAACTCCCCCACCTTGGGCCGGGAAACCCCGTAGAGCCGGGCAAACAACGCCAGGTTTTCCGCTGCCGTGAGGCCGTCGAAGAGGCCGTCGTTTTCCAACACGAACCCGATCCGCCGCCGGGCCTCCGGATCGGATGGGCGTCCGAACAACCGCACCTCGCCTCCGTCGGGAGGGAGGAGGTCTAAGAGCACCCGAATGGTGGTGGTCTTCCCGGCGCCGTTCGGCCCCAGGTACCCGAAAACATCCCCCACGTACACGGAAAAAGAAATCCCCCGGAGGATCAGCTTTCCCCCCAAGGATTTGTGGACCTCCCTGAATTCGAGGGCCGTATCCATCAAATGCCTTCCCTCTCGGGCCGCTGGACGAGATGGAGGGGCTCCCGCCTCACGAGGACTTTAGGTAAGTCCTCCATTCGCTTTATCAGGCGCTTGTACCCCTCGGCCGCCCGGGCGATGTCCCCAACTGATACGCGTTCGTCCGGCTGGTGGGCCAGGGCCTCGTCGCCGGGGCCGTAGCCGATGGTGGGAAGCTCGTATGTGCCCGCCGAAACGACTCCATCGGTGGAGAACTTCCACACCCGGAACGGAGGATGGCCCAGGGCGTGCCACGCCCACTGGACGAACCCCTCCCCGGGGTCGAAGTACCACGCGGGGTAGAAGTGCTCCACGGTGAAGGTTTCCCCAGTGTAGCTCCTCAACTCCTCCCGGGCGATGGCGGCCTCGAGATCCAGGTCCCGGTAGCTAGCTAGGACCGAGTCCCTGGTCTCGCCCACTACGATCCGGCGGTCTATCTCCACCACACAGCGGTCGGGAACGATGGGACCCCAGGTGGGGGTGTAGATAGAGGTGGGAGTATGAGTGCCGCTGCCCAACAGGGGATCGGAGGGAAGCTCCCGGGAAAGCGCCTTGGGCAGTTGCTTGACCATGAGGTTTATGGCGTTACGCCCAAGCTGCGGCATGGAGGCGTGGGCGGTCTTTCCCCGGGCCAGGAGCTTCACCACCGCTCGGCCCCGGTGCCCAATGGCGAGCCTCAGGTCCGAGGGCTCCCCCAATACCACCAGGTCCGGGACATCGATCAGGTCGAGCACCCGATCCAGCACCGCGCCCTCGGCGGTCTCTTCATGGGGGACATATACTAGGTACAGGGTCCCCCGGACCTGCTCCCGGGAGGCCACGGCCGCCGCGATCTGGGCCGCGATCCCCCCTTTCATGTCCACCGCCCCTCGCCCCCAAACGTAGCCCTGTTTCTCCTCCCCCGAAAACGGGGGCACCGACCAGGCCGCCTCGTCCCCTGCGGGCACAGTGTCCATGTGGCCCTCGAAGACGATGGTGGGCCCCTCGCCGCTTCTGATCTCGGCGATCACCGCCCCCAGGGGGCCCCGTTCCACCGGCATGTAACGCCTCAGCGTCCTCGTGAGGAATTCGGCCAAATCACCTTCATTACCGGAGAGGCTCTTTATGCGCACCAATTCCGCCGCTAACTCAACCGGATCGATCATCGCCTGTACCTCCGTCGAGATGGGATGAGCCAGCGACCCGCGAATTATAAAGGATCATCAACGTCCCAAATCGAGGACGGCGCTGGGGCGGTCGGGATACGTGAGGTAAAGGGCACCGTCCCAGCGGTCGAGATACCGGGCCACCGTCTCCAAGGCCAGATCCGGGCGGTTATTTTCCTGGGAGAGGTGGGCCAGGAAGATCGCCCCAGCTCCCTCGGAAAGCCCCGCCAGGGCTTCCCCCGCAGCATCGTTGGACAGGTGCCCGAACGGCCCGAGGATCCGGAGTTTAAGCGCCCACGGATACGGCCCCGAAAGCAGCATCTCCAGGTCGTGGTTGGCCTCGAATACCAAAGCCTCACAACCGGCAAGCTTCTCCAGGACGAGATCCGTGACCTCGCCCAGGTCCGTGGCGATCCCCAACCGCGTCTCCCCGTTCCCCAGCACCAACCCCCGGGGGGCGGCGGCATCGTGGGGCACGGGGAACGGGGCGATCCTAAGCCCCGAAAGCTCCACTTCCCCATCCAGGGGGATGGCCCGGCGGAACCGATGCCCCAAGGCCGCGAGGGTCCCGGGGCTGGCGACGATCGTCGTTCCCCGCCGATAAAGGGTCCGCAAGCCCCGGATGTGATCCGCGTGCTCGTGAGTGAGGACGAGGGCATCGATCCCTCCCAGTTCGAACCCGGCCCGCTTAGCCCGGGCCTTGATCTCCCGCCAGGAGAAACCCGCGTCCACGAGCACGTACCCCCGGGGGCCTTCTACTAGGATCGCGTTCCCGGAGGAGCCGCTCCCCAGCACACAGATCCTCAACAGCCCCCCTTCACTCCCGCCCCTCCGTGCCCAGGCCCCGCAGGGCCGAGAGGAGGTCGATGGGCACGGGGAAGACCACCGTGGTGGCGTTCTCGGTGGCGATCTCGGAAAGGGTCTGGAGGTACCGGAGCTGTAGGGCGCCGGGGGAGCGTTGCATGATCTCCGCGGCCTGGCGGAGCTTCTCCGCGGCCTGAAGCTCCCCTTCGGCGTTGATGATCTTGGAGCGCCGCTCCCGTTCGGCCTCGGCCTGGCGGGCGATGGCCCGCTGCATCTCCTGGGGGATCTTGACGTCCTTTATCTCCACCGTGATCACCTTGATCCCCCACGGATCGGTGTGCTCGTCGATGATCCGCTGGAGTTCTTGGTTGAGCTTCTCCCGCTCGGAGAGGATCTCATCGAGCTCCACCTTGCCCAGGACCGACCGCAACGTGGTCATGGAGATCTGGCGGGTGGCCTCGATGAAGTCCATCACTTGGACGACAGCGTCGGTGGGGTTCATCACCCGGAAGTAGACCACCGCGTTCACGTGTACCGGGACGTTGTCGCGGGTGATCACCTCCTGGGGCGGGACGTCCAGGGTGATGGTACGGAGGTCCACCTTCACCATCTTGTCCACGATGGGGATGATGAAGAAAAGTCCTGGGCCTTTGGCCCCCACCAGCCTCCCCAGCCGGAAGATCACGCCCCGCTCGTACTCTCGCACGATCTTGATGGCATTGGTCAGAAAAAGGACCACGATGGCGACTATCGCCGCTATTCCTATCAGGCTCATGGACACCCCCTTTAGGAGGGAAGGGAGATCCCGGCCGAAGGAGAGAGCAAAAGACAAAAGAGCCCACAGGAGGAGCTGGAACCACAACCCGCCTCTTCCCTTGGGCGCACCCTTTTCCCGTGGCACCGGCTCTCCCTTCCCGCCATGAAGTTCCCGTTATCATAAGCCCTGCAAGTGGGAAATGGCAATGGAAAGGAGGAGATGTGCGCACACCGTTGGTGGCGGCAAATTGGAAGATGAACAAGACCCAGGCCGAGGCGCGGGAGTACTGCCGCCGGTTCCGGGAGTTGGTGCCCCGGGATTTCCCGGTGGAACTCGTTCTCTTTCCCCCGTTCACTGCGTTGGCGGCGGTAAGGGAAGAGCTCTCGGGAACCGCCATCCGTTGGGGCGCTCAGAACGTCCATCCCGAACCCAAGGGCGCTTTCACCGGCGAGGTATCGCTCCCCATGCTCCTTGAACACGGGGTCTCCTACGTGATCGTGGGGCACTCCGAACGCCGTCACATCTTCGGGGAATCGGATGAGTTCATTGCCCGAAAGACAAAAGCGGTGTTGGGCGCGGGGCTTTCACCCATACTTTGCGTGGGAGAGCGGCTCGAGGAACGGAAAGCCGGGAAGGCGAGGAAAGTGGTGGAGGAACAGCTCTCGGCAGCCCTAGGCCATCTTACCCCGGAGGAAGCATCCCGGGTCGTTATCGCCTACGAGCCGGTGTGGGCCATCGGCACCGGGGTTCCGGCACACCCCGAGGACGCACAAGAGATGGCCAACTTTATCCGGGGCTGGCTCAAGGAGCGGTTCGGGAACGTGGCCGAAGGGATCCGGATCCAGTACGGCGGATCGGTAAAGCCCGCAAACGCCGGGGACTTCCTCCGGCTCCCGGATATCGACGGGGCGTTGGTGGGAGGTGCTTCCTTGGATCCCGATTCCTTCTTCTCCATCGCCAAGGAGGCCGTTCCATGAGGATCGCCTGGGCATTGATCTTGTTGGGTTTGTTGGCAGGAGGTGCCATGGCGGGCGGACCTTTCCCATCAGACTTCTTCCGGTATCTCGCGGATACCCGTGGTCAGGCCTCCTGGGAGCTTGTGCGCAAAACGGGCCTCATCCAAGAGATCCGGCTCCGCTCCCAGGTTTGGCGGGGCATTCCCTGGGAGCACCGCCTCTTCCTCTGCATGCCACAAGTCCCTGAGCTCAGCGACGCGGTCTTCCTCTACATCGGGGGCAATTACCGAGCCGGGGATGAGTTCCAGGGACTGGAGGTGGCCCACAAGATCCGGGCCCCGGTGGCCCTGCTCTTTGGGGTCCCGAATCAACCCCTGTTCGACCGGTGGGAGGACGACCTCATCGCCTACACCTTCCGCCGTTACATCGAGGAGGGGGATCCCGATTGGCCGCTCCTTTTTCCCATGGTGCGCAGCGTCCTTTCGGCCATGGAGGCCCTGGAGGAGTACATGGGGGAGCGGGGCGTTTCCCTCCGGGGCTTCGTGCTTTCCGGGGCCTCCAAGCGCGGCTGGACCACCTACCTTTCGGCCGCGGCGGCCCCGGAGAAAGTGTTGGGGATCGCGCCGCTTGTGTTCGACATCCTGAACATCGAGGCACAGGTGGGGCACCAGATCTCCTTCTGGGGGGATGTCTCGCCCCGCATCTCCCCGTATGTGGCGGAGGGGCTCCTGGCGGGCCAGGGCGATCCCCGGTGGGTCAAGCTCCTTTGGCTGGTGGACCCCTATACCTACCGGTACCGGCTCACCATGCCCAAGCTGCTTGTCCTCGGGGCCAACGATCATTACTGGCCTATAGACGCCCTCTCCCTCTACTGGGACGGCCTCCCCGCGCCCAAGCACGTGCTTTACGTCCCCAACGCGGGCCACTCCCTGGGGGACGAAGAGCGGGTGATCGGGAGCCTGGTGGCGTTTTCCCGGGCGGCGATGGAGGGGAAGGGGCTCCCCGGGATCGAGCCCACGCTCGGGGTCGGGCCCGATGAGACGAAGCTCACGGTGGAGGTGAGCCCCGAGCCCGTAGAGGCGCGGCTCTGGTACGCTCAAAACCACGTACGCGACTTCCGCGAAGTGACCTGGGAGGAGCGGCCCCTGGAGGGAACGGGCAGTGCGTTCTCCGCCGTCGTCCCGCGGCCCCCCACGGGTTGGTGTGCGTTCTTCGCGGAGTTCGTATTCGAGCTTGAAAGACACAGGCTCTATCTCTCTACCCCGGCCTACGTCTACCCTTAAAGGAGCGGTTTTTCGAAAAGGCTTGCCCCCGGCTACAATGCGACGAGGAGGGAGTCCATGGAACTCAAGCGGGAAGCGAGCTGTGGTTCCGACGAGCGCTCCGATGCGTGGGTGAGCGTGCGCCCCGCGGACGCCATCTCCGTCCACATCGCTTCTAAAACTGGACCCATGTACGAGGACCGCATCCGGGAGGTGGTGGAGGGGACGCTCCGGACCTTGGGGGTGACCGGGGCGGAGGTAGAGGTGCGGGAGCAGGGGGCCTACGACCACGTTATCCGGGCACGGTTGCTCTGCGCCCTCAAGCGGGCCAGCGAAAACGGGGAGGCCTTCCGCCGGCCCGCGCCCATTAGGGTGGCCCGCGAAGGGACTCCCAAAGGGAGGCTTAGGCGCTCGCGCCTGTACGTTCCCGGAAACAACGCCCGGGTCCTGGCCTTCGTCGACGTATTCGGACCCGACTGCGTGATCCTCGACCTCGAGGATTCGGTCCCCCCGGCGGAGAAGGACGCCGCCCAGTTCCTGGTGCGGGAGGTCCTCTCGGCCATGGATTTTGGGGATACGGAGGTTTGGGTAAGGATCAACCCCTTGACCCGGGGAGGGCGGGAGGACCTGGAGGTGGTGCTCCTTGGCCGGCCCCACGGGATCTGCCTCCCCAAGGCTGAATCCCCCGTGGAGGTGGCAGAGCTCGCCGGGATCCTATATGAGCTCGAGGGACGCTATGGGATCCCGTGGCTTGTGTGGATCATGCCCATCATCGAATCCCCCAAGGGGGTCCTCGCCGCGCCGGAGATCGCCAAGGCCTCGGAGCGGGTGGCGTGTCTGGCCTTCGGGGCCGAGGACTACACCGCCGAGGTGGGTTGTGAGCGCTCGTGGGAGGCGTTGCTCTGGGCCCGGTCCGGGATCGCCGCCGCCGCGGCCGCCGCGGGGGTCCAAGCCTCGGACACGGTGTTCCCCGACGCCGAGGACGAGGAGGGGCTTTATGAGGAAGCCAAAAGGGCCAAGGCCCTGGGGTTCGACGGGAAGGGGGCCATCCACCCCCTCCAGATCGAACCTATCCACCGCGCCTTCGCCCCTACCCCAGATGAGCTCTCCTGGGCCAAGGGGGTGGTGGCCGCGGCCGAGGAGGCGGAGCGCAAGGGGCTGGGCGTCGTAAGTTACGAGGGAAGGATGGTGGACCGGCCGGTGGTCCTGCGCGCCAAGAGGATCTTGGAAATGGCCCGGGCGATGCGAATGGAGGTGGGAGATGCCGCGTAACGCCGTGGGACGGGAGATCCCGGAGGAGATCCAAGGGAAACCGCTGCGCCCCTTCCAGGGGGCGTTCGCCACCGTGCCCGAGGGGAGGAAGGCCTCCCCGCCCCTGAAAACAATCCGGCCCGGCGAGGACAAGGTTCTCCCCTCGCTGGAGGAGGCGATCCGGCGGGTGGGGCTCTCCGACGGGATGACCATCTCCTTTCACCATTCCTTCAGGAACGGCGATCTCCTGGTCCTCAAGGTGGTGGAGGCCTGTGCCAGGATCGGGATAAAGGACCTCCGGCTATTTCCCACTGCCCTCTTCCCCTGCCACGAACCCCTCATCCCCTACATCGAGGAGGGGGTGGTGACGCGGATCGAGGGCTCCATGAACGGCCCGGTGGGGGCGTTCGTGTCGCAGGGGGGGAAGCTCCGCGAGCCGGCGGTGTTGCGTTCCCACGGGGGGAGGTGGCGGGCGATCGAGTGTGGGGAGGTCCACATCGACGTGGCCTTCATCGCCGCTCCCACCGCCGATCCCTACGGGAACGCCAACGGCATGTGGGGGCCCAACGCCTGCGGTCCCATCTCGTTTTCCGTGGCGGATTCCTGGTACGCCGACAAAGTGGTGGTGGTCACCGACAACCTCGTCCCCTACCCCGCCATTCCCGCCGAGATTGAACAGGGGTACGTGGACTACGTGGTCACCGTGGACCGGGTGGGGGACCCTGGGGGGATCGCCACGGGGACCCTGCGGATCACCCGTTCCCCCACACAGCTCCGCATCGCCAAGCTCGCCGCGGACGCGGTGATCGCCGCGGGGCTGGTGCGGGAGGGCATGGGGTTCCAGGCCGGGGCCGGGGGGATATCGCTGGCCGCCACCGACTTCATCGCGCAAGAGATGCGGCGCCGCAAGGTAAGGGCGGCCTTCGCCATTGGGGGGGTCACCCGGTTCCTCACCGACATGCTCCAGGAAGGGTTGGTAGGGGCGATCCTGGACGGCCAGGCCTTCGACGCCCAGTCGGTGGAGTTCCTCCGGGAGCATCCCCGGCATCAGATCATCACCCCCGGGTTCTACGCCGACTACAACTCCCGGGGTTGCGCCACCTACATGCTGGACTTCGCGTTCCTGGGAGGGACAGAGGTGGACCTTGAGTTCAACGTGAACGTGAACACCCACTCCGACGGGCAGCTTCTGCACGGGATCGGGGGACACCAGGACGTAGCCTCCGGGGCCAAGGTGACCATCATCACTATTCCCACCATCCGGGGCCGCATCCCCACCATCCGGGACTCCGTGACCACGGTGACCACCCCGGGCGAGGTGGTGGACCTGGTCGTCACCGAGCGGGGGATCGCGGTGAACCCCCGCCGCCCGGACCTCCGGGAGGACCTGAAGCGAGCCGGGCTTCCGGTGCGGACGTTGGAGGAGATGCGGGCCGAGGCGGAGCGGCTCGTGGGAAAGGGGAAGCGTCCCGTCTTCGGCGACGAGATCGTGGCCCTGATCCAGTGGCGGGACGGGACGGTGATCGATGTGGTGCGAAAGGTGGTGGGCTGGGAATGAGGGACGAGATCCTGCGGGTACTCCCCGAGATCGGGTGGATCGAGGATGAAGGCTTGCGGGAGGGGGTGATCCACACCTACGAGCGGGCCCTGCGGGAGGGCGGGTGGACCCCGGCGGACATGGAGCGGATCCCGTTCACGCTCCTGAAAGAGACGGGGCTCTCTTACGCCGACCACGTCCGGGCCGTGACTCGTATTGCCCACGGGGTCT